>Ga0114919_10005115_pt1 | contig 10465 bp, 7 predicted proteins | sample BlataG_FD_88682 | JGI IMG/M metagenome (GOLD analysis project Ga0114919, IMG submission 88682) | Deep subsurface microbial communities from Black Sea to uncover new lineages of life (NeLLi) - Black_00105 metaG | ecosystem: Environmental > Aquatic > Marine > Oceanic > Sediment | place: Atlantic...
GCCACCATCTTCATGTTGAGAGCATGCGAAAGGCTTTTCCGTTCTATCTGGGGCAGCCCGGATATGCGGGCCTCCGGGATAAATTCATCTACCGAAACGGGGTCAACTATAAACGACGGGACACCAGTTCCTTTTACGATCTCATGGGCAATCAGTGCGCCAAGATTAGATGGATGATCAGCCTGAACCTTGCCAGCATTGATGTCGGAGAGCATCTTATCGTTCACCCGATAGGTGCCACTTTCCAAGGGCTTGAAGGGTCCGCCGCGGCCTACCACAGCAGCAAGCCCGCTCACCTTGACCTCGTTTTCTTCGAGGAATCTCAACACCAGTTCTTTTCTATAGTCCAGTTGATCTAAGGTGCCCTTAAACGAAGAGAGCTCCTCAGGGGAATGCCTGATGACCCCCACCTTCAGAGGATTTTCATTCAGATACAAAGCCACTTTGGTTGAGGTAGCTCCCGGATTGATACTCAGTATCCTATATCGATTGGCCATCATTTTTGGTTTGGCACAAAGCGATCTTGATCTCCAAAGCGAGCAAGTTTGTCTTATTGGTATCTACTGTATACCGTATACTCTCTACTGTTTACTGCATACCGCCTACTGGCAACTGCATTCCCCGGCACTGCCTTGCTTGAATCTCTTGACCTGACTGATCCTCTCCTCAGCCAAAAGGGTGGCAGCTTTGTGAGTAGGGACGTTCTCCTTTTCCGATTTCTCTAAGACCCTTAAGAGGATCTCGTATATTCCTTCCGCCTTTTTTAAGGCTCTTTCCTGCTTGTGGCCTTCCAGCTCGTTGACCACGTTGATCAATCCCCCGGCGCCTATCACAAAATCGGGAGCATAGAGGATTTTCTTCTTATGAAGCATATCCCCATGTCGCTCTTCCTTCAGTTGATTATTGGCCGCCCCAGCCACTATTTTGACTTTCAATCTATCGATGGTCTGATCGTTGATCACGCCCCCCAGTGAGTTAGGCGAAAAGATGTCAGCTTCCACGTCGTATATTTCGTCCGGTGGAACCACTGTGGCTCCGAATTTCTCTTTGGCCAGATTAACCTTGTTCTCATCCACGTCGGCCACCAGCAACTTACAATTTCTCTCATGAAGTAGCTGGGCTAAGTTAAACCCGACGTTACCCAATCCCTGAATGGCAACCGAGAATCCCTCCAGGGATTTTTTTCCAAACGCCTTTTCCACGCAGGCTAAGACTCCATGGACCATTCCTATGGCGGTGACCGGACCGGGATCTCCTCCCCCGCCTAACGCGTGAGACAACCCGGTAACGTATCGGGTTTCGTATCTGACGATCTCCATGTCCTCCACCGTGGCTCCCACGTCCTCGGCCGTGATGTATCTGCCGTGCAGGCTCTCCACGAACCGCCCGAACGATCTCAAGACCAGCTCGTTTTTGTCTTTAACCGGATCCCCGATGATTACCCCTTGTCCTCCGCCCAAATTGATCCTGGCTGCGGCCGCCTTGTAGGTCATGCTTTTTGAAAGCAAGAGGACGTCCTTCAGCGCCTCCTCCTCCGATTCATACGGGTGCATCCTCACCCCGCCGATGGCCGGACCCAGGGTGGTATCGTGGATGGCGATGATGGACCTCAGACCAGCCACTTTATCCGACCAGAAGGCCACCTGTTCGTGCTCACTATGAGCCAAGGATTTGAATATTTCCAAATGTAATCTCCCACATTCGGAGTGCACCAGCTTGCTGGTGCGAAGTTGGTTTTAAGCATTAAAACCGCAGAAGCCCCGCAAAGCGGGATTTACGCTTCGCTTCAACAAGTTTCTGCACTCCAAAACACTTTTTCAACATTCCTGGTTCGGAGTGAGGGTCCACCCTGAAGGGCACCCCGAACCAACCTCGATTTGAATATCTCTAAGTGCGGCCTCCCAAAGGATAAAACGAACTGGAGTGTCCCGCTTTAGCGGGACATAAGAAAGATTCTGCTTATAACCAGGCTGAAGCTTGGCACTCCAGCGCGATCACCAGTTCGGCTTCCGTTTCTCTAAGAATGCGGACATCCCCTCTTTCGCTTCGCCGCCGGCAAAGCACTCAGCGAACCGATCGCTCTCTAAGGTGGTACCATCATCAAGATTTACCTGAATCCCTGCGTCGATCACCTTCTTTGCCAGCTTTACCGCGGTGGGTCCCTTAGACGCGATCTTCTTAGCCATTTCCATACAGACGACCATAAGTTGATCTGGCGCAACCACCTGATTGACCAGTCCTATGGAATGCGCTGTCTGCGCGTCGACCATATCGCCAGTGAAAATCAACTCTTTCGCTTTGGCCGCGCCGACCAATCGGGAGAGCCTCTGCGTCCCGGCGAATCCGGGGATGATGCCCAGATTGACCTCCGGCTGACCCAACTTCGCCTTCTCCGAGACGACGCGTATGTCGCAGGCCAGCGCCAGCTCGCACCCTCCGCCCAGAGCGAAACCATTAACAGCAGCGATGACAGGCTTCTCCGTTTTGACGATCTTATCAAAGATGCTCTGGCCAAACCTGGAGAACTCTCTGGCTTGATCGGCGGACATGTCCTTCATCTCGGCCATGTCTGCCCCAGCCACGAAAGCTTTTCCCTCGCCGGTGATGATGATCACCTTTACGTCTCCCGATTCGCCCAGGTGCGCGAAGGCCTTCTCCAATTCCTGCAGGGTTTCTGTATTGAGAGCATTCATTGCAGCAGGGCGGTTCATCTTGACGATACCCACCCCGTCTTCTTTATCTACGATGATATTCTTGAAATCCATTCATCCTCCTTTATGGTTGATCTGTGCGCGGCCAGTTCAGAATATATTCCGGCACCTAACTCAAGTTAGGTGCTGGCTGGCAATCTATCTCAAAAGCTCCCTGGCTATAATCAGCCTCTGAATCTCGGAGGTCCCCTCTCCGATCTCACACAGCTTCACGTCCCGCATGTATCTCTCCACCGGGTAATCAGACAAGTATCCGTATCCTCCGAAGATCTGAATAGCCTGGTAGGTGACAAACCTGCCGACCTCCGAGGCATAGAGCTTCGCCATGGCCGACTCCTTGATGAATCTCTCTCCCTTATCCTTCAATTCAGATGCATGGTAAATCAGATGCCTTGCCGCCTCGAGCTGGGTGGCCATGTCGGCCAACTTCCACTGTATGGCCTGGAAGCTGGTGATAGGCTGCCCGAATTGTTCCCTCTCCTTAGCGTAGTTCAGAGCCTTGTCATAAGCGCCCTGGGCAATTCCCAAGGCCATGGCCCCGATGCTTATCCTCCCGCCATCCAGCGTGATCATGAACTGCTTGAATCCCTCCCCCTCTTTTCCCAGGAGATTCTCTTTGGGCAGTCTCACATCCTCAAATACGAGAGTGGCGGTGTCCGAACCCCTCAGTCCCATCTTGTTTTCCTTCTTACCGATGGAAAAACCCTTCACGCCTTTTTCTAAAATGAACGAGCTTATTCCCTTGTATCCTTTGCTCCTGTCGGTCATGGCGGTGATCACAAAGGTTTCACCGACGCTGGCGTTGGTGATGAAAGTTTTGGTCCCGTTGATCACATAATGGGCACCGTCCAGCACTGCCGTGGTTTTTGTGCCGGCAGCATCCGAGCCTGCATCCGGCTCGGTCAAACCGAATGATCCTAACTTTTTCCCGGAGGCCAGATCCGGTATGTGCTTTCTTTTCTGCTCTTCGTTTCCAAAAAGATATATGGGGTAAATGCCCAGAGAATTGTGAGCTGCAACGGTTATGCCGGTGGAACCGCAGACGCGGGAAACCTCCTCCACCGCGATGGTGTAGCTTAAGGTATCGTGACCCGATCCTCCGTATTCTTTGGGGACCACCATCCCTAAAATCCCCATCTCTCCGAGCTTCTTGACCGTGTCAAACGGAAATTGTCCGGTCTCATCCAGTTCCCTGGCTTTGGGCTCGATCTCCCTTTCTGCGAACTCCCTGACCTTTGCGCGGAACTCCTCGTGTTCCTTCGAAATCTTCATCTGGCTCTCCTGCTCCAAAGCCCCGTCCGTAGGCGGGATGATTAGTCCTTCAAGAGGTCTCGGGAGATGACCATCCTCTGAGCCTCCGAGGTTCCCTCGTATATCTCGGTCACTCGCGCATCCCGGAAATACCTCTCCACCGGATACTCTTTCATGTAGCCGTATCCACCGTGAATCTGGACCGCCTCGTTCACCACCCGATTGGCCACCTCCGAGGCAAAGAGCTTGGCCATAGATGCCTCTGTGTTGCACTTCTTTCCCGTGCTCTTCAGATGAGCCGCCCGGTAGACTAAAAGCCTTGCCGCATCTATCTCGGTGGCCATGTCCGCCAGCTTAAAGCCGATGGCCTGGAAATTGCAGATGGGCTGACCGAACTGAACTCTCTCCTTGGAGTATTTAAGAGACTCCTCAAAGGCTGCCTGAGCGATTCCCACGCACTGTGCGCCAACTCCTATCCTGCCGGAGTTCAGAAGGGAAAGGGCAACTTTGAATCCCTTATTCTCCTCGCCCAACAGATTCTCCTTCGGAATCTTGCAGTCGGCAAAGGAGAGCTCTCTGGTGTCGGATCCCTTGATCCCCATCTTCTTCTCCTTGGCGCCAATGGAGAATCCTTCAGTCCCCTTTTCTACCAGAATACAAGAGATCCCTTTGGATTTAAGCTCAGGATTGGTCGACAGGAAGACCACGAAGAGATCAGCAATCCCACCATTGGTGACGAAGGTCTTGGTGCCATTCACCAGGTAATGATCGCCCTGAAGCACGGCGGTGGTTCTTAAGCTTCCGGCATCCGTACCGGATCCTGGTTCGGTTAGCGAATACGCTCCAATCTTCTCCCCTCTCGCCAGAGCAGGGAGGTATTTCTTCTTCTGCTCTTCGGTCCCGAACATGAGGATGGCGTCGCAGACCAAGGAGTTGTGTACTGAAAGGGCGATCTCCAGAGCGGCACATGGCTTGGCGAATTCCTCCATGGCGCAGATGTAACTCATGAAATCCAGATTGGAGCCTCCGTATTCCTCTGGAAGCAGCATGCCCAGATAGCCCAATCCAGCCAGCTCCTTATAGACCTCCGGCGGGATCTCCTCCTTTTCATCGAACTCCTGGGCTTTAGGCATGAGGCTGTTCTTGGAGAAATCAGCGGCCGCCTCCTTCACCATTCTCTGTTCTTCGGTAAATTCAAAATCCATAAGTCGCTCCCTTATTTTTGTTGTGCCTCACCAACAATTCATGTAAGTCGAATATGCCTGCCAGCCATGGGTCGAAGATCCATCCGACACGTTTGGTTTTGTCCGAAAACCCTGCCTCTGGCGGGACATTTCGGACCTACTACTGTCCTCAATATCCGGCCCTAGGAAAAGACAAAAAACCTAAATCGGGGTCACCTAAAGGTGAACACTTCAAATCTCTCCTCCAGGTGGTTTTTCATATCTTTCACACAACTACAAGAGCAGACTCAGGTAGAACTGATCAGGTTGCCCTTTTGAATATCATACAGGTCACGGTCCGGTCGTTGCCGCCCATGCTGATCAGCAGGCCGTACGGCCGGTCGGGTTTGATCTCCACCTGGCAATCACCCGCTTTACCGATGAGCTGGTGCAGGCAGTCCACCGCCTGCCTGACGCCGGTTCCTCCGGTGTAGTGACCGAAGCCCACCAGACCTCCGGTAGCGTTTGTGGGCATCTCTCCCTTGATGCTTATCTTGCCTTCTGCCACGAAGCTGGCGGCCTTTCCATAACCAACCACTCCCGTGGCCTCCAGATGCTGGAGTCCGCCGATGGTGAAGCAGTCGTGCCCTTCCAGAAAGCCTAAGTCTTTCGGACCGATGCCCGCCATCTCGTATGCCTTCTCCACAGACTTCCGGGTGGTGGCAAGTTTGGTCTTATCCTCCGGCAGCTTGGTCACGTCCGCCTGAGACTGCCCCAGGCCCACCACCTCCACCGCATCCTTTTTGTCAATTCCTATCTTCTCCAGACCCTCCTCCGAGGTGAAGATCAAAGCGGAGCAACCGTCGGAGACCTTGGAGCAATCGTACACGTTTATATGCTCGCAGAAGACCTTGGGGTTGGGTGGGGTCATGCCGGCGGCCACCAGATCTTCTATGGTGTTATGATACTCCTGAGCCTTGGGGTTCTTTCGCGCGTTGGTGACAGCATTGGCATACCAGTGAGCCATCCCTTTTCTCACGTAGTCGTAGCCAAACTTCTCGTAGCAGGCTCCGGCTCTGTCGGAGAACTGGCCCGGGAAGAAATAGGCCGCCCCATCTTTCCGCTGCGACTTGTAGTGTCCAGCTCCCGCCAATATGTCCGCTCCATAGATGGCCTTGACCGTGTTCTGCACCTCCACCCCCATGGCCAGGACCACATCGGAAAGTTCAGAGCAGACGCTTTTTACGGCACTGTACAGGGCTAACCCACCCGACCCACAGGCGCCTTCCGTCCTGGTGCAGGGTTTGTACTCTAAAGCGGGATCGATGAAGGGAATGAACCCGGGCAGGTTACCCTGCCGGTTAAACCTGGCCGCCATAAAATTCCCGATGACGCCCTCGTCGATATCGTTGGCGTCGTTAATCTGCTCGATCACTCCCTTGCCGGCTTCCTTAATATACTCCTCCAAACCCGGTCGGGGCTTCTTGGGGTGGAACTCTCTCCTCCCCGAACCAAAGGAAATCGTATTGTAGCCAGCGCAAGCATATACCGGTTTTCTTAGCTTTTTCATCTACTACCTCCTTAAGTCAATCCATTTCCGTACTTCGTTTGTCGTTGGCGAAGCTCGTGTCGACGCTCGTTCATGGAAGCTTGAGGTTAAGGGAAACCAGCATCGATTTCCAAGCCTCAAGCTTCGATACGGGCATCGTCACCGTGAACCCAGCTTCGAAGCTAATCCTCAAACGTAATCGTTGATCGGTCCATACAGGTGGTAGAACCCGTTCAACAGGACCGCATTCACGTCCTTGGCCGATTCTGCCACTTTAGTCTTCACCAGAAACTCGCCGATCTCTTTGGATCTCTTCAGATAAGCTTTCGCAAGCTTCGCGCCCAAGGTGTCGGAAGCGTTCAGGTTCTTAAAGTATGCGGAGAGCTTTTCTTCCTTTTTGGGATCCATCAAGAGCCCGCGCCAGGGGGCGATTCCGTCCGGGTATGCTCCCAGCTTTTTGTCCAGCTCACCGCTCCAGCCCTTGGGATCGAACATCTTATACTCACCCTTTTCTAAGTCGTAAACTCCGGCCGGGCGATTTTTTTCATACTTTAAGAATCCATCCTTCTGGCTTCCATCCGCGTGCTGGCCACCCAACACTTTCTTTTCAACCATCTGAACCAGCAGATCATCTTTAAGATCCTCACCTTTGATATAGCCCGCCACGGTCTCAGAAATACACTGATACACGTCCACGCCCACGTAGTCGATGAGCTGGAGTATGCCCATGGGCCGAACCAACAGATCCTGGCTCACCTTGTTCATGATGTACAGAGCGCCGGGGAGAGTATATTCACCCGCCATCTTCTTGGCTTCCTTTATGGCGTGCAAACCGTCGCGCAGGAAGTGACCGTTGCCAATGAAGCCTGCGATGTCGTTGGCAGGCACGATCTTCTTGCGCAGTCTCTTGGCTAACTCCAGAGCCATCTCCTTAAGCTCCGGCCTGGTCCCCTCGGGAGAGATCATCTCCAAAAGCCTCTGCACTGCGGGAGGATTATAGAAATGGTAGCCTATTATCCTTCCTCCCAGCTCTGCCGACTCGTTCAGGACGCTTATGGGTATGGACGAGGTATTGGTGAAGTAGTAAGTCTCCGGGTCCACCAGTTTCTCGATTTTCCTCAACAGGCCCACCTTAACGTCCTTGTTTTCGACGATCGCCTCGAAGATCATCTTCGAGTCCTTGACCTCCCCCAGATCGGTTCCCAATCTAAGGACCGACATGGCCTCCTCCACGAAGGCATCGATGATGTCGTAGTTCTCCACCAGGTTCGCACGGTCCTTGTACAGCTCTCTGAGCATCACTGTGGACTTTTCTCCTGCTTTGACCAGCTGCGCCCTGAGATACTTCTGAAGTCCGTCCAGAGCCTGCTCGCTTATGTCGATACAATGAAGTCTGAAAACCGAGTTCTTGTTTTCAGGCAGGTTCTTCAGCCTTGCCATTTCCTGTGCCAGAAGTAGCGCTATGCCACTTCCCATTTTGCCCGCTGCTCCGATCACGGAAACGTTCTTCAGTCTTTCGTCAAACGTCATACGTCACCTCCGAAGTTGTTGCTTTTCCTTTTACAATTGACCCTCAAATTTCCATTAGTTCAGAAACGCTTGTGAAAAATATAACTAATTCGAGCCGGAAAGCAAAGAAAAAAAGTCATTTTTTTAAACTTTGGAACAATACCCTCCCCCAGGCGGATTCGCCTTTCCCACAAGGCGTTACGTTCGAAGCGAAAGATGAACCAGCCAGGGCCCAACCCAGGCCGGAGCACGAAGCTCGTTCTCCGCTAACCTGGCAAACACGGGAGGTTACATTGCAAAACCGGTCCATCCGCCGTTTTTCTCCTCGGGGATGCAGATTCGAAACGTCGAGCCACGCTCATGCAGCCGATCAGCTGACAAGCCGGAGATTTCTCTTGACTATCTGACCGGTATCTTTATATTGGAATTAGAGATTTACTTGGAAGATCGAAGGAGTGCGAAATCAATCATAATCGAGAATTGCGAAGACTACTTTCTACAGCCTAAGCCTATCTGTGTGAGGAGAGAAATATGAACAAGGGTGCTCTGGTTCTACTGTTGACAGTTCTGATGTCTTCGTTCGCTCTGACAGGCTCAAGCTTTGCCGATCAGGATCCTAACGACCCTTACGGACCCGACTCTGTGCTATTCAAGTCAAAAGGCTTTTTGGTTCCCTGTCCGCCCGAGCCAGGTCAGGTTGTGATACCGCTTTACTTCAGAAACGACACCCCCTTCATCGGGCTGCAGGTGCCGCTGGCCTGGACCGGACCGGTGGAGATGGATTCGGTCTGCTTCTTCGGAAGCAGGATCGCCTACCTGTTCGACAGGCAGGTGACCATCGACAACCCCAACCACAAAGTCCTGATTACCGCCTCTGTGGGCAAACAGCAGCCCATAGCCGACGGCAGGGGCATGCTGGTCAAGTTCTATTTCTCCACCAGCGACACCGGCTATCTCTTCATCGACACCGTGGCCAACTCTCCACTGCCGGAGGAGCATCTTCTCTTCTGGCGGGAGGATTCGGTCACCTACACCCCTCAGTACCGGCAGGGTCAGTTCCATTTAGTCTGCGAGCATGATCCCAACGACCCGGACGCTCCCGATTCGGTCTCCTTTTATCCCCAGTATGCTTACTTTCCTCGCCCCAGCGGGCCGGGGTTATTCTACGCCCATTTGCGAGTGGCCAACGACGACTCGGTGGGAGCTATAGTCCTTCCGCTTAGCTGGTCAGGACCGGCCTATTTTGACTCAATAACGTTCAGGGAGACCGTATTCCCGGATTCGATCAGGGTAATCACTCCGGAAGTAGACTCCACAACGACTCAGATGCTGGTGGGCCTGATTCCGCTCCACGATCCTCCCATTCCACCGACTCAGGGACTCTTCACCACGCTTTGCTTCACCCTGACCGACATGACCGGCCTGGTGCAGATCGACTCCGTATTCCTGCCTCCGATCAATCGTCTGCTCTTCACCACCACCGAGCCGGAGGGCTATTGCCCGCAGTATGTGTCCGGTGAGTTCCCCGTTCTCCCCTACTGGCCGGGAGACGTCACCTTTGACGGAGAACTCATAGACGTCTCGGACGTGGTTTATCTGATCAACTACATTTATAAGTTTGGCCCGGCTCCACCTCATCCCATCTCGGCGGACATAAACAACGCCATTCCGGACAGGATCATCGACATCGAGGACGTGATCTACCTGATTAACTACCTGTACAGATTCGGCCCGGAACCTTTCCCCGGCGATCCGTGGTGAGAAAGCAATCCGCATAAGAGAGATTCACAGGCGTCCCACCGCAGGCGGGACGCCTTTCTTGTTTACATTCCAACGCTCCTTGATTTGCGCCCGACGCAACCCCTCTTCCTCTACTGTTTGGGCATGCCCCGAGAGGCAGGCTTCCCTACCGGTGGATTCCAGAGGTTGATTAGTCACGTCACACCCGCACAGGAAGAAAAAATACCTTAAAATAAGTCTTGACAAGCTCGCAGCCATGGTTATTCTATGGTATAATACCAGGGCGACTATAGTGTGTATTCGCCCAGAAATCAGATTGTGGCCCGAATATTCAGGGGAATCTTCGCTCGACGAGTGCGTGCTGTGGTCGGTGCGTGGGAGAGCGAGAGAGGGGACGTGTCTCAGGAATGCTCCATGAGAAGCCTCGGCGAGCGGGCGTTCTCGTCTTTTTTGCCTGCCCTGGCTCTCGATTCAGGACAGTGCGAGAATCGCCTGGCCGCGATGATGTCAGCGCAAATACGGTCTACATTCAACTGATGAAC
>Ga0114919_10005116_pt1 | contig 10464 bp, 9 predicted proteins | sample BlataG_FD_88682 | JGI IMG/M metagenome (GOLD analysis project Ga0114919, IMG submission 88682) | Deep subsurface microbial communities from Black Sea to uncover new lineages of life (NeLLi) - Black_00105 metaG | ecosystem: Environmental > Aquatic > Marine > Oceanic > Sediment | place: Atlantic...
TGGAATGGTGGGAGAGTCACGAATCCGGATTGAAAACGTACGTACCTTGATCGGACAGCCACGCGGTTCGACAAGCTCACCGTCCTGAGCAAAGTCGAAGGAAGGGCTGTCCCTACGAGGGTTAATGCCTTTCAATTGGCTCCTTCAACGGACCGGATGCTTCGTATTAACTAAATGAGATAAAAAATGTCGAGTATGTGATAGATTGAAGCCTTAGGAGGTGAAAGTGGCGGCTGAGAAGAAGTCAGGAAGTGGAAATGATCTAAGGGTCGGCGTATTCGTCTGCGAATGCGGGTTGAACATCGCCGGTTCGCTTGACTGCGAGGAGGTGCGCAAGTATGCGGAGACCCTGCCGGACGTAACGGTGTCGGTTCTAAATAAGTATACCTGCGCGGATCCGGGACAGAACGAGATCAAAAGACATATCAAGGAGTATGATCTGAATCGGGTGGTGGTGGCATCCTGCACCCCTTTGATGCACGAGCCTACCTTCAGAGCCTGCGTGGCCGATGCGGGAATGAATCCCTATCTCTATGAAATGGTGAATCTAAGAGAACACTGTAGTTGGGTGCATCTGCATGACCGGAAGGCGGCTACAGAGAAAGCCAAGGATATGGTGAAAATCGGGGTAGCCAGAGCAAGGAATCTGGAGCCGCAGATAGAAAAAACGGTTCCGGTTACCAAAGCGGCGCTGGTTATCGGCGGTGGAGTCGCGGGCATTCAGGCTTCTTTAGACTTGGCAGACGCTGGCATCCAGGTCTATCTGGTGGAGAAGGATCCATCCATTGGCGGTATAATGGCGGCTCTGGATAAAACCTATCCCACCATGGACTGCTCCATATGAATTCTGGGACCGAAGATGATGGATGTCGGTCGACATCCCAGGATAAAACTTTTGACCTATTCTGAACTTGAAGAGGTCTCAGGGTACGTGGGAAATTTCAAAGTAAAGGTGCGGAAGAAGGCAAGATACGTGGATGAGAACGAGTGCAATGCCTGCGCGGAGTGTTTCAAGATTTGTCCGGTGGCAGTGCCGGATGAGTTTCAGCAGGGTTTCTCTTCACGCAAGGCCATCTATATGCAGCTTCCTCAGGCAGTTCCTTCCGCTTACATTATAAACATGGAGGACTGTCTGGGGAACAATCCCATCGCCTGTGGAAAATGTCTGGAGGTGTGTGATAAAAAGTGTATCGACTATGATGCCCAGGATCAGTTCATCGATCTGGAGGTAGGAGCCATTATCGTGGCCACGGGAATGGATGTTTACGATCCTACCGAGTTGGATGAATATGGCTACCGCAGCTTCGAGAACGTGATTACCTCCATGGAGTTTGAGCGATTGATCTGCGCCGGTGGTCCGATGCAGGGACATTTCACCCGTCCCACCGATCAGGAAACCCCCAAGACCGTCGGATTCATACAGTGTGTGGGCTCAAGATCGACAAAAAGAGGCAACCCCTATTGCTCCAATATCTGCTGTATGAACACTATAAAGGATACGGTGCTTTTGAAGGAGCATTATCCTGATATCGATATCAAAGTCTTCTACATGGACATTCGGGCTTTTGGGAAAGCTTTCGAGGATCTCTTTAGAAGAAGCAAGGAGGCGGGAGTCAAGTATATAAGAGGCCTCCCCGGGGAGGTGGTGGAAGATCCTAAGACCAAGGGTCTGAAGATCAGTGTGGAGAATACCACCACCGGTGAAGTGGAACAGCATGAGCTGGATATGCTGGTACTGTCCGTGGGCGTTTTGCCCCGGCAGGACGGAGCCAGCATCCAGAAGCTTCTGACCCTTTCCCGCACTGCGGATGGATTCTTCATGGAATCCCACCCCAAGCTCAAGCCGGTAGATGCTCCCACCAAAGGGGTTTACTTTGCAGGCTGTGCGGAGTTCCCCAAGGACGTCAAGGACAGTGTTACCCAAGCCGGCGCTGCTGCTGCCAGGGCGGAGATCATCTTAAACGCGGATCGAATCAAGGTGGAGGCGATAACCTCCGTGGTGGATAAGGACATGTGTACCGCCTGCGAGATCTGCTACCGGGCCTGTCCCTATAAGTGCATCGAGGTGGATCGGGAGAGCAAAACCCCCGCCCAGATCATCGACGCTGCCTGCGCCGGTTGCGGCACCTGTGGGGCCGAATGTCCGTTTGGCGCGGTCACCATGCGGCACTTCACTGACGACCAGATCATGGCCCAGATAGAGGCCATCTTAGACGAGGACAACATGGAAAAAGCCGTCGTGTTCGCCTGCAACTGGTGCTCGTACGGGGGCGCGGATTTTGCCGGCGTGTCCCGCCTTCAGTATCCTCCCAATCAGAGGATCATCCGAACCATGTGCTCCGGCAGGGTGGATGAGGAGTTCGTGCTGTATGCCTTCAAGCTGGGAGCACCCATAGTCTTGGTCTCCGGATGTCACTTTGCCGACTGCCACTATATCGACGCCAACCGCTGGACCCAGAAGCGGGTGGAGAAGCTGTGGGATAAGTTGGAACGAATGGGCGTAAGGCCAGAAAGACTTCAGCTTGAGTGGATCAGCGCGGCAGAAGGACAGAAGTTTGCCAAGGTGATGAAGGAGATGGAGGAGATGAGGAAGAAGGTCACCAAAGAGGAGGTTGAATTCACCAAGAACGCGCTGAAAGATCTCAAATTCAAAAAAGCAAAAAGACTGGCCAAGCTGGCGGCAGACAAAGCCAAAGCCGAGAAGGCAGCGGTGTAATTCTTACCTGAGATTGTTGCCGGAATTATCGCGGAGAGAGCTATATGGCACAAGAAGCAGATTTCAAGTGTTTAAGATGCGGGCACCAGTTCAAGCTCCCCTTTGATCCCAAAGGGCCTATGGTCGAACGCGCCTGCCCCAAATGCCTGTCCAACAGCGTTCGAAGGATGAAAGAGGAGAAGAAGAAGTAGATTCCGGGCTGCACGGACAGGTTCAATCCTAGAGTGAGTTTGTAAGATATTTAAGCCTTTGGCTTTAACCAGCCAAAGGCTTTTTGCTTTCTTAAAACTTTTGGTTGATTTCGAAGCTCGGTTGCGGTATATTCAAGCATCACATTTGATGCTCGTTCACACAGTATGGAGGAAAACGGGAGTCGCAGAGTCCAGCCTTGAATCACCGGACTTGTGGGGTGGAGTCAGATATGGATGGTCATGAGCCTGACGAGTCGGTACATGGCAACCTAATACCCACCGCAAGCGGCGGGCACCCAGGCAGACTGGTGGTGATTGCATCCTTTGTTCTTTTATGGTAGACCCGGCTTGACGAGCAAGCGGGGCCACCCGTCCCGAATTATAAACCAATTATATATAGCAAGTTGCAGCAAATGCCGTCTTCGTTGAAAACGTTACTATTTCTCTTCTTAATCATCAGCTATGAACCGCTCAGCGCATGCACCTTTTCCCGAAGCTTGCCTGTGGCTTTCGATTCCAGTGATGTGATGTTTGTTGGAACGCTGAAGGATTACGTTGGTCCCTTACAATCAAAGAGAATAATGAACCTTGTGTTTGGCATTGCTGTTGAGTTGACTGAATCGGTCCATTTTCCGGATGGTGAAGGGATTTATGAGGTATTCCCGCTCGCTACTAGAAGCGATTGCAGTCCAATGTCGTACACCTTGGAAGAACTTATGGTTCACTACCCGATAGGGTCAACGCTTCGTATCATTGGGAAACCACTGTCAGCAGTTGATCCAAGCATTGACACGGACGCCGATGGTAAACCAAGGATTGTAGCATGGAGTCTTATGGGCTTGTATTCAGTCCGTGTTAAGTATGATCATCCTTTTTTTGACGAAAAGGAATCGTTCGATTACAGGGATTTTGGAAGTAAGCAAATTCTTTTCATGGACGAAATCTCGGATTTACCGTGGCCAGAAAAAAACTTGATGTCTTGGGCATTCAACGAATTAGTCTATTGGGCACTGTTGAAAGATTTATTAGAATTAGAAACAAGAACGAACGACGAAGGTCGGTTCGAGATCCTTTCTAGATTGGTATATTTCAGATACAGAGAAGAGAGCTTCAAAAAGCTTGTGGACAGGTATATAGAAACTCTGGAAATCAAAGCTAAGCTCTGGGACAGGTTTGAGGAAAAAACGATAGAATTGTCGCATAGGGAGTTGCAGTACTTTCAAAGAGATAGAGGAACAGGCGTTGCAAGTTCCATGTTCGGCACCTATATCAAGAAGGGTGAATTCATATTCTATCCCTATTACGAATACTATTACGATCAAGACGCAGAGTACAAACCGATGGAATTAGGTTTTGACGTGGATCAGGATTTTCGAGGTCGCTATCGTGCCCATGAAGGTTTGATGTTCTTGGGATACGGAATCACAGAGAATCTCGCCATTGAGCTTGAGGCCGCAGTCATGACCGCAAAACAGCACAAGTCAGAAAAGGATACATCAAGTATGCCGGCTAAACTGGAAGAATCCGGTTTGGGTGATGTGGAATCTCAAATTCGCTGGCGATGGTCTAAGGAAACTGCGAACCGTCCTGAATTCTTCAGCTATTTCGAAACAGTGTTTCCCCTACAGAAATCCAAGAAGCTAATTGGAACTCAATATTGGGAGTTCGTGTTGGGAAGCGGCATGATCAAAGGTTTTCAATGGGGGACGCTGACGTTCCGACTGGCTGCTGAGTTTTCAGGGGAGGAGAACAAGCTGGAGTCAGGTGAATATGCGCTCGAATACCTGAAGCGAGTTTCAGGGTTTTTCGGGTTCTTTGTTGCCATTGAAGGAACCGAAGATGAGGTGGAGCTTATAACTGATTTGCAGCTTCATGTGCTTGAGAATGCTTTCATTCGAATCAATAACGCTTTTGGTGTAACATCCAAAGCCACTGACTATGCACCGGAATTTGGGATATTGTTTCGTTTCTAATAATCGTCAAATAAGATGAAAGGAGGAGGAGAATGAGAAGTCCACTGTTTCGATTTTCCGTTTTGGCATCGATGCTCCTGCTGTGTCTTGTTCTTGGCTGTGAGCAGCAGGAAGAAGAGATGCAAGTCGAAGAGAAGGCCGAGGCCGACCTCCAGTTGGATAAAATCCCCAAAGTGATAATGGACGCCCTGAAAGCCAGGTTCCCCGACGCAGAAATCCACAAGTGGACCAAGGAAAAAGAGGGCGACATCTTCGTCTACGACATCGAGTTCAAACAAGGGGACCGGAAGTTCGAGGCTGATATCAAGGAGGACGGGACGATCCACAACTGGGAAAAAGAGATCGCGGCTGAGGACCTGCCCGAGGCCGCCATGAAGGCAGTGGAGACGAAGTACCCGGAATCCACCATCCAGGAGATTATGGAGATTACTGCGGTTAATGATGGGAAGGACGCGCTGGAAGGGTATGAAGTCGTTCTCGAAACCGCCGACAAGGAGGAAGTCGAAGTTACCGTGGCACCCGACGGCAAGATATTGGAAGACTCCGGGGAATAGAATAAGTGCCTGATGCCCCGCCGCTGGCGGGGTGTTCCACATGAATCGCCAACTTCAACAGTCTACTATCGCGGGGGATGGCAGTCCGATGATGTTTCGTGCTTCATGAGGTTTGCAGATTTCTCTTTCAACACTTCCTGCCAACTTTACCAACCGTTCCACCAACATCAGGTTGGTTGCCAGTTTTTGTTTTTCGGTATCCATGAATAAATTGTCTTCCAATCCCACGCGCACATGCCCACCCATGGTGATGGCCATAGAGTTGACATAGAATTGGAATTTACCTATACCGGCGGCTGCCCATGTAGCGTTTGGCGGCAAAGAGGTTGTCAAAGTCGAAAGATGAAAAGGCGTAGCGCTTAGCGTGCCCAGCGAACCGAGGAGCAAGTTGAAGTAGAACGGTTCATGCAGAACTTTTCGACCAATTAAGTACTTGGCATAGTCGAGCATTCCCATGTCAAAGACCTCCAGTTCCGGAACGATGCCCTGCCCATGCATCTTTTCAGCCAGCGCCTGAATCATCTTGGGCTCATTCACTGAAGCCTGGTTGGGAAAGTTGAGTGAACCTAAGGTTAATGATGCCATGTCCGGCCTTGCGTTCCCATCCAGATTCAGCACTTCTGAGCGTTGTTCAAATGATTTGAAGACTCGACCGCTGGTAGAAATACAAATAACGGCATCAGGACACTTGCCACGCACTTTGGTTATTATATCACGGTATAACTCTGAGCGGTAGGTGGGTTCTCCATTCTTGCTTCTTGCGTGAAGATGGAAAACCGAAGCCCCTGCTTGGTAGCAACGATGGCAGTCTTCGGCGATTTCATCCAGGGTTATTGGCACATGGGGATTATCGTTTTTGCTGGGAACCATCCCTGTGAGGGCAACATTGATGATAAGCTTATCCATTTTCATACATTATCTCCCGGGAACATTCTCTTTTACGATTCTCGCCGGCACGCCTACGACCTGTACGTGGTCAGGAACGTCTTTATTCACCACTGCCCCGGCGCCTATAATAGAATGCGCTCCAATTTTGATATGATCCAGTACCAGGGCGCCCATTCCGATATAGGTAGCCTCGCCAATTCGGCAAACCCCGGCTATATTTGCACCAGGCTGGATGGTCACATAATCACTTATCTCCGTATGGTGTCCGATCAAAGAGCCCCGATTAACCAGAACATGGCGGCCCAGAAGAGTATGCGAAGCTATAATGACTCCTGCGCTTATGATAGTCCCCTCGCCGACTGAACTCCTGGATGATATTCTTCCCGAGGGGTAAACCAGGGTTGCAAACCGGATGCCGAAATTCGCCACCTGTTTGATGAAGCGGCTGCGATGGGTGGTAGAAAGGGCGCAAACAGCCCAATGGGTCTCAGACAAATCAGGTAGATCATCCACCCAGAAAACCGGCGACCCGTCCAGCTTCTCATCGCACCTCTGCCTCTCCATATTCTCAACAAAACCCATTAATTCAAAATCCGGAATCTCAGATGCTAGATCGGCAACTTCGACAGCTAAGGTCCTTGTACCTAAGATCAGCAGAGGTTTGATTTGGGATACCATATGATTCTGTGCTCTACAATCTGCTCCAGGATCCAATGTTGACTTGCATCAATGATTTTCAAATATAGTATATAGTCAGTTTTTTTCAAAGAACGAAAGCACGCCGTCAATCACTTTTCTGACATCCACATCGCTCATTTCGAAATATAATGGCAAAGTCAGGATCTCGTGGTATAACCGTTCCGTGGCTGCCAAAGGCACGCGGAATTCAGCGCATAGGGGGTGGAGATGGTTGGGAATATAGTGCACTGAGGCTGCAATACCCCTTTCCCAGAGGTGATCGATAAGCGCATCACGCCGGTTGTTCAGAACACGTATTATATAGAAAAATGGAAATGTCTCTTCAACAGGATGTCTAATCAGTTTCAATCCATCTACCTCCCTGAATGATTCATCGTACGATTTAACGATAGCTTGTTTCTGTGCTTTAAATTTGCTGAATTGCTTGAGTTGCTCGATTCCTATGGCTGCATTTATATTGCTCAAATGGTACCTGTAGCCTTGTGTTACCACCTCGTAGTGCCAGGGTTGCTTCTTCTCAAGCCGGCTCCATGTGTCTTTGTTAATACCGATATTACGTTTAGGCAGAACTCGACTGGCTAATTCATGATTATTGGTTGCTATCGCGCCTCCCTCGCCGCACGTGATATTCTTAATCGGATCGAAGCTAAAACAATTAATATCACCCATAGTTCCCGCCATGCGTCCTTTGTATGTGGAGCCGAAAGCGTGTGCTGCGTCTTCGACGATTTTGATCTTCTCGTCTCGTACTATTGTCAGCAATTTCTCCATGTCGCAGACAACCCCGGCAAAATGGACCGGCATGATTACCTTAGTTCGCTTTGTTATCTTGCGCGTCACATCATCTATGTCCATATTCAATGTGTTTTCATCTACGTCACAAAATACCGGACGTGCTCTCACAGCCAAGATTGCCTGCACAGCGGATATGAATGTGAGCGAGGGGACGACAACTTCGTCTCCCGGCTTCAGTTCCAGCACAGCCAATGCCAAATGTAATGCGGCTGTGCCGGTGCATACAGCGATGACGTGCTTGACGCCAAGAAACTCGCAAAGCTCTTTTTCAAATGTCTGTGTCACCGAACCCATTCCCAGCCACCGGCTGTTAAATACAGCGTTCACAGCATCCAATTCTTTCCGGCCAATATAGGGACGTTGTACAGGAATCATCTTTTGTCTAATTGACATGATTGCTAATTAGCTCCAGGACACTGGATATCGACCTTTCCATTGTCAATTCCCGGGTTACTAATTTATGACCCTCTGATGCGATGCATTCACGTTCGCCATCATGATTGAGATAGTAATCAATGATCTCAGGCATTTGATCTGAGGTTGCACTGACAAAGTGTTTTCCAGGAATATAGTCACCCGGCTCATATATGGGTTCGGAAATCACGAGCGCCCTATTTGCCATCCCCAGAATCAGCCGCGCGCCGGATAATTCGCCGGGATATCGTTGAAGATTGAGGAATATTCTGGCACGGTTCAGGAGTTTTGTGCGATTTTCCCCCCAGCAAGCAGGATCAGACCAACTGCCTTTGGTCGCCAAATTGATACCACTCCGGCGTAATTTCCTGAAAAGTTTCTTGCGATGCGGAACCGTAAGTGCTCCCAGGAAAAGAACGTCGATATCTCGCTGAATGCCCATATCGTAGCCATATTCAGTGCGGTGGTATCCGATAGGTATATATGTTGAAGAAAAGCCATGCTCGGCTAAGAATTGTCGTCGACCAGGGGTTGAGACCAGTAACAAATCTGGAATTCCTTCTTCGATCAGAGCACGTAATCGAAAGAAATTGGTATATGCGTCTGTGGGTAGTCTATCGCTGAGCAGAATCTTAGCGATTTCACGCAGGTTAAGGCGCGGATGGGGCAGCCCCGCTGATTTCGGGGGCGGTAATGGTTCAGTATGCCAGATCACAACAATAGGACGCTCGCTCTTGGGGGTAGTCCGGAGTTGCCTGCAAACGATCGGATACCAATTTACATTGGCCGAAATCCAGAGTATACCTGTTTTTTCCAAATGCAGACGTTCGTCAGACACTTGTGTTACTCGATATCCTGCTTCACCTAATAAGGAAGTAACTATATGCTGTTTATCTACCGTGGCACGTAATGGACGATGGCAGACTGTTATTCTCAGATCTCGCAGGCTTTCATGCACAAACATTTTCACGTTATCGCCAAGTTATTTTCTGTTTAATCCAGAAGCAAGATAGACAATCCAATTGGCGCCAGGAGAGGCCCTTTCGCCTTCCACCATATTCGATTTTTCATACTCACAAACTCCATAGCTATCGGAACACTCGTTGTGCGATCGCCGTGCGGATAGCCAATGCCAAGCAATGTACTGCAGCCGATAGCCGCTGTCAACAGGGAAATTCCAGCCCCTCTGGTTTGCATTGTGTCAAGCTAATTGTGTAAATTGGTAATTGGGCACATCCTGGGGTTGATTTAAGACATAAGCGACTATACCATATATGATTCTCTCTGCGCTTTTGGCGTTGTTGAAGGACCTCATGGGTATTATTCTTCGTCTGAACTCCTGTATGTATCGTTCTACGGGGTTGTTGGTCTTCAGCATGGTACGGATGGGATCGGGGTACTCCAGATAGACCAGGCAGTACTCAAACCCCTGGAGGAAGTTTCTCACCGCCTTGGGCTCTTTTGCCCCCCACTTGTGGCAGAAGAGCCTTAACCTTTTTCTGGCCTGGGTTGCCGTGGCTGCCTCGAAGATAGAAAGAGCGTCTACCAGAATGCGGCTACGGTGCCGCTTGTCAGATAGATGGTGAACCAAGTCCATAGCTTTGTGTAAAGTACATAGTTGGTGAGGCACCCGGGGATACAAAGCCCGGTGAGCTTTCACCAAACCCGAGGCACCGTCCGATACAAGTGCTTCCAGCTTCTCTCCGGCTAAGCCTCGTTGCTTCAGATCACTGATCAAACCCCACCAGCACGCCTCAGATTCGCTGCCAGCCAATTGGAAACTCAGAAGCTCCTTAGTGCCATCAACCTTAATCCCCAACGCCACCAACAACACCTTCTTAACCTTAACCGGCTTAGTCACAGTAATCCACAAACCGTCCAAATATAAAAACCGATAACCATCCCCAAGTTCACGCCGGTGAAACTCCTCCACCTCAGCATCCAACTCCTTCACAATGTTCGATACCGTCTGGGGACTAATCTCCGCACCAAACAGCTTCTTAAACCACCTGACACTCTTCCGGGTAGAATGACCCAACAGAAAACCCTCCAGCAATACCCGGTCCAAAACTCGCTGACGACGACGATACCGCTCCAATACCTCAGATTCCATCCCTCCCTCTCTTACCCGCGGCACCCTCAGATCTTCTATCCAACCATATCTGGTCAACAAGTCCCGCTCACGGCTGCCATTCCGATACCCCCGACGCCTCGGGCTACGCTTATACCTGCCA
>Ga0114919_10005118_pt1 | contig 10461 bp, 20 predicted proteins | sample BlataG_FD_88682 | JGI IMG/M metagenome (GOLD analysis project Ga0114919, IMG submission 88682) | Deep subsurface microbial communities from Black Sea to uncover new lineages of life (NeLLi) - Black_00105 metaG | ecosystem: Environmental > Aquatic > Marine > Oceanic > Sediment | place: Atlantic...
AATGCTTTTATATTTTCGGGAGAATCAATATAAACATTTTTTCCTTCTGCTCCAATGCTTAACAAGCCAGGCCTCAACACCATATCGATGCTGTAAATTTTAGGCATGACAAAGCTTATTATTGCTGCAATCAAGCCAAAAAATATAGTTCCCGCTATAATAAGGTATTTCCGTTTCCACAAAACTCTCAGGATATCGATGAGTTCAATTTCGTCTTCGTAATGTTCTATTTTATGGCTCTCTGTTTGAGTTTGGTGATTTTCATTCACTTTTATATCTCCAAATACCATCGCTTCGCGATTCTATAAAACGTCCCTAACGCATCTGGGACTCAAAAATAAAAATTTACACAACCACGTTTTGCAGCGTATGATTTGCTTTGGTCTCTTACCCAAGTACTATCTGCTGAAGCTACAAGGCGGGTTGCACGGATTTCACAAACTTCACGGATTGGATTTTTTGATTGTATCCTTGCTTAAGACGATTCCTCAAATATCTTTTTCCCATCCCGGATCTCGAGTACATCTTCCTTAAATTATAAGTTTCGCTCTCCTTTTAAACTTGCTTTCGACAGTGGTAGGCTCATGAAAAGCGCATGAAGCATGGCACGAAAAGAACTCATTTGATCATCAGCGGTTATTAGCATCCTTCTTTCGCAACCACTCTCGGACTAGATCGGCAAAATTTATTAGATCCTCTATCTCTATTAATTGTTTATGAACTTCATCCCAATTTACACTCAGATACTCATGGACCAGAATGTTTCGGAATCCAGCAATGGGAGCTAATTTCCGTGCAAACTCAAATGGGAGCACTCCCAATTCGCCCATGCGTATGATCGCCTCATAATAATCACGTGGTTTTTGAGCCTTTTCTATGGAGATAATTCGGTGACTGATGTCGATGCAACACTGGGCAGCTATCTCCAGATTGCGCTCTACAATATCGCGCAAATAGGCATCTTCCTCAAAATCCGAACGTTGTTTTTCCTTAAAAGGTTCTAATCTTGCCAAGCGTTCGTTCAGTTCGTCTAAGCGCCGTTCGATACCGGAGAACTCGGGAATCATACTTGTCTCCTCTGCTGATTATGTCATGTCGTTGCATCCTTAAAACGGGTAGATAATCTCCATAAAGTCCCATCACACGAGCCTCATATTCTACTCGGGTGTAGACATCGCATTGGTATATTAGTTCTCCCTGGGCAATAATTGAATAAGCCATTTCTACAGGAACATTATTTAAAAGCACCATATCAATCCTCTCAGCTTCAAGCATGTGAATCAAGGCAGATGATATCGATCCACAGATCTGTCTCCCATTAACTGCACGATTGGTTAGCACTCCAAAATCGTAATCACTTCGTGGCCCCACAAAGCCTTCCACTCTCGATCCAAAAAGATAAACAAGTTTAACACCCGCTATATCAAGCAGAATATCTGTAAGTATCTTTTTCAATGATCCTATAAAAGAACCTGTTTCCATATTTTTTTCACTTTTTGCTGGCGTCTTCCTTTACTCATTCTCAATCTGCTCTAATATGTTTATGAAATTATTAATTTGAATCTTGAACATTTTGGCTGTGTGTGTAAATTTTCTTGCAACCAAACATTCTTTTCCCCAATCCAGCTCAAAAGCATAAGAATGTCGAAATTTGTGTCTAAAGGCACGAAAGTCATCTAACAGCCGATATAATTCTTCATCAATTAATCGCGGTCTAAAACCAGATATTTCCAATTTCATGCGCTTTAGCAGGTCTTTGTGCCAACTTTGTGGGCCCATGTCGTTTTCAAAAAATCGGGCAATGGAGCGAAAAATATTTTCACATCCATTGTAAAAATTATGCAACAGATATCCAATTGCTCCACGGTCTATGTAGGATATTTCTTCGGCTGGGAGATCAATCATTTTTTCTACTTTAAAAAATTCCTGTTCCAGGCGTTCTAATCTCTCCAGTTCGTCATTTATGTCAGCTTTCAATAGCTCAAGATTATAGTTCATAAACTATTTCTCCTCTTGAAAGAATCTTATTTACAATAACAGGATGGTCATTTTTCGTATACAGATCAACAGGCATGTCTAAAGTTTCTTCAATTTCGTGATGAAAATCCCAGTATTTATCGCCCGAAAGAGGCATAACCATAATATCCAAGTCAGACATCTCATCATACCTATTGTCTGCAACAGATCCGAAAAGAATCACTTTTCTAATACCGAACTTCTCAAAAACCGGCCTCCCCTTTTCCAACAGCAAACGCTTAACTTCCTTCGACCGGATTTTCCTAAATTCGTGCTCTAATGCCCATCTTTTTTTTAATTTAGTAAAGGTCATTATTTTATACCTTTCAAATACCATACATAAACGCTTTTGATGCCGTCCTTTAAAACAATGCTTGCTTTCCATCCCAGGCTTTTTAGCTGAGAAACATCCAGCAGTTTCTGAGGGGTTCCATCCGGTTTATTTTTATCCCAACATTCAACCTATAATTCAAATATTAGAGGTCGAAATCGAAATTTTTGTAGATCAATTACGACAAAGTTTCCTGGCAATCGGTCAGGGTAATGTTCTATCAGTTTTTTCAAACGCTCCCATTTTAAGTGCCTTTTTTTTACATCAATTCGGATTAAGACAATACCTCTTGAGGGCTTTCTAAGCCTATAAACAAGCTCACCGAAATCCTTATCCTCTGTCAATAAAATTCTACCATCGTTATATGCGTCAAGCAAAATTTCTTCATCAGTAACACCTGCTTTTTTTTCTAAAACATATAGAACATCATGTCCATCATCCCTTAAAGATCTTACTAATCCAGTATCACAACATTCATCGGCAAAAAATTTCAATTCTTTATCCCTTATGCAAAAGCAATCTCTTCGTCAGCCAGATAATCAGCAACAAACTCTTGAGCAGCAAAAATATCTTCCTTCTTTAAATGGGGATGATCTGCAATGATTTCTTCAACCGCCATTCCTCCTGCCAATTTACGTAAAATCTGCTCCACTGTTATACGAGTATTCTTAATAACAGGCTTTCCAAACATGATGTCAGGGTTGATCTCAATTCTTTTATGTTTTTCCATTATTTCCTCCTATGTCGAACGGATCATAATCGAGATTATAGAGTGCATGAAATTTATGGATCAATTCATCATTTTCAAATACCATTCATAAACGTTGCGAATGCCGTCTTTTAAATCAATATGCAGTTTCCATCCCAGGCTTTTTATCTGAGAAATATCGAGCAACTTCTATGGGGTTCCATCCGGTTTATCTTGATTTATAACAACTTCCTGCTCTCCCATTCGAGAAACCTTGCTATATAATCAAGAAACTTCTTAAAATCATCCAACCGATTTTGAAGAATGTCATATAGCTGACGATCATCTAACTCCCAGTATAGATGAACCAGGCGATTGCGGAATTTTGCCATATTTCTGAGTTCTTCTGCGAAATTCGAATCGTACGCCCCGGCTTCACACATTACAATAAAAGTATCGCCATAGTCATCCGGGACCCGATAGCCATTTCGAGCTATAACATGGCTACACATGTCGATGCAGGATTCAATGGCAACAATAACATGATATTTTGAACTTCCGATTTTATCAGGATCTTTAAGAAATTCGGCGCAAGGTAACTGACCGATAAACCTTAAGCGGGCAACACTCTTTCTGAGTTCCGATACAAGTTTAACCATTTTTTCTTGATCATACAGGGGCATTTGTCACCTCTTGCAAATATCTTTGCTGAAAGGGTGAAAAATCAAAATATTGCTTTAATATCCTACCTTCGAAGTCGGCTCGCATGTTCGGATTCTTGTCAATGATGACTCTGCCGGTTCTAAAAACATTCTGGCTGAATGATATCGGTGCTCGATTGAGAATCCTTACATCTACCGGGTATTTTATTAACTTTTCCAGTCGATTTTCCAGCTTCAGTTCAAAATCCAGCGGCTTGTTCAAATCCATGGCGGTAATGATACCGACATCTATATCTGAAAAGTGCCGTTCCGATATAAAAGACCCAAATATATAAACAGCGAGAATTTCATCATACTGCTGCAAAAAATGAGATGAAATTATCTGTATAACCTTTTCCTTCTCTGCTCTGCTTAAAGTGTGACTCATAAATCAAATACCTGTTTTTTAAAAAAATGGACAAAAGGTCTTTGGGATTTCATTGAGAATTTTGAAAAATGCTCCCCATTACAAAGGATTTTTATTCAGATATCCAGGCAATTTAATTTCTTCACGGATCATCGTGGATGACATCATTAAGCTGATTTCTAATGTTGTTTATAAAATCACGAAAATCCTTGGTTCCGTTCCTCATGTTGTTTAGAAATATTTCGTTCTTCGGGTAACAGTGAACATATTATGCTTTAGTGAAAACATCCATATATCCATCTACAACTGTATTATGTCTTTTTGCCAGAATATGCTGAAGAGCACTCGCTATTGCCTCTGCAATTACTATTGTGGAGTACTTCAGACTTTTCAGGATATGTTTGTCCTTCAGTATTTCGTTATCTGTTTTTTCAAGAATACTTTTAACATCAACTGTCTCTGCAGCTATTTCGTCAAGGTATTTTTCAATCCTCCGTTTATCGAGTTTCACAAAAGGTCTCCATTCTCTCCTTTTTCAGGAGTTCAGCCCGGTGAATCATCGGCTCATTTTTCAGAAAATAACCTGAAAGCTCTTCAATTCGGCAACTTAGAAAGTCAGGATCATTATTGATTAACAAAATCCCTTGATTAATCGCTTTTTGTAAAATTACAGGCTCAACTTCATCCAGATCGAAAACAACAATGTCGATTCGATCAGGCTTGAATCCTGTTACTTTGCTTAAGCTGTTGATTAGCACGCATTGTGTCTCTAACCTGTTTGCTCCTTGGTTCAGGAACACCAAAATATCCAAATCATTCACAGTCTGTTCCGCACTGGCTGCTGACCCGAATAAATAGGCCGCAACAACGTCAGGGATTTCTGTAATGCACTTTTTAATTAAATGAAGATCCGGCATATTGACTGTTGCTCATGTAAATTGTGTTTATGCATGTCTTTTAAAATAGATCTTAAAAAAATGCTTTGTGTCTGGTGCCTTGGTGGCAAACATTTCTTGGTTCCGGCTTGTCCAGTTTAGGAATTTTAATTATGATTTTTTAGAAGGTGATCGGATTATTCTTCCGATATTTTTTTTGCTGTACGTATAACTTTTATATAAACTTCATCTTTAAGATAGAACCCTGCATGGATAATATCTTCTAAGGTAGACAGGAATTCATCAAAGTTTATAATGCGATTTTTGACAGCCTGCAAAATGATCCATAAAGTGCCGACCGGCTTCAAGCCTGCTAATTCAGCTACCGACCGACCCTTAGCATCATCCATAAGAACTGTTTTGATTCCTTTTTCCTTAGCCAGAGAAATGACCTCTATTTCACCAGGATGTAACGAAACCTTAAGAGAAAACATATTTTTGACTTCTTTAACCACCAGCCAACCCTGGGCAATTGCTTTCTCCACACGATAAGCATCTTTTTCTCCGAGGCGTTTACCCTCTACGACAACTTCCTGAAAAACAGTTTTTGGAATAAGTACCTGATTTATCGTAGTTTGAAGAAGGGCCAGCTTATCAGCTTTTGCCAGATAAATAAGCGGCGTTGCATTTGAAATGATCCTATCCATTCAGAGTTTTCAGATCCTTTTTCAGTTCCTTTAAGTCATAGCTGGTATAGATATGGGCCTTTTCGATTTCTTTTATCATTTCCCAAAGCGTCAGATTACAATGTTGAGCTGCTTCCCAGATGGTTACTATGCCAGACTTGTAATCATCCAGTGAATCGCGTATTGTCTGCTCTTTTAAAGAATTGAGTAAAAACAAACGCAAAAGTGCCGAGCGGTCTATACCTTTCTTTGCCGCCATCTCGTCAATTTTATCTACATATTGGTCATCCAAGCGAGTGGTTACAGTTTTTGGCATCACTTACTCCTAATTGTTATTTGTGTGCAATTGCATATATCGCATACAAAATATCTTCAATCCCATAAAAAGTCAACCTTTTATGCCTTTCAAATACCATTCATAAACGCTTCGAATGCCGTCTTTTAAGGCGATATTCGGTTTCCATCCCAGTTTTTTTATCTTAGAGATATTGAGCAACTTCTGCAAAGTTCCATCCGGTTTGTCTTGATCCCATCTCACATCCCTATTATAACCGACAACTTCCGCGACTATTGCCGCAATTTCCTTGACCGTCTGATCCTTGCCACACCCAATATTTGAAACCGGTGTCATTGAATTGTGAATTAATTTCTTCAATTTAGATTTTTTGCAAAAAACATAGGGGTAAGGTTTTCATTCTTGACATGAACATGAGGACATGAAGGACGTTGGCACTTTGTCACTTAGCATCCAGTAAATCCCACAACCTCTTATCTTTGGGACCTTTGCAAAATGTTGATAATTGCATTAACAACTTTATTGAATGCCATAGCATTGAGTCTACCGGTTTCAGTTTCCATCAAGGAACTGTTGGCAGTGAAAAGCTTACTTGGCCTTGCGAAACTGACTCTTTGCAACGAGCCTGTTTCGAAATCACTATCGGTAATCTGAACGGCTATCGGATCAGCATAGGGATTGCTGGTCACTTGACAAAGAATCCAATCATCTCGCCCAGCAGAAGCAAGAACTACTGCTGGGCGAAGTTTTAACGATGAAAGATTTGAAAAAGGAAATCTTACGAGTACTACCGAACTTCCTGAAGGTGAGACCATGCTTCCTCCTCCTCTGGCCGGTTCCAGTCTTCTGAAAGAGCTGCTTCACTTAAAAGGGCTGTTTCAGCGATGACGTCAGATATTTCATCAAGGATCGTGAGTATCGCTCTGCAACGTGATCTCAAACGAATCGGTTCCCGGAGGTGGACCCGACCATCCGGCTCAACAATTGCTTCTATAGATTTAATCATGGCTTTTTCTCCTATTGAGCTAATTTAATAAGTCCAAACGGCTAAAATTCCACAGTCAGGCGATCATGATCTTCATTGGATATGTATCCACAATCTTTCGCGAAGTCCAGCTAGGTATCCGTTTCGCTGTTTTCACCATCTGCATCAGTTAATTTGCTCAGAAAATGCGCCTCATATCGACGCCTTGCCCACGCTTCCCTGAGGTTGCTGCATACTGACCGAGATGACCTCCGGATCTGATCTGTGAGTGAATATTTCTCTTCAACAGGCCATGTCTTGCTAATTTCAAATATCTCCATGGAGAGGTCATAAGCTGCTTTGTAGACCTTAAGCTCTTTGGCTTAGTTTACGATCATTGTTTGTCCCTAACCATTCAGGTTCCCGGATTTTCAGACCTCTGATTTCAGACTTCCGACTTCTGTCAATTCAAGGTCCTTGTCGTCGCGGTAAATCCTGGTTCGTTCGATTCCCCTTGCCATCATGTGTTGCAGGAGACCTAGGGCGTCCAGTCTGGGCTGGCTAAGCATCCTCTTTGATAGGCTGAATTCCGGAGTTGCTTTGATTTTCTTTTCGTATGATGTTCTGTATCGCTGATTTCAATCTTGGAAGATGAGTCTCGCAAATATCAAAAATGATCTCATGATCCACCATTTCATAATGATGTGAAATGATATCGCGCAGCCTCATGATTTTTCTCCATTCGACATCCGGGTACATCTCGAACAATGAAGGCTCAATTTTATCAATTTTTTTGACCGTTTCTCCTATGACCTGAAGTCTCATAGAAATCGCATCCAGCAAGAGTACTCCCTCAGAACTGGTGACGAATTCGTCTGCCAGATTTATTTTCGAAAACCTCTCCTCAATCAAATCAATTGACTCGACAATGATTTTCAGATTATCGCTCACAATAGGATTACGCATATATCACTTCCCCCCCAATCCGTTCCATAAAGCGCCGGTTGAGCTTATTACCTTTTCGAACAAGCTCAATTCTCCTACCAAACTTCTCTTCCAGGTAGATCTGTAAACCCGCAATCCAATCGAAGCGAGGCGCCTCTAACTCAACCAAAAAATCAATATCGCTATCAGCATGCTGAGTACCCTTGGCGTAGGAACCGAAAAGACCGATATTTAATACACCATACTTATTTCTCAAGTGGGGTTTCTCAGCTTTCAAAACAGTTAGGATATCTCTCTGTGACAAAGGTTCCGTCATTGTTTCTTGTTCCTTTCTATGGAAGGGGCATATTTTGGACGTTGTTGACTAAGTTGAATCGTGGATTCGTCAAATGATTGATTAGTTGATTGGTCAATTAGTTAGCTGTTTCCTTTCTACAAAATATAGTCGTTTTTCACGATATTATCATTAGCCAATTTCTTAAATATGCATTCCTTTTCGATGTGACTCCATAGCATCGAATGACAATCATTCCTCTCAGCATGCCCGCCAATTAATTTGACCGACTTATTAAATCTCCTCTGATTACAAAGGATTTTTATTCAGATATTCAACAACTTTTTGTTCAAAAAGTTTGAAATCGTCCAGATTATCCTGGATAAAGCCATACAGTGTTTCTTTATCGATCTCCCAATACAGGTGAACCAGTCGGTTTCGAAATTTGGCCATTTTGACCAGGCGTTCGCAAAAAACATCATCAACAACACCAATCCGTTCCATGCCGATAAAAATGTCTGCATAGGTCTCGGGTGTATCAACAGGTTTTTTGAACTGGTATAGCGAGATCAACCGATTTCCGATATTCAGACAACTTTCAATAGCCATTTGCAAATACCTTTCGGAACTGGCTTGATAAAGATCCTCTTGAAAAAATATTTCTTTTTTCAATTTCCGGGTATTTGATAAGCGCAGATAGTATTTATTCAGACGTTTCAGATGCTCTTTGATGCGATCATCCATTATATCCGATTCCTTTCAGAAAAGTATGGTCGAAGCTATCCCTGAAATATTTAAAATCCAGATAATTTTTTACAACCCGATCGCGAAAATCAATAAGTTCCGTTTTATTTCTGCAATAAAGAAGTTTGCCGGTTTTTAAAACCACAAAGCAAAAACGAAATGGCGCATCGTTCAGGATAGTCAGATCAATCTCGTCGGTACGAAATATAGTATTAAAAATGCCTATCAGCTCAAGGTGCTTCTTAAAACGCTGCTGTCTATTAAGTTGGCCGGATAATAAAATAGCGAAATCAAGGTCGCTTAACGGTTTAAGTTCTTTTTTTGCAACGCCACCGAATGAATAAAGCGCTACAATATGGGAATGCTGTTTCACGACCCGGATTAGGCCAGGGAGCCTTTCCAATACATTATTCTCTAATTTGATTCCTTCACGGATCATTGACTTCTTAACCTATCGGTTCACACGATTTTTGTGGAGAGACCTTTGAAAAATGAACATTTTTCAAAGGTCTCAACCCATTAAAAACCCTGAAGCGGTAATAAAAACAAGCGCCGTTTAACGGGATAAATTTTGAATAGTGAAAAGTTGAATTGTAAAAAGAATTATAATTTAAAATTTTTCGTTATTATTCCGGATGGGATAAATCGAACAAGGTCCATATTTTCTGATAAAAAGTCGATATAATCATCTATGCTTCCTTCCTGACTCAAAATACGTGCGGCATTGTAAACTTTTCCCCGCTTTATATCTTCGGCGTCTTCGATCATCTCTTGTTTTTCATCGTCACTTAATTTTATTGAGCCATTCATCTAAAAGGTCCTCCTTGCCAAATATTTTAAAGTATTCTCTGACAAGTTCCATGTCCATTTTATCCTGATGCAAAGCAAGTAGTCTTTGAATGTCCGGAGCATCAATCATGTAACGATTTTTTGGATCATTGGAAATGGCTTGAATTTTAAGGCCAATTAAATCTTCCGGCAGCAAGGTTTTTATCTCATATTCACCTTCAAAAACCCTTTTTTCCGCGGCCCGCTGCATCATTGCTTTTGTATATTTTCTTCTGGCTAAAAGGAAATCGACTTGTCCAAACACTTTAAGCGGTGACAAATACGATATGATCTCATCACTACTGAAGTCTTGAAGTTCATAGCTCAGATCTGTCATAATTTTATGGATAGCTTGCTTGGATTCTTCGTGAACAAGAAAATCAATGTCTTTTGTAAATCTGAATATATTCATCGTACACAATGCCAGCCCGCCGGATAATACAAATTTAATTTCTTGTTCACGAAATTTGGCAATGAGCGTTTTTAAAACCTTTTTTAGATTCATATTTGGCTTCCAGTTAAAAAAGTTAAATCAAGGGTATAATACTACTGTACAAAGGAAGTAAATTCAATCCGTTTTCAGCAGAGAGACCTTTGAAAAAAACGTTCAATTTTGCCTGACCAGTTAGATCTGTTCATAAACGTTTCGAATACCATCTTTTAAGGCAATATTCGGTTTCCACCCCAGCTTCTTTATCTTAGAAATATCGAGCAGCTTCTGCAAGGTCCCATCCGGTTTATTTTGAT
>Ga0114919_10005119_pt1 | contig 10461 bp, 13 predicted proteins | sample BlataG_FD_88682 | JGI IMG/M metagenome (GOLD analysis project Ga0114919, IMG submission 88682) | Deep subsurface microbial communities from Black Sea to uncover new lineages of life (NeLLi) - Black_00105 metaG | ecosystem: Environmental > Aquatic > Marine > Oceanic > Sediment | place: Atlantic...
AAAAAATGTATGTACATTACACGATTTCAACCCGTTTGAGAACTTCGAACAGGTAGTTACCTTAAAAGAAGGAGCGGAAGAAGCATATTTACGTGTTTACCCGGCGTTTACCTTGGATTTACCTAGTAAAAACACTACCGAATTACCCCTATTTACTATATTACCTAAATATATATTATATACACATGATATAAAGAGTAATGGTGGTATAGACAGTGTTATTGAAAATAATAATGTCTGTGTGGGTAAAGGTAAACAGGGTAAATCGGTAAATACGTCTCAGCCGATAGCGAAAGTGCAAGGTAAACAGGGCAGTAAATCAGCTGGTAATTTAGAGATTTACCCAGACGACGAGCAAAACATACCAAAAACAGCACAATTACAGATAATAAGAGACATCCAGAATTTTAAAATGTCCACATATTCAATGACAAATAATGTAGATCCTGAACAATTCACATATGAAATGGTTCAAGCGTATCCACATTTGAAGAACGAAGCGACCAGAATAAAATCACATGTTGATCAATTGAATAAACAAGGATGGAAATGATGTAAAACGAGACGGAATAATATTTGAACCAATGGAATGATTTTATAAATGTTTATAGGTGAACCAACATGAATAAAATAATTAGAGACTGTACAAACTGCAAGCACGAAGGTAGCCCAGACAAATATCCCGGCGACAGATGTTTTGATTGTATAAATGCTGAATCAATAGATGTATACTGGGAATACGCAGGTGAATCAATATATGACTAAATATAAATTTGAAATACAATCGCATATAGTAGTAGTAGTTGAAGCAGATAACGAAATTGAAGCCCGTATGGACATTATAGACAACATAGAAAGATATGTAGATCCAGATCCGTATGTCTCTGATGGTGAAGAATGTAACAATGGTGAATCAATATGAACAACGAAGAAGAATTGAATTGTGTTGGTGGTGAGTGAGTATGGGAAAACCACCATCCCACATGACTGCATACCAACGAATTGCAGCCAGGCAGAAAGTTGCCAGGCTCAGCAGGATCAACGAATACTATCAAGACAACGACGATGCCAGCATAAACCAAGCAGTGACATTTATTCCCGAGTCTGCATCGTTAGTCCAGCAATACTCTAAACTTCGAACGGAGCTGGTCATAGAAGGCCACCAGGACGATATCACACCCGAAGACATAGTAGAGTACGTCTACGGCAAAAATCCCAGTAGGCACCGTCAAATAAGACCACGCCACAAAAAAACGGACTATGAAAATCCCATCAGGCACAAACAGTGAATGAGGTAGAAATTCCTAAGTTTATAATTACCGTTTTTGTACGGCTGTATGTGAACTATACAAAACTATAATGGAAATTTAGAAAATCGAATAGTGCATCAGACTGTATTTTTGAACTCATGGGGCGCAGGGGATGGGGTTGTTCGCGATCAGAGACAAAAGACAAACTACTTATACTATGTAGTACTATATAGTAATTGTACCTATAGCTCAATGGTAGAGCGCTAAAATTTCCATCTTCGCTTGTTCACCGTTTCGACGGCTGCACAGAAAATGGTTACTTCGCTTGAAACGAAGAGATTTCGGTTCGAATCCGAACGGGTACATCGGGGCTGCGAACAGTACGGTTACTTCACTTCATGCGAAACAATACCGTGTTGGTTTGTTCTCCCTGTTCAATCATGCGGGAATAGCTCAGAGGCAGAGCGCCTGGCAATAGACTCTGTAGTCGTCTGTCCTCCTTCGGGTTGCGTAGATTACAGATACTTCGGGACCGGGGCGTCGGTGGTTCGAATCCACCTTCCTGCGCCAAATCTCCTTAGATGAGGTTGTGTAAAAAATGAAATTTAATATCAAACAAACGATACGAAATGAATTGAAAAATAATCCAAACAGGGTTGATAACTATGAGGGTGGAATGGGATTTAATGTTGATCCGCTCACAGAACTATATATGCGGGCTGCTACCTGCCTGGTTGGTGAACCAAAATTCTATGAATCGGCAGACTTTGCAGACCAAGAACTGATTCGAGCCACTCATAAAGTATTGGAAACCAATCCTGAGTTCGTATTGCAGTTGGCAGTGTACTGCCGTGAGCGGATGCACTTGAGATCAGTCCCGCTCGTACTCTGCGCCGAATATGCGAATATGGCGCCAGGCACTGTACCAAATGCCCGAAAATATATCACCCGTGTAATCCAGCGTGCAGATGAACTTTATGAGATAATCGCTTACCAGTTTGAGCGCAACAAGATATCCCCTCGCAAAACAAAACTCCCTATGGTCATCAAGGCAGGTGTGCGGGATGCATTCCAAAAATTTGATCAATATGCGCTGGGGAAGTACAATCGTAAGGGCGCAGTGAAACTCAGGGATGCGCTGTTCTTGACACACCCAAAGCCCCAAAACACCCAGCAGAAACAAGACTGGGACAATCTTGCAGCGGGTACACTTAAAACTCCAGTGACATGGGAAACACAGCGTTCTGCCGGTTTGATGACATGGTCGGAAGTAATCCATAATGTTTTCCATAAGGATGGTAAGATCAACAACTATATGGCCATACTGCGAAATCTCAGAAACATCATGCAAAGCGAAGACGTCACAAACACAGACATTGAGCTTGTATGTAGTATGCTTTCTACTCCAGAAGCAGTCAGGAAATCAAAGCAACTGCCGTTCAGATTCTTGTCTGCGCATCGGATAGTCAAAGAGATGAACCACGCCATGACAAACAGCGTACTTGATGCGCTCGAAGATGCGGCGGCCGCGTCAGTCGACAACATGCCACGCCTGGCAGGCACTACACTCATTGCGTGTGATGTGAGCGGTAGTATGACCTGGACTCCCATCTCAAAGAATTCAAGCGTATACCCTTACGACATCGGGATATTGCTCGGTTCAATGGCGCATAAGTTCTGCAACACATCCATCACAGGAATATTTGGAACTGACTGGAAACAAATACCTATGAGTAGGCGCTCAGGCATACTGTCAAACGTCAATGAAATGCATCGCCACGATAATGATGTAGGATGGGGCACAAACGGGCATAAAGTCATTGAGTATCTGCTTGAAAACAATATCCAGGTAGACAGGATTATGATATTCACCGACTGCCAGATGTGGGACAGTTATAGTGATCAGAGCTTCGCACCAACATACATAAAATACCAGCGCAAGTGTCCAGATACAAAACTGTATTTGTTTAACCTGTCCGGGTATGGGAATATCATTGTCCCGCAGGATACAAAGAATGTTCACTTGATAGCCGGATGGTCTGACCGGGTACTTGAATATATCCAGACGAGCGAGCAGACTGGCACCTCTGCAATTGAACGAATAAGGGCTATTAAACCCTGATTTTTTTATAGGTGTGATAAAAATGGAACGAATAAACGTAGCTGTCTCCGATGAGGCAAAAGAAGTTCTCGTGAAATATCAAAGAAAAAATAAGATACGGAATCTGGAAAAGGCTATGAATGCCTTGTTGATAGAATTTGGGGAGACGTGTTAATGTTTTTCAAAGACATACGAGATGTTCTGAATCCGTTTGCGAACAGTACATTGAAGAGGGATATGTAATGTCAGGCACATTCAATGTTGAACGAATTGGTGGTGAGTATTACCTGTGTGTATACGGCGTGTCGTGGATGCGCAGCATTCCGGACGAGGTAGAAATGGATTTCGAAACATGGATTAAGAGGAATCAACAATGAAAAACTACGAAATACGGCTATCCACCCAAACATCGGGCGTGACGCTGAAAAATCTATCTGGAGGTAATGTACGTAATAAAATTGACGCATTGCTAGGTACAGACGGATTGACGAAAATTACAGTGTCATGGGAATCAGTAGAAGATGCCCCGTTAAAGTCTGAGGAACTGGTAAGTGATCTTGATATAATTGACGATGTGGTCGAAGAACCGACCCCTCTATCTGAGGAATCTGGCAGTGGGAAACTGCCGTCCAGGACAACCGAAGATTCAATCCCACCATTCGAAGAGATGGAACGAATTTCAAAAACAAAACTCGCTAAATATATCAATATCAATGTATTCAACATGGGATATCATGACCAGGGAGACGGTAAGATCGTCATCTGCTATGGTACAACAAAAGTTTATACTTCATGGGAGGATATGTTCAAATTACCTACATTTATCGACAACAAATCGATCGAAGGCCTGAACAACCTCAAACAGGTTGCAGTCCGGAATTTCCGTAAATGGATGGCAACTCATCCAGACAAAAATCGAAACACGAAAATTCAAAGATGTGAACCGGGCCCCCTATAACCCCGGGGTCGAGTGAACTACCCCTCTACTTGTAGAGGGGTAGTTCACCTGATGCGGAAAGAGAAGTTAGGGGGACAGGATTAAAAACCGGATCCGAATTGAATGGGATATATAGGTATTTGAAGCGGTGACGTGCCCTGCACGCCTCTGTGCTCTGTACGGGGCATCAAAAAAAAAAATAGGAAGGTGAAGAAATGAAATATGAGAATATTGGAAGTGGGTCTATGGATTATAATTTTTTCGTAACCGATGATAAGAAAATCTATAAATCTCATGAAGTGGGATGTATCGACCTTTTTAGGGGCAGAGTCGAAATCAATCACGAATGGAAATTATTCGACAAAGAACGATATGGAGATAAAATAAATTGTATCCCTCTGCAGTTCACAGGATTAAAAGATAAAAACGGGGCTAAAATATATATAGGGCATGTGGTAAAAGTCAATCAGGTATTAAGACCAACCGGGATAAATGATTATCGGCATAATGTAGAATATCTAATTATCTATAAATATAATCAATTTTTTGCAGAAATTATACGAAATTTTGATGGCGCATGTTATTATTATGGATATGTATTAGACGACCTTAATACAAAATGCCAGATAATTGGTGATATTTCCACCGCACCCGGTTCGTGGATTGCGGGGGTAAGGGAAACCGAACTTTTCTAAAACGATGAGGATGTCAATTCTCTTCCTTTTTTCGTGTCGCTAACCAATCTCCAAATTCTTTTGCTAGTTTTTCATCGATGTTTATTTCTGTAGTTTTTTCAACGTCGATCTTTCCAGAGTGCAAAACTTTGTCTGTTAGTAATCCCATCAATTTTAGGGATGCCAAACGATTCTCCAGGATTGGTTTCTGCAACGCCGTATAATCATGTAAGTTTTGAGCTTGACTGGCTTTGCCTTCGAGCTCCCGGACTTTCATCTCAAATGCAACATTATACTCGCTTCTCATTATGGATAAAGGAACAGAATTTTCAAAACTTTTTTTGATCGCATCTATGTCATTATATACAACTTTGCGACTAATTTCTGGATGCAGTTGCTTTAATATTTGTACTATTTCGTCGGCTGATGCGTGCTTGATATAATATAGCATAATATGATACCGCCGTTTGCGAATTTTTTCATTCCTGCCGAGCGATTCGTAGTTGATTTGCATATAATCAATTAAATGTCAACAAAATATTTAGGTTTAACTCTAAAAAAGGGAGGAAGGCAACCCAGGGGACATATACTCCAGATTGCCGGTTGAGCTTAAACTTTTTTTAGGAAGACCTCTATGATGTCCCCCTCTTTGATATCATGCCGCTTGCATGAATCGGTGACCACTATGCGGAAACCCTTCTGGATTTTCCGCTCGCCGCAATTGATTTCAGTCATTTAAAAGCAGATGCGCTTTGTTTGCTCGGCAGCTATGAGTGTTGAACCAGAAACAAGGAAATTATCTGCAATGACATAAGCGATGGCTTTTTCATATGACATATCCAAATATATTACAGGGACGTTACCTATATTCAGCCGTTTTGCAGCTTCCAGCCGGGCATGACCGGCCACGACCATGTTATCAGTGGTTGCTAAGATCGGATTAGTCCAGCCAAATTCAGAAATTGATTTTTCAAGTTTCTTTAACTGAGATTCTGGATGTATCTTTGGATTCCGTTCAAAGGGTTTTAGTATATCAATTTCAACAGTTTCAATTTGCATATAATTATCTCATAATATATTTATAGGAACGTGCCGATTCATCCCCCTAACAAGTTAAGGGGTTTTCTCGGCACGTTCCTATAAACATCGATGAAAAACTAGCAAAAGAATTTGGAGATTGGTTAGCGACACGAAAAAAGGAAGAGAATTGACATCCTCATCGTTTTAGAAACTTGGGTTGAATATAATGTCCGAATATATAGGTATTAAAGTTCCTATCATTGAATAATCATCCATGAAATATAGGTTTGAATGACCAGGGTCTCCACCATTAAATTTAACACTTTTTTTAACAATCAAATTTAATGATTGAGAACCGTACAATGGTGATATTTTAAAATCAAATTCTATTACTTTCCAATCTCTTAAGTCCAATGGATAATCATATACGTGAGTTATAATACCCCCACGTTCTAAAAATCCACTTAACCAAAGTAAATAATCATTTTTACTAGCGAGTCGCATTTTACCCCGTAGTAGATTATTAAAAACAGCTAAACGGTTTTTGCGTTCCAGTTCATATATTTTTATTCTCTCATTATATTCATTGTTTTTCGATTCATTTTTATTTCTGGCATCCATTAATATTTTATTTAAATCTATAGGCACATCGTGTTTTATTATTTTTTCCATATTTCATTCCTCCTTCTTTTCACCTTGTAGTGTAGTATATTATTACAATTACTACTATGTGGTATTACTATATATACATGTCCTCTCTTACTGATAGCAATTCAACAAAAAGAAATAAAAATTAGATAATGCTTATGCCCAGGGGTCGGACCGCATGCCCTGCAATTCTATTGTGGGGTGGGTGACCGCATCAAATACCTATAAATCCCATTCAATTCGGATCCGGTTTTTAATCCCGTATTGCGTGTGATAACCTCATCATCCGATAGTAAAAGTCCCTTTTTTTTCAGACATGTAACAGCCGCCGCAAGCATCTTTTCAGGGATACCCGCAGGGAGGCACACAACATCAAATTCCTGCGACAATGCCACCGATATTGGAATTCGTGTGACTGGTGGCACCCACCGTCCAAGTTCCTGAACGATTTTTATAAATGGGAATTCATCCGTTAATGCCTGTGCTGCATCTTCTGAATCTGGAAACAAATATAAAATACTATCGGGTTCAAGGGTATTCAACTGTGATAGTAATTCTGGTATGTTCATTTCTACGCTTCCTATGATATATTCATGTCAATATTCAAAAAAAAAGAGGTTATGTAGTTATGTAACTTCTCTTATCAATTCAGGTGGTGTTGTCAATTGCAATGGGAAATCACTAACCATATATTCACCAGCCCATTCAACATATGCGCCATCGGTGGTAAAGAAAAATATAGCATCGCCGTTGGTACCATATGATCCGTCCAAATCTGGAGATTCTACAACGAGCCCCTGTCTTTGTTCCACATAATGAGTATGTGGATCTCTTATAATCTGTTCCTGTGTAGTAAGCTTCGAGTTCACACTTGACACCTTCCCCTTTGCCACATACTCGGCCATTACCTTACCATAACTTACCAGATAAATATAAAACATCTTGTTCTCATCATTAAGCAATTCAAGCCTTCGAATCAAGTTCTCTCTTTCAAGACTTTTATCTAATTTTGGAGGTGGTGATGCTGTAAGCATTCGATCTTGATTCTCTTCTGTTAACGCGGCTTCCTTTCCAGATGTAGTTTCTTTATATAGATCGTTATTTTCACCTGTACAACCCATAAATGCTGACGAAATGATCATCAGCATGATTCCAATTGCTATTATTTTCGCATTCATTCTTATCACCATAGTACTTTATCCACATGAAGTGGTAATTTGTCTTTGAATATTTCCCTATTTGCCATATTTGACCGTGCGTTATATTCAGCTACAAGGTACTCATAATAGTTCTGTTGCCCTAAAAACTTCTTTTGCAGACTGTTATAGTCCTGCTTTGTCTGCCAGTCCCATAAAGACACATTTCCATATAGTTCTCTGTAGGCGGTCATCTCAGTCTGGGTGTTGCTGATACTACGTTCTGTTGCCCGAATGTCTTCATATTGCGTCTTGAACCATTCATAGTTATAGATGGCATTGTCGGCATCATAGGTTTTATCTATGATATTACCTGCACTGTCGATCTGAGTAGTTACGCTTTTGGCAGGCAACAGTGCAGCTTTTAATGCCCAGCCACCCAAAATTAATGCAATTAATAACATGAAGGTTATAATCGCTACCGTTATTGTTTTCATTGCTTTGTCTCCTTCTCACGCTCTATTTTTTCTTCAATAGCATTGTTCACAAATCCCAGTATAGGATAATACACGGCCTTGATTTGTAATTCAACTTTACACCCGGCAGGTATTATAAATTCAGGCGCAGTGTCTTCACCTGCCCGGACAGACGCAGGAATAACTCCCTGTCCCTTGCTGGAAACCAAGGACGTGAAAATCACTTGTTTATCATCTGGAATCTCTACACGTTCAAACTGAAATTCATTGATTGGAATCATATTATTTGAATTCATCATGAAATTAACGCCACCATCATATATATCGTTTTACATTACATATTGTTTTACATTTTTATTAAAAATACTTTAATACTACATAAAACATATAGTTCCTGTAATGCCCCCCACCCCTGTAGAGAGTTTACCTCCCAGAGCACTTTCTAAATATTCAAAGGCGTTCTTTGGGAATTATTATCTTGGATTAGACATTCCTAAGCATCAGGGGCGGTGGTTAAATTATACAGACAGGTTACGGCATCTACAATTAAGTCCTCGTGATCACGGGAAAACTACAATTTTTTGTCATTTATTTCCAGTGTGGGCAGTATGCAATATTCCAAATGTCCGAGTACTCATGGTAAGCAAAACCGCAGGGCAGGCGAACAAATTATTGGGTACCATACGGACAGAACTCAGACACAATCCTAAAATCATTTCAGATTATGGGGAATTAATCACAAGTAAAGGTGTTGGGGGGTCGATCTGGTGTGTACGTGATGATGCAGGTAGAATACTCAAGGATCCCACCGTGGAGGCAGTGGGCGCCTTGGGGGCAATCACAGGCGGGCACTTTGACATAATTATCGTAGACGACATGCTGGATGATGAGAATACCAAAACGGAATCACGTATGGAAACTATGAACAACTGGTTTTATGGCACCATTGGGCAGTTGGTAGAACCTCATACCAAAATGTTTGTAATCGGCACAAGGAAACACTACGCTGACCTCTATCAACAATTGATAGATAATGCATTGTGGCAGCGGTCTATTGACAGAGCAATCATAGAATGGCCTGAATCATATGAATACGTATATTCAATTGATTCAGACGAGAACGAATACATCTCGGACGTGGAAGTTACAGGAGATAGCAAAGTACTATGGCCGGAAGTATGGGACATAAAAAAACTTCTCATCGACCGACAGCAGGCGGGGTCGATCATGTTCGACAGGGAAAAACAAAACGACCCGTCAGGAATGAAAGGACAATACTTGAACATAGACTGGCTGCAGTACTATGAGTGGGCAGACCTTCCAGATGACCTGACATACTATATCGGAGTGGACCTGGCAATCAGTGAAAAAGAACATGCAGACGAAACATGTATTGCGTTGGTTGGTTACCAGGCAAACAGACGCAAATTATACATGATAGAAATCCGGCACGGTAAATGGGACTTCCCAACAGCGTACAATAAAATCTGTACTGCATATGAAGAGTGGGCCGGTGCAGGTATGCGGGCGGTTGAGGTATTGATAGAGAACAATGTCTATCAGGCAGCCATGGCACAGCATATCGCAGACAGTACCTGGATCCCCGCAGTTGGTGTCCTTACAACTAAAGATAAGATTACAAAAATGACCGCTCTGGCGCCACATTTCGAGAACGGCAGCGTACTCCTGCGTAAAACTGAAATGCTTGGAATGCCTGAATTTCGTAATCAGTGGGCACAATTCCCCTTTGCTGAACATGACGATATGCTTGATTCAGTAGCAATTGCAGTTACACGCCTGGCGCTTGGAACCGTAAGCACAGTAGGCTTAATTGATTCAGATTCACCACTTGATATTGTCAAGCACGTTGAAGATTACGATTATGTTTTCTGTGAATGTGGGGAGGAGTACGGCGCCGTATCCCACCGGATACCAGCACTCAATGGAATATGTGATGTTTGCGGTAAACGAATACAGACATTTCCAAAAGAATTGATGGGGGTATCTGCTTGAGTCTTATCTCAAAACTGAAAAATACTTTTGGGAAAACTGCTCCTACCGAAGTCCAATACTACCAACCCGATGCATTCAACTCAATCGGCGGTGCATGGTGGGACAGTGGGGACGAGGATGGTATCAAACGAAAGGGTGTATATACAGATGCTTTTTGGCTTGCACCACCGTATGGAAGACCCCGAGACATTGACTATGACCGCTTA
>Ga0114919_10005120_pt1 | contig 10459 bp, 10 predicted proteins | sample BlataG_FD_88682 | JGI IMG/M metagenome (GOLD analysis project Ga0114919, IMG submission 88682) | Deep subsurface microbial communities from Black Sea to uncover new lineages of life (NeLLi) - Black_00105 metaG | ecosystem: Environmental > Aquatic > Marine > Oceanic > Sediment | place: Atlantic...
AAGAAGTCATTGGAGAGGAGCCTCTTGATTTGCCACCTCAGAACTTCCCCACCAAGTCTTTATGGTTTGACTTGCCTCAAAAGGCGATTGACAGGATAGCCGAGGCCGGGCTTGATTTTCGTGGTGGCTTGCATGCTTGCGAGCATGCCGCCATTGGCATACTCCCCTTGTTTGCCCTGTGTGATAGAAATGACATTGGTGGCGTTTCCACTCCCTTTCATCCCGACACAGGTAAAGCGCAAATCTTCATCTACGATGCCTATCCTGGAGGCATCGGCATTGCTGAAAAAGGATTTGAAATAGTAGAAAAGTTGTGGCAAGCTACCTTGAAGTTGATTGAAGAATGCCCCTGCCAGGATGGCTGCCCCAGTTGTATTCAATCGCCAAAGTGCGGCAACAATAACCAGCCTCTGGATAAGGAAGCAGCGGTAATGCTGCTTCAAGAATTAGTAGGTAATAGTACGTATTACCCAGAGGCGTAATTGAGGGTCGCTACTGTCATTTGCTCTAATCGCTACCATAAGGGAAGGTGTAAAGACAATATGAACCTCCAAGGGATAAGGCACAACCAAACTAAGATACTACTTGGGTTCACTCCTTTAGCTTTTCAGGGAGCTTTACAAACTCACCCAGTGGGATCATCGTCCAGGTCTCCGTTTGAATACCCCCTTCTAGGGACGCTAAGGACAAAGGCAGCTTTGAAGCACACCTCTGGTCGAGCCCCTCGTATATAAACATCATATCGTATGGCCCCAGTAGCCCATAAGCCCCAAGTATCTTGCACCCTAGCTTTGCAACTCGTTCCGCTACTTCATCCCAAGCCTTCCCGAAGTCAGTAATGCTGTTTGGCCCCTCTGATGTGAACTTAACCAGTGTCACATACGTAACCATAAGTACACCTCCATTCGGCCGCGCCTCAGCCTTAATATATATCAAACCAACTGCAGATATCTTCTCAGTTTTTGGGTATTGATAATTACATAAATCAGCAGTGCGTTCAAGTGTCAATATGTGAAATGCCTTTAGAATAACATACTGTTTTAGGAGCTGAGGGTATGGAACAAGGACACTGACTCACTTCGGTTGCAAGCTCATTCCTTACCATGACCCTTGCGATTTTGGTCATTACGAACAACAGTTTACTCCCTCACAACAATCTCACCGGACTCGTCATTGTCATCACCATATTTGCTGCGTTCATTTCTACGGCTTTGTGCTATTAGTTTAATTATATAAATGCAAAGGTTGTTAAAAATAGACTCGACTATCTAAAGAAAGAACTGCCAAACATAGATACCAAGCTCTCGCTATCCGCTATGTACAGGAGTACGGACAATCAGCTCGAAGCGGAATTGTCTTTGCTTAGCTGAGCAGAAGAGTGGCGAGCTAATTGTAATATTGTTGCATTTGGCGCTGTACCTGTATATAATATCGCCCATGGTTCAAGATTCAATACAGATTTTGCAAGCTCAGGGGCATAAGGTGACTAAGCCTCGACTACAGGTGCTCAAGGTTTTAGAAGAAGCGCGAAGACCAGTCTCGCCTTATGACATACAAGGGCTTTTGCGCCAGCAAGGTAAATATCTAAACCACGTCACCATCTACCGCATACTCGACCTATTCTGCCGCCTCCACTTAACTCACAAGGTGTTATCCAGTGGAGGATTTGTAAAGTGCAGCTTGGAGAACAAGGAAGGTTGTCATCGCTTCATGGTCTGCAGTCAGTGCGGAGCCCTTGAGGAGTTTGCCAGCGAAGAGTTGTGCCAAGAGGAAAGTGAGCTGGCTCAGAATTCTGGTTTCCATACTGAATATCATCTTTCTGAGTCTTCCGGGGTTTGTTCTGACTGTTATAGAAAGAGCTTTGGAGAATAAAAAGGCCTCTGGTGAGGAAGGAACAAGTCCCCCTCCCCTACAGTAAGAAGAAAATGCTCAAGCGAATAGCAAAAGAACTTAAGGAGCATGTCCCGTTTACTGCCCTAGGGGCTGCCACTGGCATTATAATCATGGTTATAGTAGTTTTTGGCAATGTTCCCTCTAGTACCTCTCACACTATTTTTTACACCTTACATCCGCTCCATGTGGTATTAAGTGCGATTGTGACTACAGCGATGTATATGAGATACAGGAAGGCTAAAATTTGGATAGCGATTTTGATTGGTTGGACAGGGTCGATTGGTATAGCTACGATAAGTGATGTGGTGATACCCTTTCTGGGCGGAAGCTTACTTAACGTCCAAATGGAGTTTCATATACCCTTTATTGAGGAGTGCTGGGTTAATCTCCTGGCGTTAGCCGGTATTGCCATTGGTTATCGAAAACAAACAACCAGAATCCCACACTTTGGGCATGTTTTGTTAAGCACATGGGCATCGTTATTCTACTTTACAGCATTCGGGATAGCTGATTGGATTCCTTTGCTTCCCTTTATCTTCTTGTTTCTATTCCTGGCGGTTTGGATTCCTTGCTGCACCAGTGACATAGTATATCCTCTCCTGTTCGTGGGGAAAGATTAAACAACTCTATCTTAGCTCAGCAGGGTTTGGCTAAGGAGAGATTCATAAGCTAAAGGCCATTATACTTGTGCTACTATATAAAGGGTGAGAGGTAGGAGCAATTGCTTACTATTGACATAGACCCAGTTGCCTTTTCTGTTGGTCCCATCAATGCATCTTGGTATGGAATCATGGTGGCCCTGGCGGTCATAACATTGCTATTTATCACCTTGAGAGAGACAAAAAGGCTGGGCATTTCGGAGGATATTATTTATAGCCTCTTTCTCTGGGGTATCATTGGCGGCTTTATCGGAGCCAGGCTAGTTGTTACTCAATGGGACCACTATATAGCTCACCCTGAAGACATCCTTAATTTCATTGGCTTTCCTGCCTTCAGCCTTTATGGAGTCATTATTGGCGCCCTTGTAGCAGTGTGGGTTTATACGAGAGTGAAGAGGATTTCTTTCCAGAGTCTTGCCGGGGTGGGTGATGCCGTTGCCGTGGGAGCGCCCTTGGCTCAAGCCATAGGCAGAGGTGGGTGCACCATAAACGGTTGCTGCTATGGGAATCCCACATCTTTGCCCTGGGCGATTATCTATACCCATCCTGAGAGCGCTTGTGGGCTTCAAGGAATTCCGTTGCACCCTACACAGATTTATTTTCTACTGTGGAATCTGGTAGTTTTCGCTGTGGTATGGCGGATGCGTGGGAAGCTCAAGCCGCAAGGTTCCCTCTTCTTCCTCTATCTCTGTCTCTACGCTGCTGGTGATTTCAGCTTAAGATTTTTCCGCTATGTTGACCAACCATTTCTCCTCGGCCTTCATCAAGGGCAGGTCATCAGTTTGGCAATATTGGTAGTGGCTTTGCCTTTATTTATTCTCAGAATGCGCAGGGCTACCGAGATGGGGCGAAATCAAGAAGATTAAGGCCTAGCACTTCCTCTCCACTCCAGAAACTTTTCTCCACTTTATACACGATATCTATGCAAGAAGGGATTTCATGGGGTGCTTTTTGTGAATCGAAACTCATGGCTCTCCAGGTTATATCTCCTTGTTTAAGTTTTAGTTCTAGATGCTGGCTATGGTTACCCAAGTTGCGGAGGTCAACAACCTCGACCTGGCGAGTGAGGAAAGTAGGCTGTGGATTGTTTTGCCCGAAGGGTTGCAGTTGCTGAATCAGGCTGAAAGTGGTGGCAGCGAAAGCGGATAAAGGTACCTCAGCATCGATGACTAATTTGGGGCGCAAATCTAAATGAGATAGTTGCTTTGCTGCTAAGCTCATAAGCTTTTCCTCCAGTTGGGGTAGATTTTGGCGTGCTGCAACAAAGCCCGCGGCTACGGGATGGCCACCAAAAGTGATAAGCAAGTCGCGGTATTTTTCCAATGCAGCAGCAATATTGAACTCGGGTATGCTTCGGATACTGCCTCGACATAGCTCAGAACCAAGATTTATGATAATAGCAGGCTTACGAAATTCATCTACCAGCTTGCCAGCAACAAGGCCGATAACTCCGAGAGGATAACTTTCGTCGCTTTCCATAAGCAGAGGAAGATGCATCTTTGTAGCTAGCTTCTCCTTTACTTTATTTAGTGTTTCATTGGTTAACCTTTGCCGTTCAGCATTCTTTTCTTCTAACTTCGCTGCTAAGTGATGGGCTTCTTCTAACGAATTTGTGGTGAGCAAGCGATAACTGATGGTGGCGTCACCCATCCTACTGGCGGCATTGAGCCGAGGCCCTAAAGCCCAGGAGACACTTCCGCTATCAAGCTTGCCTGGCTCCAGCCTTGCCAGTCTGACCATCTCCCGGAGCCCGATGCGGGGAGTGTTATTAAGCACCCTCAGCCCTTCCTTTACCAGATAGCGATTTTCACCCACAATCGGGACCATATCAGTGACAGTGCCCAAAGTTACCAAGTCTAACAATCCCGCGAGAGATTTTTCTCTGCTATCTTTATGCAACAATGCTTGCAAAAGTTTGAAGGCCACACCTACTCCTGCTAACTCGTGGAAGGGATACCTGGAATCCTTTCGCTTGGGGTCAATTACAGCTATGGCTTGAGGCAACATTTCTAGCGGGATATGGTGGTCAGTAATAATCATATCTATCCCTATTTCTCGGGCTTGTTTTGCCTCTATAAGGTTGGTGATACCACAATCAACAGTAATGATTAACTCGACCCCCTGGTTATGGAGTTTTTCTATAGCCAGCGATTTTAGCCCATGTCCCTCCTGAAGACGATCGGGGATATAGAGAGCGACTTTGCCACCGAGCCATGATAGTCCCTCCACAAGAGTAGCTGTGGCTGTGATGCCATCAACATCAAAATCACCGTAGATAGCAATTTTTTCCCCTGAAATTAAAGCTTTGTAGATTCTGCTCACAGCTTGTGACATGTCAGGGAGCAGAAAAGGATTGCCTGCAAGGCGGTGATCGGCAGCTAGAAATGGCTCGATCTCACCTAGCTTGACACCACGATTGTAAAGGAGTTGGGCAATTACAATAGGAAGGTTGGCAGCGTCCAAATACTCGGTGGGGGCTGGAGGTAAAACTTTCCAGTGAGCTTGATAATCCGATTTCATGCTTTAGTAGCCTAAGGGTTTTAGCCAGAATTGCTAACTATAGCATAAAATAGCTATCAGTTGTCAGCTATCAACTGATTGCCGAATACTAACTGCTGACAGCTATCCTTAAGCGGTATCCTGACTTTCCAGTTGCTGGAAGAAGCAAGTTCTATTGCCAGTGTGACACACTGGACCAGTAGGCTCAGCTTGAATCAGAAGCGTATCACTATCACAATCCTTGATAATGGACTTCACCTTGAGAAAATTACCTGAAGTAGCTCCCTTATGCCATAACTCCTGCCGACTGCGGCTATAGAACCAAACATCTCCACTAGCCAGCGTTCGTTTTAGCGATTCCTTATTCATATAGCCTAGCATAAGAACTTTGCTATTTCTGGCGTCTTGAATAATAGCCGGAATCAAACCTTTATCATCAAACCTCAACATCTGCTTTCTACCTCCTCTTTTGTTAGCTACGAGCCCCTTCGCCTTGTGTCATTCCGAGCGAAGCGAGGAATCTCGTGGTGCTCAGGGCAGGCTCCAGCGTGGCAATCTCTTAGAGATTGCTTCGTCGCTGATCCTTTCGCTTCGCTCAGGGCTTTGGCTCACTCCTCGCAATGACATACTAAGGCTATCGCTTCTTGTAAATCGATATCCCCAGTATAAAGAGCTTTGCCTATAATAACTCCTTCTACTCCTAACTCCTTAAGCCTTTGCAAATGCTCTACCTTAGAAATGCCACCCGAAGCAATAATAGGCACATCCACCTCGGCAATTAATCTTTCTACAGCATCAAGGTTAGGTTCAGTGAGAGTGCCATCTTTTTTTATGTCAGTATAGACAAAACGCCTCACTCCAAGTTCCACCATCTCTCGACTTAACTGTAAAACATCAACCACTGTATCCTTTTGCCAGCCGTGAATAGCTATCCTACCATCCCTGGCATCAAGACCAACTACTATAGCTTGGCCGAATCGCTGACATAGCCTTGCCACCAATTCTGGTTTCTCTATAGCCACTGTGCCCAGGATTATACGGCTTACCCCTTTCTGCAATAATTCTTCCGCTATATCTTCCCGTCTAATGCCACCACCTAATTCCACCGGCAAACTGCTCCTCCTTATTATCTCCTCAACCGCCGCTATATTTCTCGGCTCGCCTATGGCTGCCCCATCTAGGTCAACTATATGAAGCCATCTGGCGCCTTGAGACTTCCACCTCAAAGCTACCGTCGCTGGATTCTCATCAAAGACAGTTTGTTGGCTGTAATCGCCTTGATACAGTCTCACACACTTACCCTCTCTGATGTCAATAGCTGGTATTATCTCCATATTAGACCGCCTTGAATTGAACAAGATGCCTTGGGTTGCCGCATTAGATTATACCCGAACAAGTCCCCCCTGTCATTCCTGCCACCGCAAGCGGCCTTTCGGCTTATCATTACGAGGCACTTCCCACCCCCGTCATTGCGAGGCACGCCAGTGCCGAAGCAATCTCAAGGAAGGAAGCTGTGTGCCTCGTAATCATATGAACCAGTACACGGATTTGTCAATTTGCCGAGAATTCATGTATACTTAAGTCATAGGACTTAAGTCATGACAAGGGTTAGATTGGCAGTTGCTCAAGTAAATCTAAGGAGGCATATCCTTTTTTGTATCGCTTTTGTCGGGCTAAACATCCTCGATGCCCGACTGACGGGAACTGCTCTAGTACTTGGAGCTAGTGAGTTGAACCCCATTGCTGCTACAGGATTTGGCAGCAGCGTATTGCTTAAGGGATTGATTTCCCTGACAGTAGTTATAGCCCTGCTTTTAGTTAAGCGAGGCAGATTGTTGAGGGTGTTATGCCTGGGAATGCTCCTGGTTGTCCTATGGAATGGTTTTGCCATTTGGTCCTGGAGCTAACGACATAAGATACAACTAAACGCTCTCTAAGCTTAAACCCCCTTGACCAGAGCAGCTACCCTGACCGAGAGTTATCCTGCCTTAAGAAGTTGTCTACTTCTTCACGCTTGAACCTGCGGTCACGTCTTGGCCCCAAGCGGAAAGCGTGGATGAACTCTTTGTTGGCCCACTGCCTCACTGTGTTGGGATGAACATGGAGAAAATCAGCTACCTCACTAGTGGTCAGCATCCTTGAATTCTTCGGTCTTGTCGCCATGCTACCTCTATCTTAATTATCTTTACAGAAGTTTATTTATGCTATCGCAAGCTCCTTTCCTTGTCTATCACCCAAAAGTCCTATATCCGGGGGCAAAATGATTTCTTCTGACCTAAGGGTAGCGGGGAAATAGTACTCTCGTCCTGCAATTTTGGAGGTAAAGTTAAGATAATGAGGTGGACAAAAGTATAGGGACTGGTACAATAGTAGTAGGATTAAAATTAGGCATAAGGCGATAGTTCGCCAGAAAGGGAGCGACGAAGCGTAACCCATAATTGGTTGGTTGTTGGGGTTGTGTTGAGCTAGTAGTGAAACCGACCTTAGGGTCGGTTTTTTTATTTGTTTATGATTGGCGAGGAAACCAGTAAAAGAAAGGATGGGAGTGGAATCATCGTCCTAGGAGAAAAAATGAAAACGACGAAAGGCATGGCTGTAGGAGGGCTCCTAGCAAGCTTTGTGTTGATAGCAAGTCTGTTAGCCAGCCTGATGCTGCCTGCCGCTAGCCCGCCGGTGATGGCGGTATCAATTGGCAGCCATAACATAACTTTTGTCAGTCATACCTATAATTCGACTACAAACATATCAACGTGGACATATAATGTAACTTCTGGTTCTAGCCCTTCATTAAGTCACTGGGTCATATCATGGTGTGGGGGAAACAGTACTATCGTGGATGCCTCCGAAAACCGTGAATACGGACCAGACCCAACTACGGAGATAACGGGGATAAAATTCGAGGATGGGTATGGCGATGGGGATGAGAGAACAGTTTGGTTTAAATTAAAGGGTGATTATCCCAAAGGTCTTATTAAAGTTGGCACAAAAGCTGGCAAGAATAATATAGCTTATGGTTGGGTAAGAGGGCCGCTGCTGTGCGTGACGGGCACCATCACCGCCCACAAGTTCAATGACCTGAACGGCAACGGCGTTCAGGACGATGGCGAAGATGACCTTGAAGGCTGGACCATGACCCTCTACTCAGGCTCCGGTTGCACCGGCGATCCCCTGGCATCAGGTGCCACCGACAGCAACGGCAACGTGGTCTTCACCGGCCTAGAAGAGGGCACCTACTCCATCCAGGAAATCCTGAAGACCGGCTGGACTAACACCACTGACATTTGCCAGAACGTCACCTTGTCCCAGGGAGGCTCCGAGATTCTCAACTTCGGCAATACCGAATGTCAGGGTGAGATTGAGATAAAGAAGTGGGATGATGCCACTCCGCCTAGTTTGCTTGGAGGAGCGACCTTCAAGGTTGAGCCTAACCCCTATGATGGCGCAGAGCTACTGGTCACGGATAATGACCCTACCTATGATGCTGACCCCACCGTTGGCGTAATCCTGCTGGAGAATGTTCCCTGCGGTGATTACACCATCACCGAGACTGTGGCTCCTGCGGGATATGTAAAAGACGATACCCCCAGACAGAGACGGTAAGCAACGGTGAGACGGCAACCTTCAGCTTCTACAATAACCAAACCTGCACCATCATCTACGGCTATAAGTGGGACGACTACAGCCACGATAGTGAGTGGGATAAGCCTGACGAGCCGCCACTCAACGGCTGGACCATCAACTTGGCTGGCCCTGAGTCCGGCACCGCCGTAACTGGTGACGGAGAATGGCCTGATGGCTATTATGAGTTTGAGGTCTGTACCAGCGGCGATTACATTGTCAGCGAGGAGGTGCTGACAGAAGATTGGCATCGGACCTTTCCGCCCGACCCAGGCACCTACACGGTCTCTGTCGATGTGCAAAATGGCCCCTATGGCCCTTACAACTTCGGCAACGCCCAAACCTGCACCATTATCTATGGCTATAAGTGGCACGATTACGACCACGATGGAAACTGGGATAAGGCTGACGAGCCGCCACTGGAAGACTGGGAGATCCACCTTGATGGCCCGATGACAGGTGTAGCCTACACTAACGCCACGGGCTATTACGAGTTCACTATCTGTGATGTGCTGGACACATTCACTGTGAGCGAGGTGGTGCCAGCAGGTTGGACCCAAACCTATCCCTCAGCCCCAGGAACCCACCCGGTGGTCGTAGACGACCTCAAAAAGGAGTACGGCCCCTACGACTTCGGCAATTGGAACCCCGGAATGCCTGTCGGCGGGATCATCATCCCGGTGAACAAGCTGGCTATCTTGGCACCTTGGATTGCTTTGTTTGCTGCTATTGTAGTTGGCGTTGCTATCCTAATGAGACGCCGCAAGCAAGGTATATGGATAGGCTTGAAGAGATTGCCATGGCACTAAAGTGCCTCGCAACGACGGAGAGGAAAGGCGCCGCAGGGCTCAGATATAGGCTTGGGAGTTAGCACGCCACCTCGTGCCTCGCAATGACGGAAGAAAGGAAACACCGCAGAACTCAAAACTAGGTTTCATTTAGTAATGTCAAGAGGGCGTACTCATCCATATGATTAGTGACACATTACCTCTTTATCTTGTCTAGGCTGTTTAATTTTGCCTTAGCTTCAAAACTGAATTCACCTCATCCAGTTTTAATAATCTCCACCCCCAAGATTTTCGTAGTGCGACCCTTTAGGGTCGTGCACGAGGCTAAAGCCTCGCACTACGTTTTTAAACACCCTCTTGTCATCACGAGGGTAATTCGAGCAAACTTGGAATAGGCTCCGTAATCCCTGAGTCGCCACACCACCATACCCCGGTCGGGGACAAGCCCCGACCCTACGAGATGTAACCGTAGTGGCGGGGTTCATCCTCGCCTTTTTCTCACAATGGCATAAAAAAACTGCCCCAAGTGTCACCCATCTATCTGAATTAGTGCAGAGGGCAAGCTCTAAAGGTTTGCCCTCTTAATCATATTCATGGCATTATAAGAGGAGCAACAGGAGTCATAACTAAGCAAGTCAGGGTTCCTGGGAGCAGTTGAAAAGGCACTGAAAATAATGTGGGTCTGAGCCGGGGACCTCATAAAGGTTAAACATTGACTAAACTTAAGGCTAAGAAAAGGACAAAGGGGAAACTTCCAAAGAGGGGCTTTCCTTGGTTTGTCTGGCTGGCTATAGCCTTGGTGCTCGCTGGCATTGTTGCCTTTGCGCGTATCTATCCCATAAACCAGCCATCTTCGAATAACCTCGCAGAACCTAAAGCAGCTATAATCGACCAGCTTTATAGCCTCCAGCCAAACGAGACTTTTATCAGCGAGGTCACCAGGGAGCTTGAGGACTGTGGCTTTGAGGTTGATATTTATCAGGGTGACGAGGTTACCGTTGA
>Ga0114919_10005121_pt1 | contig 10459 bp, 5 predicted proteins | sample BlataG_FD_88682 | JGI IMG/M metagenome (GOLD analysis project Ga0114919, IMG submission 88682) | Deep subsurface microbial communities from Black Sea to uncover new lineages of life (NeLLi) - Black_00105 metaG | ecosystem: Environmental > Aquatic > Marine > Oceanic > Sediment | place: Atlantic...
TGATGAAATAATGACATTATCACCTGGGTTTAAGAAACCATAAATGATGATATTGAGTGACTCGGTTGCATTCATCGTGAACACAATACGCGTCGGATCGGTACTATTGAATAGGGTTGCGAGACTCTCACGCGTGTGCTGTACAATACGGGACGCATCGATAGATAATTGATGCCCTGATCTACCCGGATTAGCCCCTACTTCTTTCATATAATGAATCATGGCTTCCATGACCTGTGGAGGTTTGGGAAATGAAGTAGCAGCATTATCTAAATAGATAAATCTTTTCATAGAGTTATCTGGCTCTAAAATTAGGACGCAGACCCGCCTGCCAGACAGCGGGTAGGTTTTCGCCGATATCGACAGATAATTATTCTATTAGCTCTGTATATTTAAAATCTTTATAATCTGCATCCAAAAAGAAAATTCATATACAACCAAGTTGAAAAAGAAAAATATGTAAGGATCCATATGGATTTATACACCATAATTAAAAGCAAGGCAAAAACATTAAATAAATCTGAAGACATTCTAATCAATGAGTGGTTATCTGAGAAAGCAAGCACTTAAGAATGAAAGCGAGAGCTTCAAACCCACTCCTCCCATCGTCGCTCAATGACTTCCTTCCGGGGCGCTCCTCTCCCTTTAATAACGAATGCTTAAAAGGCATTGCATGTTTTTCTTGACCAATCAACGGATTTTAGGCTAAATTTCATTAGCTTTAAGCAAAATAGGTTTAATCTTTATGAAAGAGAGTTATAAATCGACTTTCCAAAGACCCCATTTCTCAAAATGAGAGCGGGGTTTTTATTTTTATAATATTATGAATATAAAAAGATAAGCAAAAATGGGAATCTCAGGAGATTTATAGAACACATATAGATACACAAACCCATATACCCAAAAAAGAGAAGTATTTAATGGCACAAGTTGTTATAGAAAACCCAGTCATAAATTCACCCTTTGAAGAACCTCATAGGCACTTTCACTTTACCGAAGACGGTATTACCAATGAAATTGTGGAAGCCCGCCGAATAAGCTCATATTTCATCCCCGTCCCAAGGCCGAAAAAGAAAAGTAAGCAGCAGCAGCTATCCTTTGCAACCGAGTGGACAGAAGATCGCCTTAAAGAAAATGAGTTTATTAATCATGTTCGCACCCGTGTATCCAGATGGAGACGAGGGGGTTATCTCGGGATTACGAAAACCACTTCCCGGCTGCTGGAATACTGGCAACGACCAGATCGCGAACCGAGGCTTTTCTTTTGTCAGATTGAGGCCCTGGAAAGTCTGATCTATATAACTGAAGCAGCTAAGAAATATGGTGATGCTTGGATTGAGAATGACCTTCGAAGTGCCAATGAGGATGCAAACCCTCTCCTTTATCGTACCGCTTGCAAGATGGCCACAGGCAGCGGCAAAACCGTGGTCATGGCCATGCTCATTGCCTGGCATGTCCTTAACAAAAACGCCAATAAACAAGATGCCAGGTTCTCTGATGCGTTTCTTATCGTGACACCGGGCATCACAATACGGGATCGCCTTCGCGTACTGCTGCCCAGTGATCCCCAGAATTATTACCGAAAAATGGATATCGTCCCTCCCGACCTGATCGAGCAGGTAGGAAAGGCCAAGATCATCATCACTAACTTTCACGCCTTCAAACTTAGAGAGCGCAGCAGCGCAAGCAAACTTACCAAGAGCATCCTATCCGATGGAAATGCCAGCCCATTTACCGAAACACCTGCTCAAATGGTTCGTCGCGTCTGTCGTGATCTGGGTAACAAAAAGAATATTATCGTCATCAACGATGAAGCCCACCACTGCTACCGTCGAAAGCCAGAAATTCCGGAGGAAAGACTGAAAGGAGATGAGAAAAAAGAGGCTGAAAAACGAGAAGAGGCAGCTCGTATCTGGATTTCAGGATTAGAGGCGGTTAAGGCAAAAACCGGCATAAAGGCAATTTTTGACTTATCAGCTACTCCTTTCTTCCTGCGTGGCTCTGGCTACCCCGAAGGCACTCTTTTCCCTTGGGTAGTATCTGATTTTTCTCTTATCGACTCTATAGAAAGCGGGATCGTCAAGGTACCACGCGTGCCCATAGCAGACGATTCTATGATAGGAGATCAGCCTACCTACCGGGACCTCTGGCTCCACATCCGTGATCATCTTCCCAAGAAAGGCCGTAAAACCCAGGCAATAAGCGGTGAACCAAAACTGCCGGCTACTCTTGAAGGAGCTCTCAAGAGCCTCTATGACAACTACGAGAAGTACTACTACCAATGGGAGCAAAACACCGAAGCAAGGGCCAAGGGAATGACACCACCGGTCTTTATCGTCGTCTGCAATAATACCAATGTATCGAAGCTCGTTTTTGATTATATATCAGGATGGGAAAAATCCTTGCCCGATGGTTCTACAATCATCGTCCCGGGAAAAATGCCTGTCTTTAGTAATGAGCGAGACGGTGTCTGGAGCAATCGGCCCAATACGATCCTTATTGACAGTGAACAGCTTGAATCGGGTGAGGCGATGAGTAAGGAATTCAAGAAAATTGCTACACGGGAGATCGAAGATTTTAAGGCCGAGTACCGCATGCGTTTCCCGGGTCGAGATACAGATAAACTCACTGATGAGGACCTGTTGCGAGAGGTAATGAACACGGTGGGCAAACCGGGAAAATTAGGTGAACAGATTAAGTGTGTCGTCTCAGTTTCTATGCTCACCGAAGGGTGGGATGCCAATACCGTGACCCATATCTTGGGGATACGGGTCTTTGGGACTCAGCTCCTTTGTGAACAGGTGGTAGGCCGTGGTCTCCGTCGGATGGGTTATACAACCGAAACTCAGCATCTGGAAGTGAAAAGCAAATCTGTTGATTTTGAGGCCTTTCCTGTCGAGTATGCGGAAGTCTATGGTGTTCCCTTCTCATTCATCCCTTGTGCAGGCTCTACGATTGAACCTAAACCTGGACCGGATATAACCCATGTACGTGCCCTTGATGATCGCATTTCCCTGGAGATCACTTTCCCACGACTCCAAGGATACCGTTATGAACTGCCAAGCGAGAAACTGGCCGCTCATTTCACCGATGATTCAAAATTTGTGCTTTCCACCCAGGACATCCCTACGAAAACGGAAAACGCACCTATTGTTGGCGAATCCACCATTCTCACTTTAGACGATCTGAAAAACCGGAGGATGCAAGAGGTTGCCTTCCTCCTTGCTAAACTCACACTGGAGAAATATTTTTACGATAACGATGGAAATGCCAAGCCCTGGCTTTTTCCTCAAATCTTAGCTATCACCAAGTATTGGTTAGATGACTGTGTTGTCTTAAAAGACAACGTCTTCCCCCAACTGCTCTTATTGACTCAGTTTGCCCACAATGCCACTGACCGCATCTATAGGGCTATTGTTGCTGCCGAATCAGGAGATAAAACACTTAAGCCCATTCTTTACCCCTATGACTCCACAGGCTCCACTCGCTATGTGGACTTCGACACTACTCGCGCCACTTATAAGACAGACCCGGACAGATGCCATATCTCTCATGTTGTTGCAGATACTGGTTCATGGGAGCAGAAAATGGCCGAAGCTTTGGAAGATACGGAAGAGGTGTTCGCTTACGCCAAAAACCAAAATCTCGGTTTCAATATTCCATACACCATCGATGGGCAGGAAAAAAACTATGTCCCGGATTTCCTGGTACGGCTTGATGACGGTCAGGGGAAAGATGAATTGCTGAACCTGATTATTGAGGTGACCGGTGAAAAGAGGAAAGACAAGGAGGCAAAAATCGCTACAACACGTCTCCTCTGGGTACCCGCAGTAAACAACCATGGAGGATTTGGCCGGTGGGCTTTCCTGGAGATCAACGACCCATGGGATGCCAAGAATGCGATTCGAAATATGCTTTGCAGGAAACGATAAGTGATGTATAAAAAAGATCATCATCCAAAAAGGGAGGATTTTCAATGCAGAACGTGGAAATAAAATTAACAGAAATTAAAAAGAAGCTATCCCTGCTTCCTGGCGATAAACTGGGGGAAGTTGAGGACTTTGTGGGTTTTCTTCTATCCCGACATAGGGGGAAGTGGAAGAAAAATATCCAGATGAAAGGCGTGTGGGCAGGAAAAGGTTTTGAACGCATGGATATAAGGAAAGAAATCAAGGGACTCAGGAAAGGTTTGTCCGAATCCATCTTAAAAAGGAATCTCTGATATATGGATTATTTGGCTGACACAGTTACAATCATTCGGCATTTCTCCAAATTAGGCCGTATAGGTCGGCAGGCAAGCAGTATTCTGGAAGGAGTCGAAGAAGGTGGGCATCACCTATTCCTTTCAACTATCTCATTAGTTGAAATACTCTATTTATCCGAAAAGAAGCGTATTATGGTCAATCTTGAAGAATCATTAGACATGATCCAAGAATCAGCAAATTATTCTATTGTGGATTTGACACCTCCTATTGTGAGGCTTGCAGAAAAGATAAAATATCCAGAAATATTTGATCGGCTCATCATATCCACCGCGCAATACCTGGACGTGCCACTCATAACAAGTGACAAAGGTATCAGGGAATCAGGTATTATTGAAACGATCTGGAGCTAAAGTATGGAGAATAGGCAATGGCTCAAAAAAAATGGAATCCTACTATACCTGTCGAGAGTCTGAAGCATAAGGACAAACGCGCCAACATCCCCACCGAGGAACTCCGTGATTTTGTTAAGGAAAATGAAGACCATCCGGAAAAAGTCCTTTATCCTCGAGACCTCTCGTTGGACCCCCAGCTTGTCTGGAATGGTAAGGACGAGCAAGATCAGCAAGATCTGGCCGTGCCATCGGTGCCCATATACATCCAGGAAAAGATTCATCCTCAAAGCATTATAGAAGACGTGCGCCGTACCGTGCGAAAAGAGGCTCCTGCCCAGGCAAATCTCTTTGCCGATTTTAACGGCCTTAAATTTGAAGAGATGATTGACTTCTACCGTCACGAGGCCAATTGGTCAAATCGAATGATCTTAGGTGATTCTCTCTATGTCATGACATCTCTGGCTGAGAAAGAAGGACTCAAAGGAAAAGTTCAGATGAGCTACATTGATCCTCCTTACGGGATCAAATTCGGCTCCAACTGGCAGGTGAGCACCAAAAAAAGAGACGTTAAGGATAGTAAGGTTGAAGATGTCACTCGACAGCCAGAGCAGATTAGAGCCTTCCGCGATACATGGGAACGTGGGATTCACTCCTATTTGAGCTATTTGAGGGATCGATTAGTAGTGGAAAGGGAGCTGTTAACTGACACGGGAAGTGTTTTTGTGCAGATTGGTGATGAGAATGTGCATCTGGTACGTTGTTTGATGGATGAGGTTTTTGGGAGTGAGAATTACATTTCTTTGATTTCATTTCAGAAAACAGGAGGGCTTATTTCAAGAGGGCTTGTTCGTACCGTTGATTACATTTTGTGGTATGGTAAAGATGTGGAAGAAACAAAAATAAGGCAGTTGTACTTAGAACGAAGACCTGGTGACACATCTTTAGAAAGATATGACCTTGTTCGCAAATCAGAAGGCGATTTCAGGCCCCTAAGCCCTAAAGAAAGAATAACAGGGCAAATAACCGAAGGTGGGAGGCGTTGCAGGACAGTGGCTTTAGAATCAGCCAATCCGACTTTCCCTTTCGAGTTTCGGAGCCAGATTTATTCACAACGATGGAAGACAAACCTCGAGGGTCTTCAGCACCTTGCAAAGGCTGAAAGGATATCTATAGCAAAAACAAGATTGAACTCGGTAAGATATGTCGATGATCTTCCAGTAATACCGCTTACGGATCGCTGGGAGTCGATGCAAATTGGATCAGAGTTAATTTATGTAGTTCAAACTTCACCTACTGCAATTCAGAATTGCATACTTATGACTACTGACCCTGGCGATTTGGTTCTTGATCCGACCTGCGGTAGCGGAACAACGGCCTATGTGGCCGAACAGTGGGGTCGGCGGTGGATCACTATTGACACCTCTCGCGTGGCCCTTGCTTTAGCCCGCACAAGACTCATGGCTGCCAGATACCCTTACTATTTGTTAGCCGACTCACCAGAAGGTATTAAGAAAGAAGCAGAAATCACCGGCAAGTTGCCACCTGATTATAAAACGAAAAATGATATCAAAAAAGGATTTGTATACAAACGAGTACCGCATATCACCCTTAAATCCATTGCCAATAACCCGGAAATAGATACCATCCATGCCAAGTGGCAGGAAAAAATGGAGCCAATTCGGCTCAAGCTGAATGGCCTTCTGAAAAAATCATGGGAAGAATGGGAAATCCCAAGGGAGGCAGAAGAGTCATGGCCCAAGGATGCCAAGAAATTCCACCAAGAGTGGTGGGAGTTGAGAAAAAACCGCCAGGAAGAAATAGACAAATCCATTGCGCATAATGCTGATCATGAAATCCTCTGCGATCAACCATATGAAGACAAAAAGCGCATTCGTGTATCAGGACCTTTCACCGTGGAGAGCCTGTCCCCCCATCGAGTTTTAGCCACTGATGAGGAAATACCTGTTTCTGAAAAGGAGGGACGTAAGTCTTCTGGTTCTGGGCAGTTTGAGACGATGATCTTGGAGAACCTAAAAAAGGCTGGGGTTCAGAACACAATCAAAAACGAGCGGCTTCTTTTCGATAGTCTGGATACATATGCCGGCACATGGATTCAGGCCGAAGGCGAATATACGGAAAAAGATGGGGCAGTTCATCGCGTGGCAGTTTCCATTGGGCCAGAACATGGAACAGTCGGCCCTGAGATGGTTAAGGAGGCTGCAAAAGAGGCAGTGAAAGGGGTAGGTTTTGACCTTTTAATCATATGTGGGTTTGCCTTTGATCCACACGTCTCAGAAGAGGCCAGGCGCTATGGTCAGTTAACCGTGCTCCCAACGCGAATGAATGCAGACTTGAGTATGGGCGATGAAGTCCTTAAGAAGACCGGCGCTGGTAACCTTTTCATGGTCTTTGGCGAGCCAGACCTCAAGATAAAGAAGACAAGAGGTGGGCAGATCACTGTTGAAGTTAAGGGCTTGGATGTCTACGATCCGACAACCGGACAGATCCGCAGCCATTCAACCGATGACATCGCCTGCTGGTTCATAGACACAGATTACAACGAAGAAAGTTTTTTTGTGCGCCACGCCTATTTCACTGGGGCGGATCAACCCTATGACAAGCTGAAGCGTGCCCTCAGGGCCGAAATTGATGAGGCTGCCTGGGCATCTCTCTATAGCACAAAGAGCCACCCCTTCGATCCACCCACCACAGGCAAAATTGCCGTCAAGATCATTAACCATTATGGTGATGAGGTTCTAAAAGTATATGAGGTTTAGTGCAAGTCAAATGCATCATTCTTCCCTCCCCTATTCGACAGATACGAAATGGGGTCGGTCCAAGGTAATAGTTTGATATTACAATAAAAGGTTGTAAATATTGCTTGTATTTTTGGCTTAGAGTGGCGATTTTTCCTCTTAAAATGGTGGTTTAAGAACTGAAAACAGCTACTTTTGGAATTTTTATCCTGAAAACTCAATGAGATAGCTTGGTCCGACCCCAAAGGATGTTGCACGATGAAATCATCAGTAGCTTACTGTAAAATTCCAGGCAATTATGGTTATAAGTGGCCTTCCTTAAAAGAACTTTACTCGAAACTTTTTGGGAGAACGCTTGAGGGAGTTCACAATGCATTAACTGATGTAAAAGCATGTGCTCTTTGTTATTTTGAATTAAAAAAACGAAGAATTACAGATTAACGATGTTGCATTTAAATATCGTCACTTGGAATTTTGCTTACACCTTAATCTAAGGAAAGGATACAAATGAAAGGTTTGTATGATCCCCTGGAAACTTATTTAGCTTATTTTAAGGGCCGCGAGGATTATTTTGCCTGTCAAGGTAGAGACTATTACTATCCAGTAAAAGGAAGCTTGAATGAAAATTATTTGCGAAAACATTTAAACCAATTCACAACCTTCGGGGTATATGTTTTAACTTCTGATAGTAAATGTAATTTTATCTGTGTAGATATAGATATTCAAAAAAACGAGCTTGAAAATATTGATTTCAAGAATCCAACAAGGAAATTTCGTTATTTAAGGAATAACTTGTTACATATCTTAGAAGTTTTTAAAAAGGAATTTCATATACCTGATAATTCAATATTGCTTGAAGATACAGGAGGCAGGGGATATCACATCTGGCTCTTTTTCTCGAGTCCCTTACAAGGAGACAATGCTGTTAAATTTTATCAGATTTGTAAAAGTTTTATAGGTTTCGATTTTGAATTTTTCCCAAAGCAACCCAATATTAATGAAAAAAGAAAATTTGGTAATTTAATAAAACTGCCATTAGGAACTCATCAAAAATATGATACGAAAAGCATCTTTTTTCAATTGTTAAATGGAGAAATCAAGTTTATTAATTCTTTAAATGATAATTTACGATATTTGGCTAAAATAAATAAAATGGATCCAGAAATAATTGATCAAATGATAAACAAATATCCAGAAAGATTTAATGACAACGAAATTGAAAAAATAAGTGCCGATAAATTTGCACTAAAAGAAAGAATTCTTTACAGGAAAGATTTACCGTTTTTATTTCATAATTGTAAGATGTTAAATGAATTAACAATTAAAGCAGAAAAAGGAATTCCCTTCTCAAAAAAAGAAGCTTTTCACTTTACCAATTTACTGCTCTCCGTAGAAGATGGGGAAGATTTTATCATCGAAAAAATAAAAGAGTCATATGGTTCGAGATTTAGTCGAGATATTACCCAAAGAGAAATTGAAAACATAAAGCCACTTTTTCCAACTTCATGTGGCAGACTAATTAGCCAAGGGCTTTGTGAAGGGTTTTGTAATAAGGAAATTGAAAGGATAAATTCAGATCCGCTATTGACAAAAACTAATCCTGTTTCATTCTGGCTGCAACTATCCATGGAAAAAATGTTTGTTCAACAAGAGGAAATTTTAGATCGGGTATCTGAGCCTGAAAACATTATTAATGCATACTGGAAACTTAAAAAATACCATAGAGATGAAGATGTTGGCTTCTATGATGATTTTGATTTTGAATATTTTGAGGAAAATTTAGAAGTTAACGCGCAATGTATAAGCAGGGCATTGAAAAACAAAGAGGATATTCCGTTTATAGGTTATCTTAAAGTACTATTACCCAAGAAAGTTGATGAAAATCACGAAATGCAGTTTAGACAGATGGCCTATTCTCCTATATCCGATCAAGTTGTAATCCAAGCAATTTTTAATATTGTTGCGCAATTCATCGAACAAGGTTTTCAGGATTATTCATATGGCTACAGGTTTGATGCTCAAAATTTAAAATCAGATAATATATTTTATAATTGGCGAGAATATTATCCAAAATTTAGGAATAGAGTACTGGATCATCTCAGACAACCAAACATAAAGTATTACATATGCTGTGACATAAAAGGATTTTACGACAATATACGCCACGATATTTTACTTGAACAGCTCCGGAATTATGTCGGTGCCTCTTATGTCTCAAATATTCTAGAAAAAGTAGTTCAAATGTATGAGTTTGAGCAAGGTGCCGGAGTTCCACAAGGACCAGCTTATGCAAGAATACTAGCAAACTTATATTTAAATGATTTTGATAAAAATATAAAACGTTATTCATCAGGTTTTTTCCGATATGTGGACGATTTTTTTATTTTTTATGAAAGTAAGGACAAAGCTGAAAGAGGATTAAAAAAGGTTCATAAACTTTTGGATGAAATTGGCTTAGTCCTTTCTCAAGATGAAAAGAAAAAACCGGAAATTCTTGAATCATCCAATGAAGAAAAAATAACGTCTAAACTGGACAGCATGCAATATGGCATCTTTGAAGAATATAAGTTTATAGATCATTTGGATATTAAACAGATAGACAATTTTTATAATGCTATAGAAAGACATAAAGTTTCACCTACTAACGTAGATGAAGTTCTCGATATAAATAATAAGTTACCATCAATAATTTATCTCCTTTCAAGCGATAGGCTGTCTGATCATTCAATAAAGGAAAAAATACCAGCCATTATTAACTTCTTAGTTGACCAAAATTTGTTTTATCCGAAACGTTTGAAATATATTTTTTATAAAATAATAGATTTAATGATCGAATCTTCTCGGGACGTTACTGAGTTATTCGTTAAATTAAATAATACTCATAAAATATATTTTTTATTGAGTTTGTATAAAAAGTATAAAGATAATCACAAACTTAAAGATATATTATCAAGTATAATCAAACACAGCTTAGATGAAGAAGACTACTTTATCAGAGGATTTGCAATACAGATAAGTACTGAATTGGGCGAAGAATATATGTCAGCAATGAGGAACGACGATTATTTAGCAGAAATATTGGATTATTCTCCGTACTTCCCGAGAA
>Ga0114919_10005122_pt1 | contig 10458 bp, 9 predicted proteins | sample BlataG_FD_88682 | JGI IMG/M metagenome (GOLD analysis project Ga0114919, IMG submission 88682) | Deep subsurface microbial communities from Black Sea to uncover new lineages of life (NeLLi) - Black_00105 metaG | ecosystem: Environmental > Aquatic > Marine > Oceanic > Sediment | place: Atlantic...
AATGCCGGTGCCAAATACGTCTTTCTCAAAACCGGGGCCTATCGGCCCGCAGACCTGGCGAGGGCGGTTCTGTTTGCTTCGCGGTACAAAATCGACCTTCTAACCGTCGATGGTGCCGGCGGCGGCACCGGCATGAGTCCCTGGCGGATGATGAATGAGTGGGGCATTCCTCCTGTGCACCTGCACTCGCTTCTGTATCAATATGCCAGGCGCATTGCCGACAAAGGGGAGTATCTACCTGCACTGGCTTTAGCCGGTGGCTTTGCTTTTGAGGACCAAATCTTCAAAGGACTTGCCCTTGGCGCACCGTTTGTAAAGCTGATTGGCATGGCTCGAGCCCCAATAGCCGCGGCGATGGTAGGTAAAACAATCGGACGCACTATTGATGAACTCCAGATTCCGGTGTACGTTGAACGTTTCGGCAGTTCTAAAGACGAAATATTTGTGACCGCGAGTACTCTCCGCAAGGAACTGGGGGACAAGGAATTCGAAAAGCTCCCGACTGGTGCCTTGGGGCTTTACACCTACTACGAGCGCCTTGCCCAAGGCTTACGCCAACTAATGGCTGGCAGTCGGAAATTTGCTATGGAACACATAGCCAGGGACGATGTAGCGGCCTTGACGCACGAGGCAAAAGAAGTCAGCGGAATTCAGTATGTAATGGATGTAGATAGAGGGAAGGTCGAAAGAATCCTTAACAGCTAAAATCGCCAACGCTTTGCTATTGCAGGGTCTTGTAAAATAACTGCCTTGCTTTTGTTCAACAGCTCTTTTCTTTCGGTTGGTTAGCTGACAGTTGTCAGTAAGTCCCAGTCTCGTACGTTGCAGGGAGAGTAGGGAACCCTCTCGCATTTCCAAGCACATTATAAGCCATTCTAATAATACATATTATTATTAATCTCTTGCATTATATCATCTAAGTTGTATATTGTAAGGGTTAGAGCACAAGTTCTGGTCGTTTTCGACATAGTTGCCAAGCTCTATTATTAGTATAGCTTATTATTAAAATTAGCCGTGCAAAAACAGAATTCCTAATTTTTGATGGAGGTTACAGAAATGGTACTTGTTGCAGAAACGGCACTTAACAAGGTAACCCAAGCCGTTTATGAGCAGGTTCTCAAACGCAATCCCGGCGAGGTGGAATTCCACCAGGCGGTAAAAGAGGTTCTCGACTCTCTGGGTCCGGTACTGGAAAGACACCCGGAGTACGTAAAGGCCAGGATAGTTGAAAGGATTGTGGAACCCGAAAGGCAGATTATGTTCCGGGTGCCGTGGCAGGACGATAAGGGCGAGATTCATGTCAACCGTGGATTACGGTTTGAGTTCAACAGTGCTCTTGGCCCATACAAGGGCGGCCTGAGATTCCATCCTACGGTTACACAGAGCATCCTGAAGTTCCTCGGATTCGAGCAGGTCTTCAAGAATGCCCTTACTACTTTAGCCATGGGCGGAGGCAAGGGCGGGTCGGACTTTGACCCTAAGGGCAAGACTGACAATGAGGTTATGCGTTTCTGCCAGAGCTTTATGACCGAGCTTTTCCGTCATGTTGGGCCTAATACCGACGTGCCGGCAGGGGATATCGGTGTCGGCGGCCGAGAGATTGGATATATGTTCGGTCAATACAAGCGTCTTTGCAACGAATTCACCGGTGTTTTCACTGGCAAAGGACTCAACTGGGGCGGTTCACTGATTCGTCCGGAAGCTACCGGATATGGCTGTGTGTACATTGCTCAAGAGATGCTAAAGACCCGCGGCGAGGACTTCGAGGGTAAAGTCTGTACCATCTCGGGTTCCGGAAACGTAGCGCAGTACACCGCGGAAAAACTCAACCAGCTTGGGGCAAAGCCGGTTACGCTTTCCGACTCTAACGGTACAATCTATGACCCTGATGGGATTGATGCTGAGAAATTGGCCTTTGTGTTGGATTTGAAGAACGTGCGGCGCGGGCGTATCAAGGAATATGCCGAGAAGTTCGGCGCCGAGTATCTGGAAGGTAAAGAGCCCTGGGGTATTAAATGCGATTGCGCTTTCCCGAGTGCGACACAGAACGAGATTGACGGCGAGGATGCGAAAACACTGCTGAATAACGGCTGCTATGTTATCGCAGAGGGGGCCAACATGCCAAGTACCCCCGAAGCCATAGAGCAATATCTCGCCGGCAAGATACTTTATGCTCCGGGCAAGGCCGCGAATGCCGGCGGCGTTGCCACCTCCGGCCTGGAGATGTCGCAGAACTCTTTGCGGCTTCCCTGGACACGCGAAGAGGTTGATGAGCGGCTGCACAACATTATGATTGCCATCCACAAGCAATGCTTCGAGGCCGCTGAAGAATATGGTCAGCCGGGCAACCTGGTTATGGGTGCGAACATCGCCGGCTTCATCAAGGTCGCTGATGCTATGCTCGACCAGGGCCTGGTGTGACCTTGCTGTTACTTTCCGGTGGAGGGTAACTGACGGGCAACACCGGACCTTTGACATACTGAGCTTCGCAGGTGAGTGTGACAGATAGAGTTTGAATACCTGGAGGAGGATTTTGGACCGGCGGTCATTTGTTTTTAACGGCGGGCGTGAAAAGTGTATCCAGGTCCTTAATTGCCTGGGCATAACAATTGTCAATGCTTCTCAACATTGCATGCGGCACAATCTTTATCTTGGATTTTAGGGATTCGCCTTGCTGGTCGAAATACTCCTGTAGGATGGTCAATTTTTCCTCAGGCAGTTGTTTCCTCTCGTCAATGGGTCGGCACCCCAGTGCGATACAGACTTGTGTGTTTTCAGGTTCAAGTTTTCGCCTCAGGACATCAACTTCGCAGCTTTCATCGCATCCGGTACATATCATCAACCCGACCAGCTCATTAAACGTTACCTCAATGCCGCACTGAGTGCACTTCAGGTCGAAATGAAGTGCGGGGTCGCCTTCCACAAAATTCCAGAAGTGCTGTCCCTCATGACACGGTTCCAAGGGCAGGTTATCGTGGAAGCAAAAGCAGGTGGACACCTTGCCGCAGTGGAAACACTTTTTCATTACGATTAAGCCGCCGGCGACGTTAATCATTTCCCAGATGTGCGAACATTTCTTTCCCTGCATATCTCCCTCAAACCTATGAAATCTCCTCATTATCATTCAAGACGGCTTATACCGGTTGCTTACCCGAGCGGTTTAATCAAATATCATCTACATATATATTCTACCTTAAATAGGCCTTTGTATTAACAAAAAGCACTAATACAAGACATCAGAAAAACTAATGTTCTCAATTGATTATCAAAAACTCATTTGCCTAATCTCAAGGGTAGTGTTACAATGTTGCTACGATGGGAAAAGACATTGACGTTACTAAAGTTGTTCGCCAGCATCTTGAGACCGAGCAGTTTTTTACCGGCGGATTTACGGTCAAAGCCAAAACGCAGCAGCAGGAGGATGATATGGATATCGCCGAGAAGACAAAGGGACTCGAAGAGATAGCAGACGAGGTCCGCCAGTGTCGCAAATGCCCCTTAGGGTCGCTGCGAACCAATGCAGTGCCTGGTGAGGGCAGCCCCAACGCACGGATAATGTTTATCGGCGAAGGGCCCGGGGCTGACGAAGATGCACAAGGCCGACCCTTTGTCGGAAGAGCAGGCCAGCTTCTGGATAAGGTAATCGCAGCAATGGGGCTAAAACGAAGCGAGGTCTATATAGGCAATATCCTGAAGTGTCGTCCGCCGGAAAATCGCGACCCCCGGGCCGATGAGATAATAAGCTGCCTGCCTTATCTGCAAAGCCAGATAGAGATAATAGGGCCCGAGATTATTGTAGCTCTCGGCGCTCACGCAGCCAGGACGCTGTTGAATACCACCAAGCCGATAGGCCAGTTGCGCGGCCAGTTCCACGAATACTACGCCGGCCTCGGCAGGCCACCTATAAAACTTATGGCGACATATCACACCGCCTATCTGCTGAGAAACTACTCCCCGGAAAACCGCAGGAGGGTCTGGGAGGATATGAAAAAGGTCCTTGCCGAACTCGGCCTGCCAGTCCCCGAGAAAGGAAAGGACTAATCCGGCCTCAGTAGCGCAATTTGGCCGAATTTGGCATTTGGCTGGGCTGATAAATTTGCCGTGCTTGGAGTATTGAAGTTTCGTTGCTGGTTAGCCGATTTAGGATGTATGGAAGCAGAAATCAGATTAACCGATGCGTCGATGGCAGTGGCACAGCAGGCCCTGGGTGAAGCCAAAGAGTCTATGCCTGTGTATGCTCATCCGCTTTTGGGTAAGGAATTTACACAGCATCAGTTGTTCGCCATAATTACCCTACAGCGATTTCTCAAGACAGACTATCAGGGTATAATACAACTGCTCGCGGATTCGCCTGATTTGTGCAAAGTCTTGGGGTTCGAGGAGCTCCCCGATTATGCAACGCTTTTTCACGCCGAAGAACGGCTCGTAAGAAAGGGCTTCCTGGAGGAGGCTTAGAAACTACGTTTCGCCCACCAGCACTATTGGCACCGGTTTTCATCTCGAAGCCAGTACAAAGACATAATCCTAAAGTCCGTAAAATCCACGATACAGTCGCCGTTTATGTCGCCGCCGGCGGACTCTACAAAGCTGAGCTTCCGGTCGGAGGAAAGGACCGCCTTATTGTGATTTCGCGGTGACCCTCCAACTCCCGCAATATCTGCCTCGCACAGCCAAAACCAGAACACCCAACTTGTAGAAAACCTGTGAAAAAAATGAGGAGTCGGCTTTTGTGTTGACAAATCGCAAATCTCTGTTATGGATTTGTTTATGGCCGAACTGTCATCAAAACTTGTTCGCATCGACCCGCTTCGCCTGCGTATGGAACGCCGCGGACAGATGGTCACCGATGCAACCATTTTCGCCTCCAGGGCAGTCAAGCTCGAACCCGATGCCGTCCGCCAGCTTTGCGACGCCGCTTCTTTGCCGCCCGCCAGGAAAGTCCTCGCCACCGCCGATATCCACGTCGGCTTCGGCATTCCCATCGGCGCCGTCCTGGGAATGGACAGTGCCATTATGCCGCCCGCCGTCGGCTACGACATAAATTGTGGGATGCGCCTGCTCCATACCCCCTTCTCAAAAGGCGACATCGATACCGACAAAATCGCCGTCGATATCGCTCGCGACATTCCGCTCGGCGAAGGCAGAGAAAATCTGGCTCTGGACAGGGCCGGCATCGAAATGGTCGCCCATAGAGGCGTTGCCTCGATACCCGCCCTTGTCCAGAAAACCGGTCACCGCGCCTGGGAGGCATTCGACCCCGACGAGTTCGCCGACGACATCAAGAGAATCGAGGAAAACGGCCAAATGCCCGGCGACCTCGGCAAAGTGCCGAAGCTCGCAATACAAAAAAGCTCCTCACAGATTGGAACGCTCGGAGGCGGAAACCACTTCATTGAAATCCAGTACGTCCAGCGGGTCTTTGACCAGGTTCTGGCAAAGACCTTCGGCCTTTTCGAGAACCAAATCGTTGTAATGATACATTCCGGCTCACGCCGATTCGGATATGAAATCGCCGATGAGTATATGAACGTTGCCGACCGCAGGCCCGAAAATGCCGACCGCAAAAAAATGCTCTCGTACCTGCCCACCGACAGCAGCGCCGGCACCGACTACATCGCCGCAATGGCCGCCGCCGCCAACTTCGCTTTTACCAATCGTCACGTTATGGCCCTGCTCGTAAGACGCTGCTTCAACAGAATGTTCGGCCCAACACCGCTAAAGCTCGTTTATGATGTCGCCCACAATATGGCAAAGCTCGAAACACACAGCGGCAGGCAGCTCTGGGTCCACCGCAAAGGCGCCACTCGCGCCTTCGGGCCCCAGCGCATGGCAGAAACCATTTTCGCAAAAACAGGCCAGCCCATAATAACACCCGGTTCAATGGGCACCGCCAGTTTCCTCCTTGTCGGAACGGGCGATTCTGAAGAATCTCTTAGTTCCGTCAACCACGGGGCCGGCAGGGTAATGAGCCGCACCGCAGCCCTCGGAAAAATCCGAAGAGGCAGAGTCATCACGCCTGCAAAAATCAGCGATGACCAGTTCAAACGCAGTATGCAGGGTATAAAGATCATCGCAGGAAACAAACGCAGGATAAAAGAAGAAGCCCCCGACGCCTACAAAGACATCGACGAGGTCGTACGAATCGTCATCGAATGCGGCTGGGCAAAACCTGTCGCCCGAATGGTCCCTTTAGCCGTCCTAAAGGGCTGACCTATCTCATCTCCTCAAAGACCATAACTCACGGTCTTGAGTCTTTAGTCTTGAGTCTTAAATTAAGATTTCTCTCTAAAAATACGATAAAAACAGTGAACAAGTCGTTGCATTTGTCGCTAAATAGCGTATGCTTTTATATATATATAGATAGATAGATAGATGAATTCCCGCAGCCGGGGAAATACGTGATTTCTTATCGGAATATTAAAGATGGTTAAATGCCTTGCCGTTTTGACAACCTCGCTCGCGGCCTTGGTCTTTGTTGCCAGTTGCCCCAGCCCAAAGACCGCATCCACTGAGCCCGAATCTGTTCAGGCAGAACCGAACCAGGTTGAGCCGGATAAGAGCGAATCTCCCTGCACTGATCCTAATGATAACGCCCCCGCTCCTGTTGAACCTTCACAGGAAAAAACCGAACCCAACAAAGTCGAACCCAGCCGAACCGACCCCAATGAGGTCACCCCTGCTGTACCTGAGCCGAATCAAGCCAAGCCAAACGACGCTGCACCTGTTGTTTCTGAACCAAATCAAGTCGAGCCAAACGACGTCGACCCCAATAACCTCCCGCCCATAAAGGTCGAACCCAACGATGTTGACCCTAATGACGTCCCACCCACAAAAGTTGAACCTAACGACGTTGACTCTAATGACGTCAAACAAGTCACAGTTGAACCCAACGACCCCAATACTAAACCCACGGTCTCTTTTCACGACAAATGCGCCGACGTCCTGAAAACCTTTGTCGATAAGCAGGGTATGGTTGACTATAAAAACCTCAGACGAAAACGGCCCGAGCTAAGAACCCTGCTGAGCGAATTCGACAACCTCGACCCGAAAGTCTATAATTCCTGGCCCAAAAACGACAAAATCGCCTTCTGGATTAACGCATACAACATCCAGATGCTCAAGATAATTACCTACAACTACCCCATCGAGGGTTCACGATTTCTATATCCATTGCCCGGCTGGGGCCCAAAGAGCATCAGGCATATCAAGGGAATATGGACCAGGCACAAATTCCTCGTGATGGATGAAGAATTCACGCTCAATGAGATTGACGAGCGCTTCTTCCAAAAGGAGTTTGACGAACCAAGGGTGCTCTTCGCCCTGACTCGCGCCAGCTTGTCCGGCCCGCAATTGCGCAATGAGCCCTACTACGGCTATAAGCTCGACGAACAGTTGAACGACCAGGCCAAAAAATTCCTGGCCAACCCAAAGGCATTCAGAATAGACAGGAAAAAGGGAATGGTCTATTTGTCCGCCCTATTTCAGAAAACCGTCTATGGAAAAAACTTTATCAGTAAGTACGGCATTGATAGAAAGTTCAAAAAGCAGGAGCCCTCCACACGCGCCGTTTTGAATTTCATTACCAATTACATCTCCGAGGAAGACAAGTCCTTCCTTGAGGTAGGAAATTATACCGTTCAATATATAAGATATGACTGGACAATCAACGATGGTTCGTAGTGAAGTCAGCTGCGAACGGCCAACTGTTTAAGGATTAAACAACAAATGGCAAAAAAATCGACCAATCCCAATCCTCATTCCAACAGCGAAAAATATCTTTTTACAAGCGAGTCCGTGACAATGGGCCATCCGGACAAAGTGGCCGACCACATATCCGATGCAATCCTCGATGCAATGCTCGCTCAGGATTCGAGAAGCAGGGTTGCCTGCGAGACCCTCGTTACGACCGGCCTGGTCGTAGTGGCCGGCGAAATCACAACAGAAGCGTATGTTGACATCCCAGGCGTCGTCAGAAAAACAATCAAAAAAATCGGCTACGACGACCCGGCAATAGGTTTCGATGGTGATGACTGCGCCGTAGTTGTTTCAATTGACAATCAAAGCCCTGACATCTCGCGGGGCGTAACCGAAGGTACCGGCCTACACACCGAGCAGGGCGCCGGCGACCAGGGCCTGATGTTCGGCTACGCCTGCAAAGAAACCCCGGCACTTATGCCGATGCCCATTCAACTGGCGCACGCCCTGACCACTCGACTGGAAAAGGCCCGCCGGAGTAAAAAGTTACCCTGGCTCCGCCCGGATGGAAAAAGCCAGGTAACAGTCGAATACCATAATGGCAAACCCGGCAGGATTCACACCGTTGTAGTATCAACCCAGCACGCACCTTCCGTTAAGTATAGACAATTGCGAAAACAAATAATCGACAATGTTATTCTCCCCGTCCTGCCAAAACGCCTCGTTGACAAAAACATTATATACCATATCAATCCGACCGGCCGATTCGTTGTGGGCGGCCCCAAAGGCGACTGCGGACTGACCGGGAGAAAAATAATCGTTGATACTTACGGCGGAAGAGGCAGCCACGGCGGAGGCGCCTTCAGCGGAAAAGACCCAACCAAAGTTGACAGGACCGCAAGCTATATGGCCAGATACGTCGCCAAAAACGTCGTCGCTGCACGGCTGGCCGATAGATGCGAAGTCCAGCTATCTTATGCCATCGGCGTCGCCGAGCCCCTCTCTGTACTTGTTGACACCGAAGGGACCTCAGAAATCAGCGAGCAGAAGCTAAGCCGGATTATTAGGAAGCTCTTCCCCCTGACGCCAAAGGCGATGATTCGGCACTTAAATCTCGCCCGTCCGATTTTCGCTCAGACCTCTTACGGTGGACACTTCGGTAGAAACCTCCCCACCTTCACCTGGGAAAAAACAGATATGATAAACAAACTGCGAAAAGCAGCAGGACTAAAACAAAAACGCAAGAAATAGTACTGCCGAATCCCTTTGTCATTCCTCCGCAAGATTGTTACCCTCGCGAAAGCGGGGGCAGGAATCCATTACCTCGTCATTGCGAGCGCAGCGAAGCAATCTCTTATTCAGCCATAGAGGCAACCCCACGTGGTTGCCCAAATCCGCTACCTTTCTTTGTCTGGTCCGATTGCCGTTAGCTTTTTCACACCGAGGGCGCAGTCAAAGCGAACGAGGTAAGGTCGCCTGTTCTTAGTGCCCATCGAGATTCCCCACGTGATGCCCTGACCGCTTGTGGTATTGTCAAATGCGTCCGGTCGATATGCTCCCGGCGCCTTCGGCGGATTCTTTATCCTGGATTTGACAGAGAAATCCAATCCGTTCGGCGCATACTGAATCGTATTGCCCCGCGGCCCTGTCGGGCCTATCAGTGCAACCACGCCTTGGCGGTACGGCCAGACGAGGACCTCGTGCCCGCTCTTGATAAGGGGATTGGCTTTGTGTTTGATGTACGGGCCGGTTGGCCTATCTGCGATGGCCAGGCCCATCTTTGTCTGCGCCGGACTCAGTCCCATTTGCCGACCTTTGTAATACAACCAGTACTTTCCGTCCCGAACAATCAGGCAGGCGTCGTCAACCACATGGCTGTCCCAGGCAGCATCGGGCCCGGCCTTTGTGCCGGAATCCCCAACCCACCGCCCCCGGCTCGTTCTCAGTACAGGGTTGCCCTCGAACCTTTTCCACGGCCCATCCGGTGAATCCGACACCGCTGCCCCAATCGAGGTGGTGAACCTGTCGTCTTTGGGCTTCGATATGGCTGTATAAAAAAGGTAATACAGTCCCTCAGACACCAAAATATTCGGTGTAAAAACGCTCTGTGCATCCCAGCTTCCCGCCTTGCCGCGTTTGATCGCCTCCGCCTCTTCCGTCCACCTTCTGCCGTCAGGCGAGGTTGCATACCAAATCGTAGCATCGTAACCACTGTAGCCCCTCGACGTTTTCGTGTACCACACGTAGTAACTCGCCCCCACCTTGATCACATCACTTGGGTCCCGCCGGGTCACCCCTTCCTGGTAACCCAACCCTACAGCAGCAGAATAGCTAAACTCCGTATAGAACTCGCTGTCCTTACCGGATCCGGTAACGCTGCTCGCACCGCAGCAACAGTTCGCAAAAAGTAACGCGATAAGGGCAATACTCAGAGGCTTTGCGATACGTTTGATATAGACTTCCCATCTATCCGCCATTTTCACAGACTTCCTTCTAAGGCAAAAAGAGAATCTATTCGCAATGGGTCTTCAGCTTCTTAGCTCCTGTTGCGGAAACAGCATTTGTCATTCCTGCGAAAGCGCCGAATCCATTAACTCGTCATTGCGAGCGCAGCGAAGCAATCTCTTATATAGCCGCAGGGACAATCACGCGAGGTCGCCCAAATCCGCTTTTACAAAATACGCAACAGCGCCCGGGTGGCACCCTCAAACTTGTTTGGGGGTGGTAAAACCAACAATACAAAATACGATATACGATATACGA
>Ga0114919_10005123_pt1 | contig 10457 bp, 7 predicted proteins | sample BlataG_FD_88682 | JGI IMG/M metagenome (GOLD analysis project Ga0114919, IMG submission 88682) | Deep subsurface microbial communities from Black Sea to uncover new lineages of life (NeLLi) - Black_00105 metaG | ecosystem: Environmental > Aquatic > Marine > Oceanic > Sediment | place: Atlantic...
GAAGCGGACGCTTCTCGGGACGGGGGCCGGCACAATCTCACCCACGGCCGCGTTCGGCGATGCGAACCCCCCGGTCGCCTCCGGCGGCGACGGGGACACGAACGGCTACCGTCTCCTGTTGGCTGAACTCGGCGCGGTCGGTCTTCTTCTGACGCTGGCTGCGGCCGGCGCCATGGCGGTCCACATGGTGTGCGCGTGGCGCCGGGCCCGGAGTCCGTGGACGCGGCTGGTGCCGCTGGCAGGGCTTGGTGTGCTGTCGGCCAACGCCGCCTATTTTGCGTTCGACGCCTCGGCTGTGCTGACTTCGAACCTCCTCGCCATCGCCGGCGTGCTGGGCGTGGTGACCGCCTGGAGCGTGCATGGGGCTGACTGGCGTCCCGAGAGGCGTCGCCGTCTCGGGGCCGCGCACTGGCCGCTCGTCGTGGGGGCCGTCGGACTCACCGCCGCGCTCACCCTGGCCGAAAACGAGATGCTTGGCGCGGCGGCGCCGGGCGTCAGCGATAAGATCCTCCATTTCGGGACTTTCGCGGTCATCAGCCTGGTGCTTTGCTACGCCCTCGGGCCCCAGCCGGGAACCCACTACCTCAGGACACGCATCCTGTTGGCGGTGTCGGGGACGGCCTTCTTGGGGGTCGCGATGGAATACGGCCAACGATGGCTCACCGCCGGTCGCGTGTTCGAGCCGACCGACATTGTTGCGAACCTGTGCGGCGCCGGCCTGATGGGCCTGTTCTGGTGGATCTTTCGGCGCGGGCAGGTGGACGAGCCGCATCGGGCCTATTAGCCCCCGGTGACTCACCGGGGGCTAATGGCCTCGGCCGCCTTTTCGCTTCTTGCGTTTTTGGCTGCCAACTTGGCGCGCCCCCTTTTGCCCGAGGACGGCCTTGCGCCGCAGCAAGTGGTGGTAGTGCCGGGCGAACCGGTGGGCCTCGTCGCGCACGGCCTGAAGGACCTTGAGCGCCGCACTTGTCCGAGGCAGGCGCATCGGTTCGCGTTCGGCTTTGCCCAGGACGAAAACTTCTTCATCGCGCTTGGCCAGGCTGACGACGAGCGGCATTTCGGCGCCGGCGTCGCAGATTCCCTCCGCCGCCGCGTGTAACTGGCCCACGCCCCCATCCACAAGCACCACGTCCGGCAGGACGGAAAGTTCCTCGAGGAGGCGGCGAAAGCGGCGGAACACCACCTCGCGGATCATCGCAAAATCGTCCTGCCCGCGCACCGTCTTGATGCGAAAACGCCGGTAACCCGCCTTAAAAGGCCGCCCATCGATGAACGGAACGACGGCGCCGACGGCCTCGCGCTCGCCGAGGTTGGCGACATCGACGCCCTCGATGGTCCGAAGCGGCGCGGGCGATTCCAGCAGCCGCCCCAGGTCCCCCATCCCTTCGGCCGGGTCGAACGTCGGTGCGAACACCTCGGGCTGGAGGTGTTCGTCAAGACGGCCCCGTTCGGCAAGCGCCTCGATGGCGCGAAGTTGGTCGCGGACATAGGCGGCCTCTTCGAAGCGGCGATTCTTCGCCAGCCGCTTCATCTCCCGCGCCAGTTCCCGCACGACGGCCGTCCGTTTCCCTTCCAGGAAGCGCCTCAGGCGATTGATGTCTTTCCGATACGCTTCCTTGTCGATATAGCCCGCGCAGGGGGCAGTGCACTGTTTGATCGAGTAAAGAATGCACGGGCGATTATACCGCAACTTCGGGTCGCCGGCCTGGATATCAAGCCCGCACGTTCGGAACCGGAAGATCTTCTGCAGTTCGCCGATCGCCGCTCGCAGCCCGGCCGCGCTCGTGAACGGCCCGTAAAGTTTGGTGCCTTTCGGCTGCGGCGTCCGCGTGAAATACACGCCGGGAAAGTCCTCCCGCGCCGTAATCTCAAGATACGGAAAGGTCTTGTCGTCGGTCAGGCGGACGTTGTAGCGCGGGTGGGTGTCTTTGATGAGACGGGCCTCGGCCAGCAGCGCATCGACCTCGCTCTCGGCTTCGAGGACCTCGATGTCCGCGACCTCGGCGACCATCTGCGCCTTTTTCGGGCCCAGGTCCGCCGAGGGCTGAAAATACTGGAGGACGCGACTGCGGAGATTGGCCGCCTTGCCGATGTAGATCACCCGCCCCCGATCGTCCTTCATCAGATAGACGCCGGGCGACGTGGGGAATGTGCGAATCTTCTCGATGAGCGCGTGGCGCCCCACCGCAGACTCCTTCGCGGAACTCGTGAGGGCCGCCGGGCCGGCCGCGGTCAAAGCCGAACGCCCACGTAAATGCCGACATAGAGGCCCAAGAGAAGCAGCGCCAGACCGCCCATGATGTCATAGAAGCGCCGCGCCAGAACCAAGCGAGCCACGGTGTAGTATCCGATCAGAACCGTCAGCGTGGAGAGCCCCAGCGTCCAGTCGCCGAAGTCCCGCGTTTGTCGCCACACGTCGTCTGTGAACGTCGGCGACAGGGCCAGCGCCGCGGCAAAGCCTGTTCCCACAAGAGCAAGAATCACCGAACAGGCCCGCGCCGGTCCGGCCAACTGGAAGATTTCGCCCCGAATCTTCTGCAGGCGGTCGCCCACGCCGAGCCAGAACAGGGCACAGAACACCAGCACCGCCGCGTTCATGTTCACCCGGTGCGGATCCCAATCGATCGGGTGGGCCTTGTTGTGCCAGATGGCCAGAATCCCCAGCGTCACCATCACCACCGCCGGATACAACATCTCACCCCGCAGCCACACAAACGACCAGGCCAGGAACACCGCCGACATGATGCCCAGCATGATAAGCGACGCCGTCGTGTGCAACCGAAACGCCGCCAGAATCGCCCCGATGAAACAGGAGACGACCGCCAGCGTAAAGATGGTCGTCGAGGCCCGCCGCTCGTCCCGGTAAAACGAGATGATCCGCGACAAGAGCGCCATGAATCGCGCCTCGTATAAATACACCACCAGGTGCGCGGCCCCGTAACCCGCCACGGCGTAAATCAGGTACGCGTACAGGTCCTCCGTGTGGGCAAACAGCCCGATGTAGGCGACGGACATGATCCCGACGCAATAAAAGAGGAACGTCCGGGCCGTATGTCTCAGCAGCCACATCGACAGCAGGAAAGCCAGAAGCACCGTCAGCCAGCCGAGGAAACCCCACTCGGGTCCCAGAAGCGCCTGCGTCGGGCTGGTGCCGTCGATGAGAAATTCCGCGTAGGCGCGAACCTGCTGAATCGAGAGGTATCCGGCGAGCGCGAGCGTCGTCGCCATGCCGAAAACCGCGAACGGTTCCGTCTGGCGGCGCGCGGTGCGGTCCGAAGCCGTCCGGCGCAGGACACCCCGCACCACCAGAGCGACGACCAGCCAGCCCACCGCTGCGCCGGCCGCCACCTGGATGAATCGGTGGTGCTGCGCCGCTTCCGAGACGTCCAGGCCGAGCCGCGCGAGCGCCACGGCGCCGCCGGTCGCCAGGGTCGCCAGGAGGTAGTTCACCCATGCCGGTGCCCGATGGGCATGGGCAAGCGCCACCACCCCGACCGCCGCCAGGAGGTCCACCCCGAGGTACTTCGGTGTCATCTCAAACGGTTCGAGGAAAAGGGCGGCCACGGCGATGGCTGCCGACGCGAGGTACAACGCCCGCGCAAACCCGGCCGTTGCCGCTCGCTTCCACACCGTGGCCAGCAAGGCCGCCAGCGCGGCCGCACCCAAAGCAATCGCCAGGAGCACCGACGGATAGCGGCCCCAGTACCCTTCCGTCTGGTCGCCACCGAGCACTGCAAAGGCCGCCACCACGGCCAATGCCGCGCCCACTGAAGAAAAACCGAAGAGGTCCGGCTGCTTGAGGCCCACCGCCGAAACCAAAAGCACCGCCCACCAGACACCCAGCCCCCACACCGTGTGCCACGTGGCCCCCCACCATGCAGCCGCGCAGCCGGCGGCCGTGGCCGCCAGGGTCGATACCACCAGCGGCACAATCAGCAGCCCTTGCCGATACCACTTGACGTTGAACTCCTGGCGGCGTTTGAGGCTGAGCAGTGCGGCCACTAGGACCATGACCAGAGAAATGCCCGACGCCGTGGATGCGGTCCACTCGGTGGTAGCAGCGCCCGCCGGCACCGCTGCAAACTGCCGCAAGCCGAGAACCGCGGCGACGGCCACTCCCAGAACGGCAAGATAGACCAGCGGCTCTGCGCGGAATCGCCAGACCGTCGCAATGAACAGCACCGCCAGAGGCCCCTGAACCAGAACCGTCGCCGAAGGCTGATACGCCGCACGCACAAAGGCCGCCCCCATCAGCGCCACGCTTGCCAGAAGCGCACTTGACCGCCGCCACTGGCGGTCCCCCGGCTGAAACGTGATGAGCGCCGCCACGTAGAGCAGGGCACCCACGCCGCCGAGGGCGGCTGTGGCGAGCGTGCCGCTGGCCAGATACTGCCGAAACGAAACCCCCGGCCACTGGGCCCAGTAGGCCAGGCACATGACCGACCAGGCGCCTGCGAGCGCTGCGAGAAATCGAAGCAGCAGGCCCCCTCGACGCCGGGACCGGACGAACAGCCACAGGACGAGGCCGATCAGGACGCCGCTCCCCGCCGCAATCGCCGGCGGGGCCCACACGGGCAGGATCGCAAGAAATCTCGCGTTCAAAGCCTTTTCTCCGGAGTTCGCTCGACGGGCGACAAGCATCATAGAAATGGGGCAGGGAGGCTGTCTAGCGAAAAGGTTGTGTGCTTGCGGCGGGGGCGGCTCGGGGGGGCGTCCGGCTCCTTGGAGTCGGCCGCCCGAAACCTGAAAAAATAGGGTTGCATTGTCCCGGCGTGTTTCTACAATCTAGCGTGGAGGTGCATGCGGGTCGGGTCGGTGTGTGCCGGAGCAAGCGGGCACCGGCCGGTCCGCAGCGTGGAGGGAGTGGCTATTTTGGGTTCGCGCGCTCGATGGTGTCTCGCACTGGGCCTGTGCGGAGTCGGCCTGGCGGGCCTGGGTGTGGGCCTGGTCGGTCTGGATGGGACGCGCTCATCCGCCCGCGCGGAAGCGGCGGTCGCCGAAGCGCCGAGTTTCACGCAGGGTGGGAACCTCGTCGTTGCCGCGACGCCTCTGGGTGACACCAGCGTCGTCGTGTGCCTCGTCGATACGGCGCGGCAGCGTCTGGCGGTTTACGTGGCGGACGCCAGGCGCAGCCGGTTGAAACTGTTGGCGGTTCGCGACATTTCGGCCGACTGGGCCTTGAGCGATTACAACAACGATCCGCCTCTGCCGAAAGACGTGCGAGCCCGCGTCGAGGCGCTGAAAGGAACCGGTCGCCCGGCGGCTGATGCCGAGGAAGACAAGCAACCGGTGGGCGAGCGTTAACAGCATGACTTAACTGGAGGCGGACGGCCGCGACGGCTGCGGCCGAAGCCCGAGGAGGTTTTGATGGCGGATCTTCTCAATTTCGACGAAGCCAAGCAGCGTCTTGGCAAAACAAATAACGAATTGCAGGAGATGATCAAAAGCGGGCAACTGCGCGCCTTTCGCGACGGGGGCACGTGGAAGTTTCGATCGGAGGACATTGAGGCCCTGGCCGGGGAAACCCCCGCCGCGCCGGCACCGGCCGAGAAGGCACCCGAACCCCCCGCCGGGGGCGAGGAAGAGGACGCCGGTGACACCCTCATGAGCATTGACGCCGACATCCTCTTTGCCGAAGAGGAGGAGATCCCGGCCGACAGCGCCGCCGAGACATGGATTGCCGCCGACACCGAAGGGGTCTTTCCGAGTGAGGCGGCGCCGGGCGAGGCCCAACCCATGGGGGTGAAGGCGGCCATGGCGGCGCCGGAAGCCGAGCCCGCCCCGCTCGCCCTGAGCCCCGAAACGGACGAATCAAGCCTCCAGGAAGTTCTCAGCGAAGAAGAGGTCGCCGGCGAGGAAGAAGGCGTTTTCGCCGAGGAACCGGTCATCGCCGTCGATTCCGATACCGGCCTTGCGGCAGTGATGCCGACGTCGTCCGTCGGATCGGGCATCACGGCCGCCACCCGCACGCGAGTCGTCACCCTCGTCGAGCCCCCCGCGCACCACGGGCCTTTCACGGTGATGTTGGGCCTGAGCGCCGTCGCTCTGGTGTTCACGGTGGTCGCCCTGTCTGCGCTGTTGACGGGCGCCATGCCGACTCTCGTGCTTAAGATCGGAGAAGGCAGCACGGGTCTGGTGATTCTCATAGTGGGCGTTGTGGCGGTGGCCGTAATCTTCCTGATCGGCACTGTGTTGGAAAAGCAGCGGAAGGACCGTGAGGCGATAACCGGCCAATAAGCGGCCGGCGAAGATGGGTCGATACACTTTCCCGTCACGAGCGGGGAAGATGGAGCAAGCGTGGGCAAGTCTGCAACGGATATCTGACGAGGAAAGGAGATTGCGATGCGACGGGTTTCGGCGGCCGTTGGGTTCGTGCTGATGGGCGTGCTGACTCTGGTGGCTATCGGCTGTGTTCCCCAGGAAAAATACGATGCTCTGCTCCTGCTGAACCGGGAACTCCAGAAGGAGATCTATGACAAGGAGGCCGAGATCGCCCGGCTCGGGGAGCGCACCGGCGCGCTTCAGGCCCGGGCGCTGGACGCTCAGCGCCTGTTGGAACAGAAGGATGAGCACCTGGGGAGTGTGATGAAGGAGCGCGACGAGGTCCGCAAGGCTTTCGACGAATTGATGGCGGTCTACAAGAAACTGTCCGAGCGCCCGGCCGGCGCAGCGGCGCTCCCAGAGCGGGTCGCCATCGAAATCGAACAGTTGGCGGCCCAGTACCCGGGCCTTTTCGAATTCGACCGGGCGACCGGCCGGCTCCGATTCGCGTCGGACATCACCTTTGACTCCGGCTCCAACGTCGTCAAGCCGGGTGCCCGCACAGCGATTACGAAACTGGCCCGCATCCTCGCCTCCGACGTCGCCAAGCAGGTTCATGCGACGGTCGTCGGCCACACGGATTCCGACCGGGTTGCCAAGCCGGCGACGATTAGCCTCCTGAAGGAACTCGGCAAAGGAGCGAACAATCAGGGGCTGAGCGAGGCCCGCGCCGAGGCGGTGGCGGCCCTCCTGAAGGCCGGCGGCGTCGAGGACACCCGCATCATCACCCAGGGCATGGGGGCCGGCCAGCCCATCGCCAGCAACAATACCGCCGACGGCAAGACCAAAAACCGTCGCGTCGAAATCTTCCTGACCATGGGCGCCTAACGACGCACAATCTGGAAGCGGACAAACCGGCGGCCCGCTCTTCTTGGGCGGGCCACCGGTCTTTCGAATTCTCGGCACCGGTCGATTCTAGCGGCTACGGCCCCGCGCCTGCCGCTTCGCAGACCACCGACCAGAGGTCCGACGCGTCCACCACCTCAGGTGAGGCCCACAGAAGCGGCACGTCCGCGCCGAACAGGCGCGTCGTCAGGATCGGGACGGCGCCGTCGGCCTGCCCGAAAAGGCTCACGGCCGGGGCGGCCAGTTTGCCTTCGACCCAGACGCGTCCGCCGACGATTCGGTATCGGACCGCCAGATGGTCGTATCCGATGCGGCCCGGAAGCAGGCGGCCGGCGCCGCCGAAGCCCGCCGACCGCTCCTGGAGCCAACGCAGCGTCTCGCCGCTCACTTGGCCGCCCTCTTCCGACACCAATGAGATGACCAGTTGCCCTGCCGCGCCGCGCGACTTCGAGTACTCGACCGCGAGTTCCGCCTTCCCTGTCACCGGTCCGCCCGGCATTCCACGGGTCCAATCGGCGAGATCGAGGTCGTGCACGCGGGCCGCGACGGCCACCGTTTCGGCCCTACGGCCCGTATGGGGGGCGGTTTCCGGCCGGCGCCAGTTGATAGCAAGGTCCAGGACACCCGCCGCTTTACCGTCGGATCCGCCGTTCGCTCCGCGCGACGGCGGCCGCAGGATGGAGGCGATCTGCACGTCCTTGACGTCAACTTTCAGACCCCCGAACACGCCGCCATCCGACGCCGCATTCAATGTCAGCACGGCAAACGGTTTCACGTCGGCCTCGAGAGCGCGGGCAGGCCCGACCATAAAATCTTTTGGCCGGAAGTTGACCACCCAGGTTGAATCGGCGTCCGAACTGGCCACAGCAAAACATGTCCCCGCGACAGTCGCAGGGCCAAGGTCGAGCGCAACGTCCAGAGACGCCACGCGAACCATCATCAGGCGGGCCTCGCCGTCCACCTGGACAAGACGTTGGTTTAGTGCGGCCAGCGTCTCCGCCGGATTCGGGCCGTCCAGCGAAACGGCGCCATTGGCCGCATTTATGTACCAGCCGAACCGGTTGGCTTCTGCGTCAACGCCATCGAGTCGGATCGCCAGTTGTCCCCCTCCCGCACGCCAAATCAGGTCCACCTCGTCGGCGGCGGCTGTCTTGAAGCCCGTCGGCCTGGCGCCGCGCACGCGCGCCTTGCACCGCAGGCGCGTCTCAAGTTCGGTTTCGATCTGCCCCTCGTAGCCCCCGCGGCGCACCCACAGGCCGTAAAGGGTGAGACCCAGCAACGGCCCGAGGACGAACGCGAACAGCAGGACGAGGACAATCCGCCGGACATGCTTTTTGCGTAGAGGCATTTTGCCTCGCGGATGGGTTACAGTTCGAGCGCCGCCCGGTGCCACGCCTCGTATGAATCGCGCATCTGGCGCAGCGAGTCGCCGCCGAACTTTTCGACGAGCGCCCCTGCCAGTTCCGTCGCGACGACCGCTTCGACGACGACGCTTGCCGCCGGCACCGCACACACATCGCTGCGCTCATAGGCGGCCTGCTCGGACGCCTTCGTCTTGAGGTCCACGGAAGCGAGCGGCTTTTTGAGGGTCGAAATCGGTTTCATCGCGGCCCGCAGGACGAGCGGCTGTCCGGTGGTCATGCCGCCCTCAAGCCCTCCTGCGCCGTTCGTGGGCCGCGAGAACCCCAGCGACGCCTCGTCGCGCGCCGCTGCATCAAACGTGATGGCATCATGCACCTGGCTTCCGGGGCGTTCGGCAGCGGCAAAACCGAGACCGATCTCAACCCCCTTGATTGCCTGAATGCTCATGACGGCTCGCGCGAGCCGGCCGTCGAGTTTCCGCGTCCATTGAACGTGACTGCCGAGGCCGGGCATGAGGCCGGTCGCGACACATTCAATGAGGCCGCCGAGCGTGTCGCCCGCGGCGCGCGCCTCGTCGATGGCGGCTTTCATGGCCTTGTCCGCCTTCGGGTCCGGCGAATATAAGTCGCTCCTATCGCGGGCCTTGCGGCATTTTCCGACGTCCGCCGGAACCTCCGCGCTCACTGTGCCGATTCGCGTGACGTATGCCACGACGGCGATGTCGAATTCGGCGAGCAGCGCTTTGGCCAGGCCTCCTGCGGCGACGCGGCCGGCGGTTTCCCGGGCGCTGGCGCGCTCGAGGATGTTCCGTATGTCCGGCTCGAGATACTTCAGCGCCCCCGCCAGGTCGGCGTGCCCCGGCCGTGGGCGCGTCACCTGCGGCGCTTCCTCGAGACGCACGTCCCGATTGCGGATGATGAGGACGACCGGGCCGCCGAGCGTCCGTCCGTGCCGGACCCCGGCCATGATTTCGACGTGGTCCTTTTCGATTTTTTGCCGTTCGCCGCGACCATAGCCGCCTTGGCGGCGCGCGAGGTCCTCATCGAGGCGCGCCGTGTCCACCGGGACGCCGGCCGGGAGCCCTTCCACCATTGCCACGACCGCCGGTCCGTGGGATTCGCCCGCCGTCCGCACAACCAGTTCGCTCAAGATCGCGTCTCCTTGCGCTGTCCTATTCGAACTGTTTCCCGGTCAGTCGTTCGTAGGCTTCGACGTATTTGGCCCGCGTTTTGGCGACGATGTCGTCGGGCAGTTCCGGCCCCGGCGGGGTCTTGTCCCAGTCGAGGGTGTCGAGGTAATTGCGGACGAACTGTTTGTCGAAACTCGGCTGGTCGTGTCCCGGTTCGTAGGTGTCGGCCGGCCAGAAGCGCGATGAGTCGGGCGTCAGCACCTCGTCAACCAGAATCACCTCGCCGTCCACCTCGCCCCACTCGAACTTCGTGTCGGCGATGATGACGCCGCGCTCGCGGGCGCACTCGGCCGCCTTCCGGTAAACCGCCAGGCTCCGGTCGCGCAGGGTCCTCGCCACCTCATCGCCGACGATCTCCCGGACCCGGTCGAAACCGATGTTCTCGTCGTGGCCGCTTTCGGCCTTCGTGGCGGGCGCAAAAAGCGGCTCAGGCAGCGGAGCGCACTGAACGAGGCCCGCCGGCAATTTCAGCCCACAAACCGTTCCCCCGGCCTGGTACTCGCGCCAGCCCGACCCGGCCAGATACCCGCGGACGACGCACTCGACGGGAAACACGTCGGCCTTGCGGCCCAGCATGGTCCGGCCCTTGAGGACGTCCGCGTGGGCGCGGGCCGGATCCGGCATCTCGTTGACATCGCCCGTAATGACGTGGTTTGCGGTCACGTCCGCGAGAAAGTCGAACCACCAGAGACTCAATTGTGTGAGAATCTTTCCCTTGTCGGGGATGCCGGTCGGCATC
>Ga0114919_10005124_pt1 | contig 10455 bp, 10 predicted proteins | sample BlataG_FD_88682 | JGI IMG/M metagenome (GOLD analysis project Ga0114919, IMG submission 88682) | Deep subsurface microbial communities from Black Sea to uncover new lineages of life (NeLLi) - Black_00105 metaG | ecosystem: Environmental > Aquatic > Marine > Oceanic > Sediment | place: Atlantic...
ACATTAATATCTCCAAAAACTATTCCTTTAACACCCTTGGATTTTAACTCCTCAAGAGCTCTAAGAAATATCTCCTCATAATTGTCATTACGTACTATCTTCTGGACAAGATCCTTTCCAAGTGCATCTGCCTGCCTCTGAATTAATTCAGCTCTGATACCGTGAAATGCAACTCTTCTGCTATTCTCACGATAGGTATTGAGTAGGTATTGAATATCAAGACCTTTAGATAACGCCTTCCAATACGCCAAGCAACAATCCTTGCCTCCGCTCCACGAAATTGTAAACAAAGAGTATCACTCTCATCTCTTACTCTAATTATCTTTTCGTATGCTCCTCAGGGCTAAATCATTGATGCTATTGAAAATTAGATTCTATTGGAAACTGACAATTTCGGCACAATAAGGATGTTATGGTTGAAGTGGTCGCTCTTCAACATAGAGGCTTTTTCTTCGGGGTTATTCACTTTTTCCTACGAGGTCAAGCTGTTAATTTTTCTAATTATTTCTTGCAAATCCGTACACTTGACAATTGATTGAATTTTATTAGATAAATCAATGAATGATTCGCCATTTCTTATACTTGCTTTAATTGTAGCTGTTGTCAATAAAAGCAATTGAGCGTCTAGCCAAATCATTATCCACTTGGGGGGCTCAGCGACTATCCATGACTGTTTTTCTTCATTGTAATCCACATAAAGAATCTCTTCTCTTAATAACCCGAAATTCTTGCGAACCTTTTTCAAATGCTTACGATATTCTTGCACAAGCAATTTAATCTGTGGTGATTCTGTTTGAGTTGAATTTTGGGAGAGACCTTCCAGCCACTCTATTGCTTGTAAACCGACAAATCCAGCTTCTTCACCCTTTTTAGGGTGTGAATAAAAATTTTCCATTATTATGTTGGATTCTTGTTTTGCTTCTGCATTTATTGCCTTTCTGATCATTATTAATAGCTTACCAGCTTCATCAATTGCATGAATAACAAAGATATATGCCATTCGTCTATCCTGAAGATTCTCAAGATTATTTTCTATTGCGGAAATGCCCAGAAGACCTTGAGCACTAATAGCTAAGTCTTCAATATTCTCTGCAATTTTCAGACATCCATTTGAAATCTCACAAATAGGAATCGTTATGCCGTTTGACTTTTTCTGGTGGAAAACTTTGCTATACATTCCAATTATTTCTCCTCTATTTCCAAACTCTTTTGTGAGCTTAAGGCTTTTTCTTCGTCTTCGTAACATATTGTTTTTAATACGAAGAAAGACAAATATGAAAAATGGGGTTAAAAGAAATGAAATGTGAAAAAGCCCTTTCGGAAAAATTTAGCCAGATCGGCCTATCCGAAGAACAGATTAGTGCAATCTGTGCTCTTCAGGAGAAGGGAGAGATTATCATAAGGCTAAGTGATTCCGACGAAAAAGCTCAATCAGAAGAGGAATAGAATCCTCCTTTGATTGAAATTTAAAAAATCTTGTCTGGCTAAGGGTGGGATAGGGTCCCGTTGGGTCCACTTATTTTTCCCCGAAGAAAAAGCCTTAAACTCACGATGGAGTAAGGAAACGGGGAATTCAAATGGGTTACAGTGGCTCACCTTATCATCCGTTACCTGGGGATCCGAGTTCAAAAGCGAAACGTGCTAAACAAAGTTCAAAAAATTGGATGAAATTTCGTAATGAAAAAGTTGCTCAATCAACTAGCAGATTCAGACGAACTATTATGATAGATCGTCTGATATTCATTGCTTTTATTGTGACGGTTATTGCTTTCTTACTCATTCTTTTTTAAGTCCCCAGAAGAAAAAGTCTTATTGAACTAAATAGAATTCATATGAGAGGAAAATGGCTATCAAATCAAATGGATATTTCGGATTATTTTGCTGTGGGTATAACTATTGCCGTTGTTTTCACTATGGCATTGTCTTCTTCTGGATTTGTTGATGTTTTTCAAAAAATAAATCAGGAAATCATAGTTGATTACTATTTTCGTTCTGGCGTAGGTTGCAAGTGTGGGAGTCCATTAATTGTAAAAGGAAATGTAACCAATATTGGTCATCGAGATTTGATTGTTTTCTTTAATATCAATATAACAATGAGTTTAGGAACAAAGGAAGTACCTAAATTCTTTGAGGATTATCATCGTACGGGATTAATAAAACCTGGAGAAGTGATTGGATTCGCCATATTAACTGACCTACCAGCAGCGTATGAAGACGTAGATGAAGTTGAAATTGAAGTCAATAAATGTATTCAAGATGTTTCGGGGGAACTCATAGAAGTCTAAAAAGTGAAGAGGTATCCCCACTCCCCGGAGAAAAAGCCTCGCCACCTCACGCCCTTGATTATATTACTTCTTCCCAGTCATCTTGTATACCTTTGTGCCACAAGAACATTTACCCGTGATAGCTTTCCGACCATTCTTCAATGTCACGTATTTTCCTTCGACCTTCACCTTCTTCTTGCACTTCACGCAATATATCTCTTCTTTCACCATGCAATCACCCCTTTCAATCAAGATAATGCTTAATTGAATCTCCTTTCTATTATTTCACGCTATTCAGGACTCTTTTTATGAAATATAGAAGAAAATGCTTCTATGTTGAAGAGGTTTACTGCCTTCTTTGTAGTCTATTAATATCACGATGCAGGCGATGAATTATTTCAACACAATATTCTTATTATTGCATTAGATTCAAAGAAGAGGGTTTCAAATGCTGAAAAAAAATGTACAAGATGCCTTAAATAAACAAATGAATGCTGAGTTTTACTCGGAATATCTCTATCTTTCGATGGCTGCATATTTCGAATCGAAAGCATTGCATGGGTCTGCCCATTGGATGTTGTGCCAAACACAGGAAGAACACATGCATGGAATGAAATTTTTTAACCATATTAGTGATCGGGGTGGAAAGGCACTTGTAAGCTCCATGGAAGGTCCGCCGACCGACTGGGATTCTCCATTAGCCGTATTCATGCATGTTTATAAACATGAAAAGAAGGTTACTGGCTTAATTGACGATCTTGTTAATCTGACCATAGCAGAAAAAGACCACGCCACGAATAATTTCCTGCAATGGTTTGTAACCGAACAGGTGGAGGAGGAGGCCTCAGCAAATGTCGTTTTAGAGAACATCAAGCTCGTTGAAGATTCCAAAGGCGGTCTGCTTATGGTCGATAAAGAATTAGCGACCCGTGTACCATTATATCCAATTAGCATTACAGACTTGAGTAGCAAAGGACAAGAAACTGGATAAGAAAATTCAAGACTTTCATATAAGATTGGTTCTATTTAGTCAACGTTTCGAAGAGAGTTATTAACGATGACTGGTCAATGAAATCAAAATATTATCTAATGTTTAAAATTTGCAGAAGGAGGAATAGACGATGAAAGCCTTAATTCGTACAGATAACTTGTGCAAATATTACGGCAAGAATAGTGAAATTAAAGCACTGGATAGATTGAATCTCGAAGTATATGAGGGAGAAACTTTTGGTCTCCTTGGCCCAAATGGTGCGGGCAAGACGACAACAGTTCGCATATTGAACGGCATCATTAAGCCGACGAGCGGAACAGCCCTGGTTAATGGATTTGACATTCTCAAAGAGGAAATAGAAGTTAAAAAGGCCACAGGGTTACTAGCTGAGTCTCCCGGATTGTACGAGAAGCTCAGCGCCTATGAGTTTTTAGAATTTATGGGAGCTCTCTATGATGTTCCCCGTGATATTTTGCCAAAAAGAATTGAAGATTTACTGAAGCTGTTTGGGCTCTATGGCAGACGTGACTACCTGCTTGAGGGATACAGCCGAGGCATGAAACAGAAGCTCTTAATTGCAGCAGCTCTGATACACGACCCTCCTATTCTGTTCTTTGACGAACCTACCTCAACTCTGGACCCACGGGCCGCTCTCATGGTGAAAGATCTCATGAAGGGATTAGCAGACAAAGCGGGAAAGACCATATTCATTTGCAGCCATATTTTACCGATCGTTGAAGAGGTGTGCGACCGAATAGGTATCATCAACAAAGGTAAGCTCATAGCCGTAGGAACCATAGATGAAATCATCGCTCGGGCGAGAACGGAGACATTAGAAGAGGCGTTCATAACCCTTACCGGTGGAATGAAAGAGAAGGAGCTCTTGGCGTGGAGGGAGCAGAAAAGTGCCAGCGCCTAAGTGGCTTATAATCGCAAAGAATGAATATCGCCTTCGTACGAGCAGAATTAAGAGGTTAAGGCCTTTTTTCCCTTTTTTGATTATTGGGCTGCTGGCAGCTTTTCTATTATTGCTTATGCCGGCGATCATCAACCTGTTGGTCGATGAGATTGAAGCGTTCTTCCTATCCCAGGTTGCTTTGGCTGCTGTGGAAATCATGTTGTTCATGATCTTCATATTTTTCTTGATGTTTCCAATCACTTATACATTGCAGCAAGCGGAAACTGGGCAGTTTGAAATTCTTCTCGCAGCTCCCCTGCGCCCAAAAGATCTACTTTTGGGTAAATTTATGGGCGAAATGCCTCTCTATGCAATCGGAGTTGCGGTAATCGCCGGCATTTTCACGGCAATCTTGAGTCCTCTCGGGCTTGATATGATTCAGATGACAATTGTCATTTTGATTTTCATCCTGATCTTTTTTTCCGCCCTATGGATCGGCACAGTGATTGCTGCTATCTTGAGAACAAGACTTGGGAAAACTGCCCGAGGAAGAGATATTGGAAAAGCTCTCGCGATGATCATCGCTCTGCCAATGATCGCGCTCATGTACGCAATTATGGGTGGAGGCTTGTTCGAAGCCCTCGCCGAGCCCGAAACGAGCGGAACGGTCAAAACTCTCCTCGGTCTATTCCCAAGTTCTTGGGGAGCGGAAATCATCGTCGACTTTGCATCAAATCCAGGTAATATCATTGCTATCTGGTTTGAGACGCTGATTCGATTCGGAGGACTTATTGTATTCTTCGTGACGGTGCTATGGTTGGGCGCTAAGATAGCGAATCGCGCCTACAGCTTGGAACCCACAACATTCACAGCTGCCAAGGCAAAGCCGGACGGTACTTTCTATAAAACCGTGAAATACATAGGAGGAGGCGGATCGTTCGGCGCACTTTTAGTATCCATCTTCAAGGATTATGGCCGAAGGTTTGAGAACATTTCTAAGATCGCTTATCTCGTCGGTCTACTTATCCTGATCAACATATTTATTATCGGTTCTGATTATGGTTCTGATGAAAACGGGGAAAACCCTGTCACAGAACTTGTTTTCGCCAGTATAATGCTGGCAGCCATATTTCCATTACTAGTGGCGTTTGTTGTCGGCGAAGTAACGATCCGAGGTAAGGAAAACCTTTTCATATATCGAAAAGCACCTTCTGGTGAAGGAAGATTAATCAAGGCGAGATTGCTACAAAGTTGGATTGTTGTACTTCCAGTCGTGGCAGCGATCTCAGCGTATACAGCGATCACAATTCCTCATACCACGTATATTTTAATGTTAATTTACACAGGATATATGATTATACTAATTTCAGCGAATGTGGCTTTTGCTCTCGGCCTATTTCTTATGATGCCAGTTTTCTCTGAGAAACCGGGAGAGCTGATGGGAAACGCATTGGTAATCATGATGGTTTCTATGGGTGTATTCATCATCTCCATAGAAATCTTCGGCGGGATTTTTGGTCTGTTGATGGTTATCGCGATAAATTGGATTATAGGAATTGTATTTCTCAGCCTCGGAAAGAGAAAATTGAGCAGTATTGAATAGCGAGAGGAAACGAATAACCCCAGCTTATGATAATAAAAAACAACTGTTCTTACTTCTTATTCGTGTCATCATACCGAGACGGCCATATTATGCTCTTGAACTCGCAGGATCCCGCATGTGTATCTCTCTTGCATTTTTTCACTCAGATTCATTGAGTTGCATATTGATTTATAAATACCTTTTATTCTTAAGTCCAATTGCATATGATTGAAAAATACAATAATAGAAATCATAATAGTCTGATAGAGTTTGGAAAGGAATAAGGAGAGGGATTGATTTTGATAACTATTGATCGATCAAGAATTCGCAAGCTAATAGATCGCGAGAAAAAGAAGTTCATTGAAGCGCATCCAGAATCGAGGAAATTATTCGAAAGAGCAAGGAAATCCCTTATCGCGGGTGTGCCCATGAATTGGATGATCAGATGGGCCGGACCATTTCCCATTTTCGCTGCGGAAGCCAAGGGAGCATATATTACTGATATTGACGGCCATCGCTATCTGGATCTTTGCTTGGGAGATACTGGGTCAATGTTTGGTCATTCGCCAAAGGCCGTAATTGATGCCGTGACCACTCAGGTGACTAAAGGAATTACAATGATGTTACCTTCGGAGGATTCCGTTTGGGTTGGGGAGGAATTGGCACGTCGCTTCGGTCTTCCGTATTGGCAGATCTCAATGACCGCTACAGATGCAAATAGATTTTCAATTCGGTTAGCGCGTGAGATCACTGGACGGAAGAAGATCTTGGTTTTCAATGGCTGTTATCACGGGAGTGTTGATGAAGCCTTGGTTTGGTGTGAAGACGGCGTAACAGTTCCGGGTCCCGCAAATATTGGACCTGCCGTTAATCCCGCCATCACTACGCAAGTGATTGAGTTCAATGACATCGATGCGCTTGAGAAAGCGTTGTCTACAGAGGATATTGCATGTATCTTATGTGAGCCAGCAATGACAAATTGCGGAATAATTCTTCCAGAGGCTGGCTATCACGATGCACTTCGAGAGATGACGAAACGTTTCGATACTCTTCTAATCATAGATGAAACGCATACGATTTGCACTGGCCCGGGAGGATATACTGGTGAATTCAAACTCCAACCTGATATCATCACGATAGGAAAACCGATAGCGGGCGGCGTGCCTGCTGCAGCCTATGGGATAAGCCAAGAGGTCGCTGACAAGATCCAAGCTCATATAGCCCGTATTATGGAGGAGAATGCATCTGATAGCGGAATCGGAGGCACCCTATCAGGCAATGTATTGGCAACTGCCGCGATGAGGGCAACATTGGAGCAAGTCATAACCAAAGAAGCCTATGATCGAATGATTCCTCTAGCCGTGCGTTTCACAGAAGGCGTTGACAAGATAATAAAGGCCGAAGAATTACCCTGGCATGTAATTCGTTTGGGTGCCAGAGCAGAATATAGCTTCATGCCAACGCCTCCTCACAACGGTACCGAGGCAGAAGCCGGTGAAGATTCTGAGTTGGACAGATTGATGCACTTGATGACCTTGAACAGGGGCATTCTGCTCACGCCATTTCATAATATGGCCTTGATATCGCCTGAGACAACGGCTGAGGATATTGATTTCCATACGAAGGTATTTGCCGAGTGCGTTAGAGAATTGATCGGATAGAAATCGTTCCCTTTACGAACTTCGTTGAAAGAAAGCCCACCACTTTAGTCATAGAATGAATTTCAATGATTATATATGGTAGTCGAATAATATCGTCTTGAGAAAGTCCTGAAAATCATTCAGCGATACTTTTCAATTCAAATGTCCAAGTTGTGGGCATGTAGACCATGCGGATAGCAATGCATCGTTCAATATTGCATTGCGTCAAGTTAAGGATGGTCGATTATGCGCAGACAGAGATGCGTATAAGGGGAGCACTGATACCCCCCAAAAGGCAATGGTGGGAACGACATCAACCTTAGAACCCAACGTGCCTTAGCCGCTGGAGTATGTCAGTATTGGCAAGTCCGGAAATATAGGCTCTAGACTGAGATAGGATCAGACTATACGCGAATATTCTGCGATTGCTCTCTTGAAGTCATCGGGATCTATCTTTCCATTCGGCGTTATTGTTTCGACAAATCGGCCCGGCAATTTGATGGCATGCGGATCAAACCCGGCTTCCATTCGCCAGGCATTCTTCATCTTATAGATTCTTTCACCGATTTCATTGAGCTCTTCAACGTTCTTTTCGATTCCGATGACATTCAGGCATTCGCATATCAAATCAGGATCGTAAACGCTTCTCGCAAAGAGACATGCGACAAGCGAGGTGAAAACTTGCCTGAACTTCTCCTCTTCGACCAGCTTGGCAGTTATCTTTTCAGGCGTCATCTTCGATCCCTTGAGGATTTTTTGATCCAGACTGTAGCCGGCATTATCTAGATGTGAATGCCTGAGGCCTATCGCATGGCCAACTAGATTTGCGAGCCCGGTATGGTAGCCAGCAATTTCATTTTTTGCCATTACCGTCAACAGATCTCCACCCTTATATTGTTCGATAAGCAGCTTAGGACTCTCGCCGAGCATCTTGAAGAATTCCCCTTTTCGTTCCGTGATCGCCTTAATTGCTTGAATGTATCCATCGGCGTTATCCCATTCAAGATGAATTCCCTCAGTATCCTTCTCTGAGATCATCCCCTTCTCCATAAGTTCAGTTGCATATGCCATGACCACGCCCGCGCTGATAGCATCGAGGCCCGCCTCTTCTACTGCCTCGAGCACTCTCAGAAGCTTATCCGAGCTGCTTATCCCGAGATTCGAGCCGAGCGAGTAGATCGGCTCATAATCATACGATACATAGCTCGTGATATACTCATGCTCTTCCGAGACGAGTTTTCGATCTGCGGCAATATGAATACAACCCACGGGACATGACATGCATGAGATTTTTCTCACCAGAAGCTTTTCAGCAAGTTCGTGACCTGAGATCTTATCGGCATTCTCAAATCGTCCGCTACTGAAGTTGCGCGTTGGTAGAGCTCCCATCTCATTCAGGCTAAGGATATTCACTGGTGTTCCATAGTCGTGGTATTTCTTCATCTCTCCCTTGTAGACCATCCTATTCCAAATCTTCCTGTAGATCTCTTTGAATCTCTTGCGGTCAAGAATCGGAAAGTCGTGAGATCCGCTTATCACGATCGCCTTCAGATTCTTGCTTCCGAATACGGCTCCGAGGCCGAGTCGACCGAAATGTCTGTAGGTGTCGACATTCACAGAAGCATAGGTCACAAGATTCTCCCCCGCTCTGCCGATCCTGATTATACTTCTCCTTCCTGAACCCGGTTCACGCTCTCTGATGATCCTTCCGGGGGTCATGTGACTTCTCATACCCCACAGAGTCTCGGCATTCCTGATGCGAATCGCCTCATCGTGAATTGAGATGTATATTGGATGGTCGGACTTTCCTCGAATTACAATTGCGTCGAACCCGGAGAAGCGCAGAGCCGTTCCTAATCTTCCTCCAGCATGAGATTCGCCCCATTCATCGGTTCTGGGTGATTTGAAAACTGCCACCGCCTTTGTCATTGCCGGAAAATACGCATTCAGAGGACCTATTGCAATGACTACAACATTCTCGGGAGAAAGAGCGGATACGGATGGCGAACAGCTCTCCGAAAACAGCTTCGCCGCAAGACCGCTACCTCCGAGGACTTCGTCCCTCAACTCGGGACGTTCAATGGTGGAAAAATCCGCCTTTGTGAGATCTATATCAAGTATTTTAACCAAATGATCAGGCCTCCTCTAATGCGAGAACCTCATGCGGGCAGAATTCAACACACGCGCCACATTGCGTGCATACAATGGGCTTTCCAGTCCTCGCCTCAATGGTGATCGCTCCTATGGTGCATGCATCCGCGCATGCGCCGCACGAATCGCACTTGGATAGATCGATTCGTACTCCGCCTCCCTTGCGCGCCCTGAGAGCACCTGTGGGACAGGCGCGAGCGCATACGGGATCCTTACACCCACGACATATTATCACGGTGAAACCGTTCTCCATACCGCCCTTTGTCTTTACGGTGATGGCAGAAAAATCTATGGAGAGAATACCAAACCTCCTTCTTGCGCATGCGTAAACGCAGCTTTCACATCCGATGCATCTATCCATATGTTGAACCTTGATTACCTTTGGCATCCAATCGCCTCCGATCGACTTTTAAGCGACAATACCGTCGGACTGATGATTGTATGAGTAATTCCGATGAATTTACCACCTTTGCCAAGAAGACCGCTTCCAAATGAATGTTTGGTGGTGGATGAATTGGCTTTTCTATTCAAATATTCCTTTTCCATAACAAATCAACTCCACATTCTTGATGTTTGAATTAACAATATTTCCAATACTATCAACAAGCCTAACCCATTTTCCGTAACTGAAAACACCTTTGACTCTGCAAACCTTTTTGTCATACTTTACTAAGTCATTTGGTTGAAGGCTATATCGCTGCCTTCTAATAGATGGTTTAAACCCTTTGCGATTCTTTTGAAGGCATCGATTATTTCTTCGGACCTGTTTTATAACATAAAGTTCACATCTTTCTTGAATCGTTCCGCCCGCAATGATGAAAGCATCGTTCACATGAGATTTCTCAAGCCCTCGTTTTATACGATTGCTTTTTGTGATATGCCCATAGGTGTGCTTACAATCCAGTGTATTGACCAGCTTCCAACGAACG
>Ga0114919_10005125_pt1 | contig 10454 bp, 13 predicted proteins | sample BlataG_FD_88682 | JGI IMG/M metagenome (GOLD analysis project Ga0114919, IMG submission 88682) | Deep subsurface microbial communities from Black Sea to uncover new lineages of life (NeLLi) - Black_00105 metaG | ecosystem: Environmental > Aquatic > Marine > Oceanic > Sediment | place: Atlantic...
CATCCACATCTCAGACTGTCCGATTCTTCTGCTCCCTCCCCCCCTCCCCCCCCCCCCAAAACCACCAGGCTCATATCACTCAGCTTCTTACATCATTTCCAGGAGTCCAAGAGTACCTGGTGAGGACAAAGGAGGAAGTAAAGAGGAATAATGGTGTGGTGAGGACTATAGGGGGGCGTATTAGACCTCTACCTGGTTTGTTTTCTGATAATAGCAAGGTGAGGAGTGATGCAGAGAGGAAGGTGGTGAATAGCATTATACAGGGGAGTGCTGCTGATATCATAAAGAGAGCCATGGTGAGGTGGAGTGAATGGAGGGAGAGCAAGAATGGAGGAGGAGGAGAAGGGAGGAGGATGAGGTTGGTGGCGAGTATACATGATGAGCTGCTTTTTGAGGTGGACGAGAGAGAGGTGGAATGGGCTGGGAGGGAGGTAATGGCTCTAATGACGGGAGAAGGAGTGGGGCGGCTGAGAGCACCTTTGATAGTGAATTTGACTGTGGGGAAGAACTGGGGAGATCTTAAAGCTTTGAATATATAGGGAAGAAGAAAGAAAGAAGAAGAAGTGTGCGATGGCGTGTAATACTAGGACTGTAGTGGAAAAGGTGCTAGATGGGCAGGATTTGGATTCATCTTTGGTGGATTACATTGTTGGAGTGATGGATGATGACGATTTCGAGTTTGGAGATGATGGAAATGATGCATTTGATGCTATTGGTCACTTGTTGGTACGTTGATTCGTATACAAAGTCACAGAGTGATGATTTATTACATGCCGACACTCAAACTCATCCCCCCTTCCATTCTCACTACTCCTACTGCAGATCGACAGCGGAGCTGCCTCTGATGATGATGGTGCCCTAGATCTCTGTCGTAAGATGAAATCCCTCCTCCAAGATCCACAATCACAATCACAATCACAATCACAACAACAATCATCTTCTGCCAATGGCAATTCAACATTCAGCAGAGCTCTTCAAGGAGGCCCACTCAAAATGAGCGACGTCTCACAAGACAATGCCGGCACCACGCTGATGATGCACCATGCCGTTGCAGGAAAGAACCTCATCCAAGGAGTGTTCAAAGAAGGAGAAGAGGATGATTCCTTTAGTCTCATGAGTGACAAGGATCAAGCTAAGATTAAAAAACTACAAGAGAAACAAGAACGCCAGGCCAGAGCTGCATTTGAAACTCACCAGAAACAAGCTGAACAGGCTCTTCAAGGCCAGAAAATTACTCTATTACGTAATATGGGTGGCCCAGCTGTGAGAGACATTCATTTAGAAAACTTTTCAGTGTCTAATGGAGGTGCTGAGCTTGTCACTGACGCCACAGTGCTGTTGGCATTCGGAAGGAGATATGGTCTCATTGGAAAGAATGGCATTGGTAAGTCTAGTTTCCTCAGAGCTCTCACTTCTGGAGAGATTGCGGGTATTCCTAAAAATTGTCAAGTTTTGCACGTCGAGCAGGAAGTGGTTGGCGATGAAGAGAGTGCATTGCAGACGGTGTTGAGTTGTGATGTTGAAAGAGATGAGTTGCTTGCCAAGGAGAAGCAACTCCTCGCAGATATGAGTAGTGATGATAATAATAACAAGGAAGGAGACTTAGCTAAAGAATTAGAGAAAGTTAGTGCAAGATTGCTAGAAATAGATGCAGCAGCTGCTGAATCCCGAGCCTCCTCCATCCTAGCCGGCCTGGCCTTCACCCCTGAAATGCAACATAGAAAGACACGAGAATTCTCTGGTGGATGGCGAATGAGAATCGCCCTTGCTCGAGCTCTCTTTGTGCAGCCTACTCTCCTCTTACTAGATGAGCCCACCAATCATCTTGATCTCCATGCTGTGCTATGGTTGCAAGAGTATTTATTAACTTGGAGGAATACCCTCGTGGTGGTCAGTCACGCCAGACATTTCCTGAATGCAGTGTGTACTGATATTCTCCACCTTCACTCCAAGAAGATTGTTGCATACAGAGGGAATTATGATACTTTTGAAAAAACTAGTTCAGAGAGGTTGCGTAATGCCAAGGCAGCTGCTGAGTCTACTGAGGCTAGGAGGAAACATATGCAGGGGTTTATTGATAAGTTTAGATTTAGTAAGTTTTTGTGTGTAGTAGTGTGTGGGTGGGAGTTAAATTGGTTGCTGGTGATAGAAACATAGAGCGCCGTGTTCTAATTTCTATTGTCTTCAATCTTTACTAATCTGACCCTTGTCCTCCCTTCCCTCTCCTCGCTCCCTTCCCTCCTCCTTCCCCTTCATCACAGATGCCAAAAGAGCTTCATTGGTACAGAGCAGAATCAAAGCTATCGAAAGACTAGCAGACGTCGAACAATTCGAAGACGAACCTGAAATCAAATTCCACTTCCCCGACCCCCCCGACATGCCCTCCGCACCCATCATCTCCTTCAAAGACGTCTCTTTCCAGTATCCCAGCCAACAGAGGCTGATGTTTAGAAAGCTAAATTTTGGCATTGACCTGGACTCCCGCCTCTCAGTAGTAGGCCCCAATGGTGCTGGTAAGACCACCCTCTTGAAACTCATCTCAGGAGATCTAGAAGAGACAGGTGGCATCATAGAGAGAAATCCCAAGATCCGTATTGCCATATTCAGCCAGCATTTTGTCGACAGCTTGGACCTCGCTCTCACCGCCTTGGGGCTCATGTCCAAGTCCTTCCCTCGAGTGAAAGAACCAGAGTTACGGGCCCATTTGAGTAACTTTGGAATCACCCAAGACCTGGCTGCTCAGCCTCTTTACACATTAAGCGGTGGTCAGAAGAGCAGAGTTGCTTTAGCCAAGCTTACATGGACCAAGCCACATATATTGCTATTAGATGAGCCTAGTAATCATCTAGATATGCAGAGTATAGATGCACTGGCTGCTGGATTGTTGAGGTTCAAGGGAGGGGTGTTGATGGTGAGCCATGACCAGCATTTGATTGAGAGTTCAGTTGAGGAGATGTGGGGGGTGGAGGATGATGGGAGTATTGCAGTGTTTCATGGTACTTTTGAGGATTATATTGTCAAGTTGATGAAAAAATAAGTGAAAAGTGTGGGTGGTGGTGGTGGTGGTGGGGGGGTGATGATACCGACTATGTAATTACAGATTAGAATCTATCCAGAGAGCAGTATTATATAGCATTTGCCTCCTCTCCTCTCCCTTCTCTTGTTCCACGTATCTTCAATGGCTCAAAGGAGAGCTGACAGCTGCAGCATGAGCAGCCAACATCTGTGCTGTCTGCTCAGCCAATGCCCTTGCTCTCACCCTTCTCGCCCAAACAGCCACCTCTGGAGCAGCTGCCGTCTCTCTCGTAGCAGCCTCCAGCAATGCCGTTGCCTTGACCAGCTCCCCATCAGTCAGCTCCCTCTCTACTTCCGATAATGGATTCACTTTGAGAGCAGCCGCTACCTTCGCTGTCGCTAGAGAAAGCAATCCACCTTTGCCTTCCGGGATCAAAGACAGTTCCCCACACACTCGTTTTATATCCTTGAAACCTTCTTTTATTTGCACCCTGGTTGGAAGAGGGGTGGTGGATACTTCTATGGGAGCAGCTGCTAGTGCGGCTACTGCTACTGCTACCAGAGGATCATCACTGCAATGTTGGGATAGAAACACAAGAGGTTGTTTGAGTGGCTGTCCAGATTCAAGAGCATTTCTCAACACAGCAACTGCTGATGATAATTTATGCACATTGTGGCTCTTCGTTGCTTCCTTGCTCTTCTGTTTCAATGCAACACCAAGTGCATCTACTTGCAGTCTGATCTCATCCAATCTTGTGTTTCTTTCCTTTCTCTCTTTCACTGCCATGACTGCCTGGGCTTCAGCCATTCGTTGAGCTTGACTTCTCAGTGCCCGCTTCATATCTTGTTCATGTCTCTCTTCTTGCTTCTCTATCAGATGTTTTAGGTGTGCTATTGTTTCAGACATTGAAGATTGTTGTTGAGTAAGGTATCCGTTGAAGTATTCGCTATCTGCTACTGCCTGTCTGTGTCGATATTTGAATCCATCCCAATCTGGGGCTTCTTTTGAGGAGGAGGATGCAGCAATCAGATCCGCTGCTGTTATGATTGATGGCGCTTGTGGTTGTGGTGGGGTAGGAGGGGTAGTAGGAGGGATAGAAGAAGGGGTAGTAGGAGTAGTGTAAGGGGAAGGAAGGGTAGTAGGGCTAGTAGGGCTAGGAATATTACTATTACTTGTTGTTGCCAATGTATCAACTGATGGTTGCCGAGTATTTCCATTCAAAGCTTCATCTATCAACTTCATTACCTTTTCCCTATCTATGAAGATATCCTCATCTTGCTGCTGCTGCTTCTGCTGCTGTTGTTGTTGGGTTGTCTCCTCTACTATTGCTGGCTTTGTTTCCTCCTCTTTGGCTTGTTCTGCTGCTGACGTGTCGGTCTTGGGCTCCTCGGTTGCGAACGTGCCTTCTTCTTCAAATTTCTTCTCCTTCCCATCTTCTTTTTCTAGGTTGTCTTCCTGGGCAGTCTCTGATGGAGGTATAAAGTCATCTCTGATCACAACATCCTCTACAGTAGCAGCCTTCTCCTTGTCTTGCTGTTGAGAGGAATAGTAATACCAGCCGACTGCACTGACAACGGGGATGGCGAGCAGGGGGAGGGTGTAGGGCTGGGTTGCTTGTGATGAAGAATTAGATGCATTTTGGGGCTGCATACAAGTCGATGGATGGATTAGTCGGAAGAACCACGAGAAGTATACCGTTTTCTTTTAAATTTTTGATCACAAAAAACTCACCCTGGATTCCGATGCCTGCTTTGAAAACTGCCTTATTGCCGATAAGACACGTCGTCTTAGATGCATAGTGGATCTCATAGTTTGGAAATTTGATTAATGTATGCTATTGGGCGATGGTGATTGCATGATGAAGAAAAGTGGCCGACGACCCAAAGAAAAAGCAGAGACATGGCTTCTCTCTGTCCCATTATTTTATCAGCTTCGTCCAATACGTCTTCTTCTGCTTCAGGGCATCCATTATGGTGTGTACATCACTAAGCTATGCCAGGAGTTTGGAAAGCTGGAGGAGAGGGCTACTTTATAGCACCCAGACTAATGTCTCTCTGTGGGAAGTGTTCACCCCGATGGTGATGATGTCGGATTTTAATCTTTGAAAAGGGCTGCGATACTTGTTGATCCTGAATTATTGAAGCATCACACGAGATACTGGGTAGAAAGCATATGTCTTCATTGGTAATACATCCAATTATGCTTTAACGAATTAAGATAAGGAAAGAATTAGCAAATCAGAACCGAAAATTAGTAAATGCGGAGGTCGTAGGTTCAAGTCCTGCAGGGATCAGCTGGTCTGATCGAAAAGAGAAGCTTATAAATGCTATTATAATGCAAATCTTGATCCCTTAGCTCAGTTGGTTAGAGCTTCGTACTAATATTTTTGCAGCTGGGCTATTTGCTCAGTTGGTTTGAGCGCAGAATAGACTCAATAGTTTTTCTCTCTCTTGTTTGCTAAATGCCCTTTTTGATAGAGATATACAGGGTTTCTTGACAACGGTGTAAAAACGGGTGGAAAAAGGGAGAGTTTATTGGTACAGAGGAACCTGGCCTCCTTGGACACCTCCAATTCAATTCCAGCGAAGGTTTCTCCATTTGTTTCTTTGCTTTCACACCCATAACATACTTGAATACAAATCACTGTGCCTGATTACTTCCTTCCCCTTCATATATATCTCAAACATTTGGCAACTGGGTAATTGTCTCTTTTCCCGCCCCCAGTCTCTGCCGCTCTGACATGTCGTACCAAGCTTCAACAAGTCCACGGTGTTGCCAAGATGCATTATCCTATTGGTATCTGAAACTGCATAAAATACATGCATATGGTTTACATTACTGGTGACTGGTGTGTGAGTTTGGAAAATACCGACCGCTGATGTGTTCATCTGCACATGTTGTCAGAATGTTGTTCTGAAAGTTGTTTTGGATGCAGGACGATGTGTAAATGCTCTAGGGGCCATAAAGCAAGTGAACATGTGAAAGCAACGTCATACCACTAGACCAAGAGGACTGAATAGATCTGAACTGCATTTGTGAACAAGATCAATTATGTCCCCTAGCAGAATTGAACTGCTGACCTTTGCTGGATCTTAATTTCACTTTTTCTCATTTTTGGAGAAACTATTATCAGTGTATTCAGTTGGAAATAAAATAAAATAATAATAAACTAACTTACGACCAGGTGGAGGCTTTAATGATAATTATCATAATACCATGTATTTACAAGGGTCACTCCTCATATATGAAGCTCTGACTGTGCAGCCAACAAGTGATTGAATGTGATCTACCGATCTATGGAATTGTATCAGAGGACTTTCTTTCCCTCATACATATGCCGATCCTGTACCGCATTTAAACACTATCTTTACAACACAATAAATCATACTACCCTTAATACACCATAAAACCCACCCAATTGTCCACATCTCACATCAATTACTCTCAATCTCTCTCACCCTCCTCAACACCTCCTCCTCATCCACCGTCTGCAGTATCCCTCTATCATCATACCTCCACTCCACCCTCCCATCTCTCACCACTACACACCCTCCCAACCAAGTCAACATCCCTGCTTCCGGAGGAGCCAACTCACCCCATCCCCTCAGACTCTGCACCATGTTTTGCAACCTCAATGTTGCCAGCTCCAAAGGCCTCTGGTACCCACTGCCCAGCACATTAAATGCATCCCCTAAAAATGTTCCTCTTTCAAATACTTGATCTTCAGTCATATCTCCAATATAACCTCTTAAGACCTCTGGGATGGTTCCAGGGCTACCTAGTCCTGCCAGCATGGCTAGCAATTTCACATATGGGGACACAGCTTCTGTATTGGGAGCAAATCCTTTGCTAAAGCCTAGTTTGGTGTAGAGAGATCCATCTGGGTCTATATAGAGAGGCATGGTGTCTACACCACCTGGCCATGTAGAGGAGAAGAGTTGTTTGAAAGCGGTTGCATTGCTGGGGGTGCCAATTGTGATGAAAGAATAGGGGACGTTGAGATCCTTGAGTTGTTGAGGTATTTTATTTCTGATGAGGCGTTGAATGAGTTCTGGTGAGCCTAGGTCTGCACAGTGGGTGAGAAAGAAGACGACTGCACAGGAGCTTTGTCCTTCTTGTTGTTGCTGAGCGGAAGGCGAAGGGGAGAGGAGCTGTGCTCCGGAAATAGTGGCTGTGGCATCAGAGGAAGACGAGAATAGGAGCAGCAAAGTAGCATTCTTGATTATTGTGACTGGATCTGTTGCAAGAGCAAGATCTGTGGAAGCAGAAGGAATCAATCTCCTCTTAGTTCTTCCTGTGAAATGTCTTGGGTGATTTGTGATCCTGCTGCTAGAGATTTGTATTTCCTGGCGAATTCCACAAGGTATTCCTCGTGTTGGAAGCATTCCCATCTTGTATTTTGAAACTTTTTAATTACTTGGAAGATTGATTCAATATTGCAATACGCTGTGGCCTGCTATTGATGGAAGAGAAGACCGAGGCTGACAACGTCCCCATGTCGGAAATGTAACAATTTTGTTGATCACCATCTCCTCACTCTCTTCTTTCTTTACCTGCATTCCCATATCCATTCCCTTCTCCTTCTTTATCAGCTTAACAACTTGTGCTAGCAAAAGTTTTTTTTTACAAATCATCATCATTATTATTTGCTCCAAAAAATCATTGCTACCTACAAGTCCTATTTATGTATCATTCTTCTCTCTCTTTCTCTCAATCATCTTCGCCACCTCCCCTCCCTTTCTCTCCATTGCCACTTCTTCTTCTCATACTTTTAGTAAGCAATATGCTTCCAGTTAGCCCCAGCATACTCAGCAGCCTCTCCCAACTCCTCCTCAATCCTCAACAGCTGGTTATACTTTGCATTTCTCTCAGAACGGCAAGGAGCACCAGTCTTTATCTGACCAGTAGCCAGACCAACTGCCAGATCAGCAATGAATGTATCCTCAGTCTCTCCAGAACGATGACTGGTCATAACACCCCAACCAGCAGCCTTACTCATAGCCACAGCCTTGATGGACTCACTGACAGTGCCAATCTGGTTGACCTTGAGCAACAGGGCATCGCAGGCCTTCATGTCGATGGCTTTTTGTACACGTACTGGGTTGGTGCATAGCAAATCATCACCGACAATCTGGTCGGTAAATTCGGAGGTCAGAGTGACGTATGTCTCCCAGTCGTCTTGATCAAATGGATCTTCAATACTGACAATTCCATACTTGGCTGCAAGATCTTGGTAGAATGTCTTCATCTCAGCACCAGTCTTCTTTTGTGATCCATCATCATTCTTGGCCTTGAATGCCAAGTTGTATGTCTTACTGGCCTCATCATAAAACTCAGAGGCAGCACAATCCATAGCAATGGCAATCTTACCCTCGTGGCCGGCAGCCTTGATGGCTTCTGTGATGAGAACGCACCCTTCCTCATTGGATTGGAAATCAGGGGCGAATCCACCTTCGTCACCAACATTGACGGCGTCTTGTCCATACTTCTTCTTGATGATAGACTTGAGGTGGTGATACACCTCACTGCCCATCTTCATGGCTTCCTTGAAGCTGGAAGCTCCAGTAGGCATGATCATGAATTCTTGGAAGGCGAGGGCGTTACCGGCATGAACTCCTCCGTTGATGATGTTGAAGGAGGGGACTGGGAGGATGAGCTTCTTATTGCCAGCGAGGTCCGCAATATGCTGATAGAGGGGAACGCCCTTCTCGCCAGCACCTGCACGAGCGACAGCCAGAGAGACGGCGAGCATGGCGTTGGCGCCCAGCTTGGCCTTGTTGGGGGTGCCGTCGAGGTCCTTCATGAGCTGATCGATGGCTTCTTGGTTGGTTGGGTCCTGGCCGATGAGGGCTGGGGCAATGATGTCGTTGGTGTTCTTGACAGCAGTGAGGACGCCCTTGCCATGGTAGTCCGAACCACCATCACGGAGCTCGACGGCCTCGTGGATGCCAGTTGAAGCACCGGATGGGACGGCGGCGGTAAACTTGCCCTTGTAGGTGATGACGTCGCATTCGACGGTTGGATTACCACGAGAGTCGAAGATCTGGCGAGCGTGGATAGCAGTGATGGCTGGTTTAGTCAGACGGCGGAATTCTTCTGCCATGAAAGCTTCTGGGACATCAGGCTTGGCCTTGATGGTGGCGTTGATAACGCTCTCCACGACCTTTTGGAGGTCATGCTCAGCAAGGTATGATTCAGCAGCAGACTGCAAAGTATAATCGGTGGAAAAGGTGAGAAAGGTGACGATGAATCTGTAGGTCAGGGTATAATAATTAATCAAATGAGAACACTTACCATCGTTTATTATATTCTTGATGATTGTTTCAATACTGCAAATGATCGGTTAAGTTAGGTGCAATGTCTGTGATCGACTACTTTTATCATGCATGTGCTGCTGCAAGCTGTCTCCCAACTCCCGCTCTCTCCTCGAGCTGACTTCGACCTGTCTTTCATATTCTACCTTTTACAACTTGGCATTGGTATGTGCTCTATGTTCCCATCATATCTGTATCTTTGCATGTGTATGTATATGCTTGCTATCCAATGTTTCCACTATTCAAGGATTTAAGAAAGAAGGGAATAAGGAATCCTCAATCAAGGGTCAAGAAGGGGCTGTTTTGGAAGAGGAAGAGTGACAGCTTTAAAAACACACAAAACCCCTCCAACTCAGATATGAATGGATCATGAATTGCTTCTCTACGACACCATAGACCTGAACAACAACACCAATAACGGGTATCTTGCTACATTTCATTGCGATTCAAGGTAATGTTCTTTCAACGGGAAATATCGTTGCCTGCAGCCAAACGAGGCTGTCATTTGATATATAAACACATCAATAAAGCCATAGAAGATGATCTGCGAAGCATCACAGTTGGACTTTGCCACATTTTCATAAAGTAAGAGAAATCTCAACGCTCGCTCCCGTGATGGAACTGCTGGCCAGAACACATCTCCAACCCTCCCTCTTTCCCCTCCCCTCCCATGAACACCCACACCCACCCACACACCCAACCGTACCTCTACAGGCACACCAGTGCATCTCTAACAATCAACGAAAACGCAGACCCAGACGTCCGCACCGACATGGAAACCTTCCTCTCCAACGCCGTCCCCGAAGGCAGCACCGCTCCCTGGGTACACACTGACGAGGGCTACGATGACATGCCTGCCCACTGTAAGTCTTCCATGATGGGCTGCTCAGTCACTATGCCTATTACCAATGGCAGGTTAAATGTAGGTACCTGGCAAGGGGTATGGTTGTGTGAACATAGAGACCATGGTGGGCCCAGGAAGATTGTCATTACGATGCATGGAGAATAAGGAGGAGGAGAGAGAGGGGGGAGGGAGGGAGGGAGAGAGAGAGGGGAGGGAGGGAGGGAGGGGGAGAGAGAGAGAGAGAGAGAGAGAGAGAGAGAGAGAGAGAGAGAGAGAGATG
>Ga0114919_10005126_pt1 | contig 10454 bp, 9 predicted proteins | sample BlataG_FD_88682 | JGI IMG/M metagenome (GOLD analysis project Ga0114919, IMG submission 88682) | Deep subsurface microbial communities from Black Sea to uncover new lineages of life (NeLLi) - Black_00105 metaG | ecosystem: Environmental > Aquatic > Marine > Oceanic > Sediment | place: Atlantic...
AACCGAAGACACAAATTGTTTGCTTACAGGTTTTAATATTAATGGCTCTATCAAAGGGTTTGACCAGTCAATTGATCCCCTTGGTGAGAATCATACGCATGCCACGATCAGTTACTGTGTCCTTGAGGGCAATAAAACTGGCTGTGACCCAGCCATTAAGGGTTTCGATGGGACAATCAGCAATTGTGTAATAGCCAAACTTTCCACTGTTTGTCGCGCGGTGGTACCTGCCATTTCCGATTGTTACGGCTTGATCAAGAATTGTACCATAGTTGACAACCCCCATGGTGTTACCTCATCAGGAGGGACGTGCACAATAGAAAATTGCATAATTTATCAGGGTTGGCGTCCAATTTGGATCTCAAATGCAGGAACAGTGAACATCCTGTACAGCGATATAGTGGGCGGTTTGGAAGCAATCACTTGTTCCGGAGATAGCACTGTGAATTGGGGGCCCGGAAATATTGACGCCGACCCCTGCTTTGCCCGATTAGGAAACTGGCAGGACAAAGGCAATTACCATTTGCAATCCGCTGCCGGGCGGTGGGATCCCAATAGCCAAATCTGGGTTCAGGATGCGGTGACCAGCCCATGTATTGATGCGGGCAATCCGGGCTGTCCTCTTGGCGATGAGCCGAACGACCCAAATAATATTCGTATCAATATGGGGGCCTACGGCGGCACCGCCGAAGCAAGTAAATCACCAGCCAATTGGCGAAATATCGCCGATTTGACCAATGACCGGATAGTAGATTTTAATGACCTGAAAGTGTTCGTTGACTATTGGCTTGAAACGGGTGAGTGCATTCCAAGCAACCTTAACCGCAGCCAGTCCGTCGATTTTGTGGACTTTGCTATATTCGCCCGGCAGCGGCGCGAGTATAATTATATTCTGCTCGAAATTTATTCCGACGGCTGGGGCAACCTTCTCGAGACCGCCACTATGAAAGAAGAAGGGCAAATCACCATTCTCGTTTATGAAGAAGAGCCTTACAATTATCCACCAGCGAGATATTATGTTTATGCCAGCCGAGATGGATATTATACGGAAATTTACTACTGTGAAGCATCTGGTTCACCCCCCAATAATTTTATAACGGTAGATGTGGACCTGGACCCGATAGTGTCCGGCAAGTTTAACGGGGTGATTTTTATAACTCAGTCGTTTTTCTCTGACCGTTATCTTCCAAATACTGATGTAACCGTTAAAGAAGGAGAGACTGTTGTCACTGAGTTCCAGACTGACCAGCAGGGAAGGTTTGCTGCAGAAATAGAGCCGGGTAATTATGATTTTGAATTTATCTCGGACTGGCAGGAATATCATCTTGAGCCTGTGTCAATAGATAGCGAATACCAGGACTTCTTCTTTCCTGACCATGCCCAGATAGACAAGCCAAATATTTATCTTTATCCTGAAGAAACGATAGAGCTGGATGTGGATATCGTTTTTCCGTATGGAGGTCGACTCAGAACATCCATTCCCGATTACAATAATGGCTGGCATATAACTGTGGAGCCGTCAGGAATTATTGACGGCGAATTTGAGTACCTTTTCTACGAAAGTTTGCAGCCCGACTACGGGCAGTATGCCGCCGGCTGGGTGGTGATTAGAGAACAACTGGAAGATTTCTTCAGGAACAATATGAGACAGACAGGGTTTAACCAAAAGGAGATAGACGATTTTATCGAATACTGGATACCAATTCTGACAGAGTATCCCTACTATGCGATATACCCGCAGTATAGAGGCGAACTTGAGGAGATGGTAAAGCTCGAGTTTTCTACACAACCGGAGAGCCTCATCAGGCTTATTTACTCAGTTAGAGGCCTGGAAGATAATAACCTCAACATACAAGAACCGGTCATACCTCCATTTACCAGGGATGGTTTCACAGTTACGGAGTGGGGGGTTATTCTAAAATAAAATTGCCTGCCCGTTGGTCGAAAACTCAACGACCTCGAACTTATCAATATGGGTGAGTACTCCGAAATAGGCGGTATTTCCCCATACATGCCCTAATTCGAGAAAATCAATTCGCTCTTGAGCTAAAAGCTCACTGCATATATAATCAGCCCGATTTTGGGAAAATTTCAAAGCCTGGTTAATATCGTAACTGGTTAAATGGTTAAATAATCACCAGTGGCGAGTTACTAATTGAGGTGTAACAATGAACAAATTCAGAACACCGTTGTTTGTGGCCTGTATGGGTTTCTGCTTTCTGGCGGGTTGTGCCGAACAGCAGCAATTCGAAGCGGTCGAGCAAATCTGTATGCCGGATACAGGCAAGGCCGAGGCAATGCAGGCAGCCGAGGATGTTCTCGGCAAAATGCACTTTACTATCGACAAGGCCGATGCCGAGCGAGGGCTTATAAGAACCAGGCCATTGCCGGGCGCGCAAAGCTTCGAATTCTGGCGCAGCGATAACGTCGGGGCCTTCAACTCTGCCGAGGCAAACCTGCACAGTATTCGACGAGTTGCAGAATTAGATATAACCCGGCAAGGCGGGCAATTGTACATCGGCTGCAATGTGAAGGTAAGCAGACTGTCCCTGCCTGAGCACCAAATCAGCAGCAGCGCACGGGCATACCAGATGTTTTCACAAAGCAGCCCGGCAATGCAAATATTGGAACTACACCCCCAGCAGAAAAAAGGTATGGCCTGGGTCGATTTGGGCAACGATACCAGGCTCGCAACAGAGATTTTGAAGCGGATTGAAAAGCAAATGAACCGTGAATAGTAAATCGAGTCACGAGCGACGAGAGACGAAATATGAGAATACTGGTTTGCGGCGGAGCAGGATATATCGGCAGTAATATGACGGCGATGTTAGCTGCCGAAGGGTATGAGCCGGTGGTTTTTGACAACCTCAGCACAGGCCATAGACGGGCGGTCGGGCACTCCGACCTTGTTCAGGGCGATTTAGCCGACTACGAATTGCTCGTCAAGACGCTCAAAAAATACGAAATCGAGGCGGTGATGCACTTTGCCGCCCTCATCGAGGTCGGCGAATCGGTACAGGACCCGCTTAAGTACTATCACAACAATGTATCCTGCACGCAGACCCTGTTGAGCGCGATGGAAGCGGCCGGCGCTCAGAAACTTGTTTTCAGCAGCACCGCCGCCGTATATGGCAGACCTGAGCGAGTGCCGATTACCGAAGATTCTCCGAAAAAGCCGATTAACCCTTACGGAGAAACCAAATGGGCGGCTGAAAGAATGTGTTACTACCAAAGCCAAACGGGAAAACTGCGCTACGCATCCTTGAGATATTTCAATGCCTGCGGTGCAGGGAATAACGCCTCCCTCGGTGAAGACCATCGGCCTGAATCGCACCTGATTCCGCTGACCATCCAGGCGGCGATGGGAAAACGCCCCCAAGTCCCAATTTACGGAACCGATTATCCTACGCCGGATGGAACCTGTATCCGCGATTACATTCATATCGACGATTTGTGCAGGGCGCATCTGCTGGCACTGGACAAATTGGACCAAAGCTGCGAGTTGATATATAACTTGGGCAACAGCGAGGGCTATTCAGTTGCAGAGGTAATTGAAACGGTTAAAAAGGTTTCGGGTAAAGATTTTAAGGTTATAGCCGCGAACCGTCGGCCGGGCGATGCACCGGTATTAACATCCGACGCCACAAAGGCCAGGAATGAGCTCGGCTGGAAAACCGAATTGCCCGAGCTGGAAAAAATAGTCGCCACCGCCTGGCAATGGCACAACGAGCACCCTGACGGCTACCCTGATTGACGATGAGTTGGTTAATCCTGGATTTCCCATAGGAAAGCTTCCAGGACAAATAAACGGCTGGAAGTGGCACTTGACAAAACGATAAGACTACAGTTAGATGTGTGACTAAAAGCCAATACTACCGAACCAGCGGCTGCACTTGGATACAGCTTGCGCAGTGCCGGTGAGCTTGTCGTTATGTGAAAACCAAGTAATTAATAGTTGGGTGCGAAAATATAAGAAGAGAACAAAAAGCTCAATGAACCGAAAAACTGCATACAAAGACTTCACAAACAGGCTGAAATTGCTCATTAGCAAGAACCCACAACTGATAACCGTCACATTGAGTAACATATTCACCATGCGGTACGGCCTTGCCGACGCTAACGCACTTCAGCGAGGGCTCTGGACTCACACTAAAAATGCACTGAAATACTTCGATAGTCTCACGAACGGATGGATTGACTATTCGGACAATCACGTTCTTGTTCAATTGTTTTCTCACGCACTCGTAGCAACCGCAAAAGGCCACAAAACAGCACTAAAGAAAATCAAGGAAGATATTGAGGAACAAAAGCACTTGTCTGCTTTGAAGTAACAATGGAAACGCTGAACTTGTTTGAAGACACCACAGTTGATGCCCCTTCAACAGAAGGCATCAAGTACGCGGGCTCTAAGCTAAAGCTTTTGCCCTATATTCTCCAGTTGACGCGAAAAGCGAATCCTAAGACTATACTTGACGGTTTTTGCGGAACCACGAGAGTTGCTCAAGCGCTCGCACGTTCGGGGTATAAGATTATCGCAAATGACAATGCTGTCTGGTCAAAGATGTTCGCGACTTGCTATTTGCTTAACAAGCATCCCAAGGAACACTACGGGGGTCTCATCGAGCACCTAAATTCCTTACCTGGCAAAGATGGCTGGTTTACTGAGAACTATGGAGGTGCGCCAAACGAGGGCTGCGCCAAGCAAGCCGACAATCTCAAGAAGCCATGGCAAATACATAATACGCGAAAGCTTGATGCAATCCGCGAAGAAATCGACAACCTCGCCTTAGACCGAACTGAACGCGCAGTAGCATTAACAAGCCTCATCTTGGCGCTTGATTCTGTTGATAGCACAATAGGTCATTACGCTGCATACCTCAACAGTTGGTCACCTCGGTCCTACAATGAGATGTTGCTGAAGATTCCCAACTTCGTCATTCCAGAGAACGAGCATCAGGTCCTGCAAGATAATATCTTCAACGTTCTTGATAAGACAGAGGTTGACCTTGCGTATTTTGACCCTCCCTATGGGTCCAATAACCAGAAAATGCCGCCTTCACGCGTAAGATATGCCGCCTATTACCACATCTGGACGACAATATGTTTGAATGACAAACCACAACTGTTCGGGAAAGCAAGAAGAAGAATTGATACTTCAGATAAGGTTGCCGCTTCGATTTTTGAAGAGTTTCGTCGTAACCGGAAGACGGGCAAGTTTATCGCGGTAGAGGCAATCGAACGTCTTTTGAAGAACACGCGCGCACAGCATATAATCTTGTCATACAGTTCAGGTGGGAGAGCCACCGCTGATGAGCTGAATGAATCGATTCGCAAATGTGGAAAGATCAAGGAAGTAACGGAAGTCGATTACAAGAAAAATGTTATGGCTGATATGCGATGGACATCCGAATGGGTGCGTGATGCGGAGTTGCCCAATAAGGAATTTCTCTTCCTCATAGAAAAGTATTAAGCAAGCAATGAATGAAATTTTTGTCGGCATCGATCTGGGCGGCACCAATATCAAAATTGGCTGCTTCGACTCTGAGCTGAAGCTTATCTGCAAAACAGCAGTGGCGACCGAAGCGGATATGGGCCCGGACGCCGTCATTGACAAAATGGCCCAGACAGTCGAAAAACTGCTCGATGATTCGGGCCTTTCCCTGCAGGACATCACCGCAGTAGGTATAGGAACGCCGGGACCGGCAAAATACAGCGAGGGCATCATAATAAAGTCCACTAACATGCCAAAATTCAAAAACGTTCCAATCTGCCAAATGCTCAATGAAAAGCTCGGCGCACCGGTCGTTTTTGATAACGATGCAAACGTGGCCTGCTGGGGTGAATATGTTGTCGGGGCCGGTAAAGGCACCGGCGATATGGTCTTTTTTACGCTCGGTACGGGAATAGGCGGCGGAGTTATCAGCAACGGCAAGCTGGTGCACGGATGCGACGAAAATGCGGCAGAATTGGGCCATATCATCATATACCCGGACGGCAGAAGATGTAACTGCGGACAAAAGGGCTGCGTGGAGGCGTATGCCTCCGCCGATGCGACGGCCAAAAGAGCGACCGAGGCCGTTGAAGCGGGAAACGAATCCAGCTTAAAAAAAGTGCTCGACGAAAAGGGCAAAATAACCAGCAAAGATGTTTACGAACACCTGGCCGCCGGCGATGAGCTGGCCAGGGAAATAACCGATGGGACGGCCAAGGCACTCGCACTTACCTGTATAAGTATGCTGCATATCACCGAGCCCAAGCGGATAGTCTTTGCCGGCGGAATGATTGCTGCCGGCGAACCGCTGCTCGCCCGAATACAGGATTTCTTCAACGAATATATCTGGTCTTTGAAGAAAGAGCCGGTCGAGATATGTTTTGCCGCACTGGGAGAAGATGCCGGCATAATTGGCGCCGCCGCCCTGGCAAAGCAGGCCAGGGATGAGGGTAAATACAAATCAGGTTAACAAATTCGCCGGCTATGGCGCGACGGACTTCTCACAAGATTGGAGTCGCTACAGTGCCGCTCCAATACCGGCGTCATTTAGAAATCGACCGGCTAAAAAATCATAACAATCTGTAAAGTTCCGAATATATACAAGGAGAAAAAAACGATGAAACGGCGTTCATTTCTAAAACTTGCCGGAGGTGCTTGTACATCGGCCCTTCTGGGCTGGAATTCATCTGTTGCCCGGGGCGGCGGCTCCGACCCACGCAAGGACGGCTGCGCGATAGGCTATTAGCCAGAATATTTCATCGGGTTAAAATTTACCCGGTGTCCGGCTAATCATATTGGCAAACAGCCCGGCATATCGGCTGCCATTTCGTTCCCTACCACGATGCAAGGAATCCAAGGGCAACGCCTTGTCAGACGCTAATCCTTCCACACCCTCATATAAAGCACATTGCCGCGCGGAACCCAATACTCATACCGTTGCTTCTCGCCTGCCTTTCCGTAGGTTTTCACGCCGCTCTTTGTTTCGGTCACCTTGATGTCGGCCAAACTAACGATAATCCAGTCATCGGTGATTTTAATGAGTTTACCGCGCACTGAGTCTTTAGAGCCACTGATGCTGCTACCGGTGTGCTTGGGCGTGACCAATCCATCGCAGCCCGCTAAAAATTCGGGCCGCAGCACGACTTCGCACTCAGCACCTACCTCATATTGATAGCTGACCTCTTGAGACTCATCGCAGCCGGCGCCTACAAACAGCAGAACGACGATACCCACCACAACAAAATAGATTCTCAGGTTTGGCATAATGTTCCCCTTACCCTAATCAAGCGCCTAATGTTTGACTCCAAATTGCGCGCCGCAACGCACGACAGAACCATCAATATAAAGCTACAAAGTTATATATTGAAAATCAAGTTTGATCTGGAAAATACGTATCAGAAATCGGTGAAGGTGGTTCTATTAAACCTCGCTTAAAGACTTTTTCGCTTTTCGTCTTCCGAGAGCGGTTCATTTAGCGAGCCGGAGCGGAAGCCCTGCAGGTCAACGGTTACGAACTTGAAGCCAAGTGACTTTAATTTTTCGACAATTTGTGAGCGGGCGGGCTCCGTCGTAACTTTTTCGATATCCTGCGGGTTGACTTCGATTCGAGCGATAGTATCGTGATGGCGAACGCGAAATTCAACCAGGCCTAACGTTTTCAGGAAGTCTTCTGCCTCCTCGATTTGTTTCAGCCGTTGCTCTGTAACTTCCAGACCATAGCTGATTCGAGAGGCCAGGCAGGGTGACGCAGGCATATCGGCCGTAGGCAAATTCAATTCTCTACTTAACCGGCGAATGTCATCCTTGGTGAGCCTGGCCTCCGCCAGTGGCGAGCGGATGCCAAAGGCCTTCATTGCCCGGTTGCCGGGACGGAAATCGTCGAGGTCGTCATAGTTGGTCCCGAACACAACATTGTCAAAGCCCTTTTCTTTGGTGATATCCAATAGCATCTTGCAGATGTGAGATTTACAGTGGAAGCAGCGGTCGGCCTTATTGGCGGCGTATGCCGCATCAGCCAATTCATCTGGCTCGACTGTTTGGACTTTGACACCTATGTTTTTTGCCGTCTCGATTGCTTTGGAGTACTGGCTTTGCGGCAGAGCCGGCCCTTTAGCGATGCAGGCCAGTACGTTTTCAGAGCCGAGCGTATCGACCGCCGCCTTCAAAAGAAACGTACTATCCACCCCGCCGGAATACGCAACAACGACTTTGCCCAACTCCTTGAGAATTCCTTGAAGCGAATTGTATTTATACTCTATATTCACTTACACTAAGAGTTCATTCTTTATCAGGTTGTGCCATCTCAAATTTCAAAGTAAGTGCACTAATAAGAATCAACAGCGCAGCAATAAAGATTAGTATCAATGAAGCAACGCCGATGTCTATTTTGAACATCTGGAATGAAACGTGAACAATGATCAAGCAACACCCAGTATTGATTAATCTATAAGGCCACTTCGACCATCTAAGCATAATTCCACAATGCGGACACGGTGAGGTTTTCCGTGAACAGAAACCCTTTGTAAATTTCCATTTTTGTATCCAGGAAATAGGCTTTTTACAAGCAGGACAAGAATTACGGTTCATAATGAACCTCCTTGAGCTTACTGTGATCTCAAACGGAAATCCAGTTAACATATGACAAATTATTGGATTATTGACGTACCCACAGCCGATGGTGGGAGTCGGACCCACAACCTCAGCTTTACGAAAGCTGTGCTCTACCATTGAGCTACATCGGCGTATATGCCGGATATAATACTGATGGTTGCCTGGTCTGTAAAGAGGCAACATTGGGTCAATTAGCAGGCGCCCTGTTTGAAATTGGCTTTGATTGGGTTTGTTTTGCATAATCGTTCATTGTTCATTGTTCATTGTTCGTTGTTATAATCCTTTGTTAAATAGAAGTTTAAGAACATTGCGGCCTTTCGGAAATTGGGTTTGAATTGGGTTTGTTTTTTTGGACTGCGAAAGCATCGTTTTTTCTGTAATCCTTTGTTATAAGTGAGTTTACATTCATTTGCAATCCGCCTACGGCGGACAAGATTGGGTTTGTTTGGGTTTGTTTTCACCAAGTGTCCAATTGGATTTATTTTCATAAACCACTGTATGAAGAGACTTTATGTTCATTTGACTTTCCAGGAAATTGGGTTTGTTTTGCATAATTGACGTCATAAATTTTTGGCAAGCTGGGCAGGATAGGGGGTTTGGGAGTGCAAAAATCGAAGTGCAAAATGCAAAATTGTGGAATCCCGACGTTGTCGGGATGGCTGTTTTGATTGTGGCTTCGGTGGCCATGAGGAGTTCCTCCTGATTTACGATTTACTATTGTCTATTGACGATTGACTATGAACCATGATCTATGAACCATTTACGATACCAGCTTTCGCGGACGCAAGTTGACGATTGACGATTTATTGTAATTTCAGCCTATTAGTTAGATATATATTATACTATATTAAAAGTTAAGTGTCAAGTGAAATTTTTATAATTAGATAAAGATTTTTGAGTGGATAATAGATACTTCGGTAGTGAGGAGTGAGCTAAAGTGCCTAAAGTGCCTAAAGTGAACTAAAGTGACTAAAGTGACTAAAGTGAGCTAAAGTTGGATGCTCGTGTTTAAACAAAAACCCGCCGGTTAAACCAGCGGGCTAAATTTTACGAATTCCGTATTCTTTATTCTGTGTTCTGCTTCTTAATGCCTAATTCAACGACTCGTCTTCCAACGTATCAAGGCCCATAATGACATCCTGCATAAACACCCGTCTCCCGCTTGGTGTATCGTGGGCTGCATACGTCATTCCCTTTTCTGAATCATAGTAGGCATACCAGCTATAGCGGGACAACCATTCGTAATCTTCGTCATCGACCTTTGCGTTTTGGCCGTTCCCTAATGGTATCTCTTTCATTATTCCCTCTTACCTCTGCTCTTGTTGCCGACGTTCCCGCTTGCCCATCACAATTCAAAAAGTACCACCTGAGGGTGCAGGCGGATGCCTTTAATCCCTCCCACCAATTTGTAAACGTCTCGAATATCCCCTCAACCACAGAACTTGGGACGATTACCGGTCTAATTCTGATTGCCCCGCAATTCGTCGAGCTTCTTGCGATATTTGTCCGCAATCCCGGAGTCCTGACAGGCAGCCAGCCCTTCCTCGAGAACCGCTATGGCCTTCTCCGTGTCTGCACCCTTCTCGCATAACTTGCCCAGGCAATAAGGAATTATGTTAGCGTGCGAACCGGCGGGAAACTTCTGCTGATATTCCCGAAGGACTTCTATGGCCTTGTCGTAGTCTTTCAAGCCGTCCCGATAGACGGTGTACTTGCCAAACAACGCCCTGTCGGCGCTCAATTCGTCATTAGAGAGCTCACTCTGCCGGTCATACCAGTAAAGGGCCTGGTCAGACTCTCCCGCAGACTGGTAAAGACCCCCGATGAAGCGAGGCAGATAACGGGCGTAGCT
>Ga0114919_10005128_pt1 | contig 10453 bp, 10 predicted proteins | sample BlataG_FD_88682 | JGI IMG/M metagenome (GOLD analysis project Ga0114919, IMG submission 88682) | Deep subsurface microbial communities from Black Sea to uncover new lineages of life (NeLLi) - Black_00105 metaG | ecosystem: Environmental > Aquatic > Marine > Oceanic > Sediment | place: Atlantic...
AAGGGCGGCGAGCCAACCAGGCTGGCTCGCCGCGAGCTTCAGAGGATTTTCCGCAGGGAAGGCTTACTTCTCAATTCATAAAGGCCAATCTTGTTTCTGAACGCTGCCCAATCACAGACCGGGTGGTAATTTGACGCCAATTTTTTCGGAAACGGTCTTTAAGTTGCGGACTGTTCCCTGAGGCAAAGGAATCCCGTTTTTGGAACGCTCGATAAAAGTTCTTTCCTCTGGCTCACCGGGGACAAATATCTCGCTGAAACCCTCCGCCTTGGGCAACGCTTTTATGCCATCGATAAGGTTGTCAATATGCTCCTTATAACTCTCCAGGTCCGTAAAGGTACTTATGTCTATAGCGACGACGACGCTGTTTTGAATGTGTTTTGGTACATAGGCTAACCGCTCACCTATGGCCTGCTTCTGTTTACTTTCACTGGGCTTACCGGTTTCACGTCCAAATAGTGCCGGCTCCAGCTGTGGATTTCCGGCCATAACGCTGGAAAGGCACTCAAACATCATCGACAGGCCCGAGCCCTTGGGACCGCCAAAGGGCAGCAGAGCGCCAACGTTCCTGGGGTCGGTGGTCGGTTTCCCTTCCTTGTCCAGTGCCCAGCCTTCGGGTATGGGCACATTTTTATCCACAGCCAGCCAGAGCTTGCCACCGGCGACCACACTGGTTGCCATATCAAGATTGAGCGGTCGATGCTGCTTTGCCGGTACAGAGATGGCAATTGGACTGTTGTGCACACCAGCCACCCTGGCGCCAAATGGCGTCATATTTGGCGGATTGCAGACAAAAACAATCCCCGCCATTCCCTTTTCCGCCATCATCTGCGAATAATACCCCAGAGCACCCTGGTGGGTCAGGTTTCGTATCAGCGCCCAACAAATACCAACTTTCTTTGCCTTCTCCACCACCATATCCACCACTTTGATGGTAACCACCGGACCCAGAGCACGGTCAGCCTCGATAAAAATCGTTGCCGGGGTTTCTTTGAGAACCTGTATATTGGGCTTTGGATTCATTACCCCCTTTTCGATGTTGTCAAGGTACCAGGGAATACGCAGCACGCCGTGTGAGTCAACGGCCCGCAGGTTGGCCCAGATTAGCGCTCCCGCCTCGGCTTCAGCATCTGCCGGCGGCATGCCAGCCCGGGCGAATACTTCCCTGGTAAACTTCTTCAGTGGTTCCCACGCCACTACCTTAACGTCACTATCTGGCATAATACCTCCTTATGATAAAATGGGATGAGCCGCTCTTGATTGTATTGTGCCGGCTCTCGGAAAGTCAAGCGAACTTGCTATAAACCATGTTTATCGTTAAAATAATGATGTCTGATTTGCCCCTGTAGCTCAGGTGGATAGAGCAGCGGTTTCCTAAACCGTGTGCCCGGGTTCGAGTCCCGGCAGGGGTACCATTTTATTGAAGCTAAAATACAGTATTATGTAGTTTTCCCTACTAGACATAATTAGCCATTGCTACTAATTTGCTACTAATCTTTTTCAACGGTCTGTTTTTCACGATTGGATAGCACCATCTTGTCAAAGCCTACGGCAGCTGCCTCTTGAAGTCCAGGGGATATATGGCTGTAAAGATCCAGAGTTGTGGAGATGGTGGCATGGCCTAGCCTCTCTTGGACTATCTTGGGATGCACACTTTGTTTGAGTAGTAAAGAGGCGTGGGTATGCCGTGCATCATGTAATCGAATCCCACTAAGACCGGCGCGTTTCACTAGTTGAGCCCATGCGTGGCTTATCGTATCCGGTAATAGAGGTTTGCCGTCATGATCGCTGAATATCAGGGCATCTTCTTTAAACGGCATCCCAAGCATGGTTCGTTGTGCCTCTTGCTTGTCCCGGTACTCTTGTAGGAGAAGAGCCGCAGAGGGGGGTAAGGACACCATGCGACGACCCTTAGCTGTCTTGGGCGCTCTAAAGACAATCTCGCCAGTCCTCAGGTGGTGGAGGCTACGAGTAATGTGTGCCTGGCATAATAACAAATCCACATCACACCATCGCAACGCAAGAAGCTCGCTTCTCCTCATCCCCGTAAACAGTGCCATATAGAATAACACATAATAGGGCGTATTTTTGGCAGCTCCAAGAAAAGTATTAATGTCATCTTCGGTCATAGTATGCATCTCTGACCGTTGTGGGCGCGGAGGGACAACGGCATCGGCCGGATTACGGCTTATCAAGCCCCACCTGAGAGCCATTTTCAAAGCACGGTGAAGACAAGTGTGATGATGTGACACCGTTGTCTGGCTAAGTGCCCCTTTCCCATCATGACGACCAGTCGATAGTTTTTCAGAATAGTAACGCTGAAGGTGCTCAGGTTTTAATTGAACTAGTGGGATACTTCCCAGGGCTGGGATAAGGTGACAGCGTACAATGCTTTCATATCCCTCCGCCGTCCTGGGGGAAAGATTAGGCCACACGTAGCCCTTAAGCCATTCTTCAAGGTATTCGGAAAATGCATTTTTATTAGGCTTTACGAAGATTCCAGTATCCATCTGGTGAATTAGTTCGGCCATCTGCTTTTCGGCTTCACGTTTTGAAGTCCCGGCCGTTATCCATTGCTGCTTACGCTTGCCGGTAGCCGGGTCCAAGCCCAGTTGAAGAACGATTGTATAGTTGCTACTGCCTTTACGTTTGATTATTCTGCCTCTCATTGTGAACCTCCCAATACTGTTTTTGAATCGAGGATTGACGAACCTATCTGTAACATGCCATTTTCTTGAGCCAATGGACAATGATTAACAAATTCACGTAAAGCAGCAGGACCACCACTTTTTAATATATCGAGGCAATCATTAATCATTTTTGTCTCTTCGTCAGAAAGAGCCCGTCCTTTATGCCGTTTGATATCTTCATGGAGAATTGGCCTCTCTTGCTCAATTGCATTGACGATAGCTTGCTGGTATTCGAGAGGGAGTGTGCCCCACCAAGATTCCAGTGCTTCGTCACTCAAGAAGTTTTCGCTAGCAAAATAAAGCCTATCAAGATCGGAGGTATTTGGATATTGCTCATTCATTTGCTCGCTCACTCGTTCCCTCTGGACATAGCCATTTACAATTAAGGATAGCCACCAGAGGCTTCCTTCTTCGTTCTTAAATAATCTGTCGATTACCGGCTCAGCGACTGGGTATAACCGAGCGACCCATCGAGCTTCTCTTATCGTTATATTCCCAGGTGATTCTCCTTCATCATAGATTGCCTTCAGTTTTTGTAACCTAATTAAGGTCGGAATGATATCAGGCAGGATATTATATTGAGAGCAGGCTCCTATGCTCCAGGGCTGATCAAGTTCACTCGGTTGTTTGTTGCGGGCTTCCGATATCATTCTTGCCAGGGTATCTTCGGTCGGTGAAATTTCCCCCATCCTCTCGATGAGATCATGAAGGCGCACCGCCAGAGCTCTTCTAGGCATATTCTTGCTATCATGAATAGCCTGACCGATTATTAACCGCTTTACTTCACTTGATATATTCGGGCCTCTTCCTGTTCTTTCACTATCCATTATTTATATTCCTTATACTTATCCTATATGTTCCTTTACCTTATAGTTATATTCCTGTATCGTTAATATTAATGAAGTTATTCCTAAATGTCAATACCTTTTCACCAGTTTTTTTGGAGGATTATCATGCTAAATAACCGACTAAAAGAATATCGAGAAAAGGCAGGGCTTTCGCAAACCGAGCTAGCATGGCGAGCCAGAATAGCTGGCCAGAACATAAGCGCCATTGAGCGGGGGACATTGGCACCATGGCCCAGGGCAAGGAAAGCGCTCGCCGAAGCTCTAAAAGTTTCCGAAATCGAGCTATTCCCGGAGGAAAACAGGGATGGAAAAGACAGCGGCTGAGCGTCTGGTTTACTCCATACCTGAGGCGGCGCATGCCCTCCACTGCAGCAAGAGCCTGGTGTATGACCTGGTAAAGGCTGATAAGCTCCCGCATGTCCATCTATCGGAGAAGCGTGTAGTCATCCCTGTAGCCACGCTGGAGCGTTACCTTCAGGAACAAAGCGAGGGCAGCAATGAATGATATGGTGGAAGTTGCCCTCTTATATATTGCCCAGGGATTTGAGGTATTTCCGGTCAAGCCGGATAAGAAACCTTTGACGCAACACGGGTTCAAGGATGCGACACAAACAGAAGCAGTCGCCCGTGAATATTGGACACGCTGGCCAGATGCTGGCATTGCCCTGGTGACTAACGGCTTGATTGTCCTTGATTTCGACGCTAAAAATAGTGGCCTTAAAAGTAAGACGGCTATGGAGAAGAAGTATGGCTCGCTACCCAGTACCAGAACTCACCGGACAGGCGGTGGTGGTGAGCACTGGATTTATCGAAATCCTAATGGTGCTGATGTTAGGGGCACAGTCACATTCGCCGGATACAAGGGCGTGGACCTCCGCGCCAACGGTGGGTACATCGTGGCACCACCGAGCCAGCACGAAAGTGGTAGAAGGTACGAAGTCCTCGACGACAGCGAAATAGCACCTGCCCCAATCTGGCTGTTAGATTTAGTAACGAAGAAAAGGACAAGGTCGCAGCAAACTGCAACGGATAGTCAGCCAATAGTTGAAGGTCAAAGAAACTCTACGCTTACTAGCCTGGCGGGGACGATGCGACGCCGCGGGATGTCTCAGAAAGCTATCGAAGCTGCGCTTCTGGAAGTTAACCAGCAGCAGTGTTCCCCACCATTACCTGACGACGAAGTAACCAGAATTACTAGAAGTGTAACTCGTTACGAACCTGAACTTTCGCTAGGACAGCCCGAATCCGCAACCGTCGGCGGCGGTTTTAATCTTACTGACATGGGCAATGCTGAAAGACTGGTTAGCCGTTATGGCAAAATACTGCACTACTGCTACGAACGTAAACGCTGGCTGGTCTGGGATGGAAAGGCATGGGAATGGGATGCCGGTAACAAGGTTGCAGCTCTAGCAAAGCTCGCCGTAAGGAAAATTTATCATGAGGCCGGGAATGAAGCGGACGAAAAGAAACGGAAGGGAATTGCCAGCCATGCGGCTAAATCAGAGTCTGATCCCAGGCTAACCGGAATGATAAACCTGGCTCAATCAGAACCCAACATTCCGATCAAACTAACAGACCTGGATACCAACCAATGGTTATTTAACTGCCTCAATGGGGCAGTCGACCTCCGCTCTGGAGAACTTCTGCCTCACCGAAAAGAGGACTTAATGACTGTCCTGGTACCGATAGAATACAATCCCAATGCCAGGTGCGACCTGTGGATGCAATTCCTGGAGAGAGTGACAGGAAGTAATATCGACCTGATCACTTACCTGCAGCGAGCGGTGGGATACAGCCTTACCGGTGACACACGAAGTCAGACTATGTTCTTTCTCTACGGACTGGGCAGCAATGGTAAATCCACTTTCATTACAATTATTCGTAAGCTTACCGGTGGCTATGGCGCCAAAGCCAACACCAGCTTGTTTATGACTAAGGACAAGAATTCCGGTGGACCCAGTGAAGATTTAGCCAATTTGCAGGGTAAACGCTTCGTCACGGCCAGCGAGATTGAAGACGGCCGACGACTGGCGGTTGTCCTGATTAAAGAAATGACTGGTGGCGAGGCAATCCGAGCCGACCGAAAGTATGAACACGAAATAGAATTCCAGCCAGTACATAAAATCTGGCTTGTAGGTAATCACAAGCCGGTAATAACGGATACCACACTTTCCATATGGCGGAGAGTGAAGCTCATACCCTTTACCGTAACCATAGCGAATGAGGAAATAGATCCGAACTTACCCGCGAAATTAGAGTCTGAATTGCCAGGCATACTGGCATGGGCTGTCAGGGGTTGCCTTGAGTGGCAGCGCTGTGGACTAGGAGAACCAAGAGCTGTGACTAATGCTACTTCTGATTACCGCCACGAGCAAGATATTTTGGGCGATTTCATCGATGACTACTGCCTCCTCAGGCCTGCTGCTGCAGTACCTAAGCATGATTTGAAAACTGCCTATGAAGAATGGTGTAACAACACCGGTGGTCAACCGGTATCACAGAAAACCTTTAGAGCCAGGCTGATAGAAAGAGGCATTACGGAGGGTAAAAGCGGAAGTACCCGCTACTGGAGAGGTATAGTCTTGCTCGAAGCAGAGGGACAGCAAGGACAATTGGGACAAGAGGGACAAATGGGACAGGAAATTCCAGGAAATTTATACATGAAAGAAAATCAAGAGAATTTTAGTGAAAATCCCGTCCCATCCCGTCCAGATGTCCCAACAGAGGATATCCCGGACTATCCCTGCCAGCCTTGCCTTGCTTGTGGATGTGGTGATTATTGGCTCGCTAACCAGAACCAGTGGTTATGTTCACGGTGCCATCCAGACCTTGAGGGGAATAAGAAATGATAATCCAGTGTCCCCACTGCGGAAAAACAGTAGCGGTGAATGGATTAGGGCGCAAACCGCTGAATATCCCGCTCAAAAACGTTCTTGAGTCCTTGCAGACACATCGTGGCGTTAGGACAGCAGCGCGGGAGCTTGGCTGTAGTCCATCGTACATATTCGGTGTCCTGAAAGAAAACGGATTAAAGCTCAAGGAGATAATCAAGTGAGGTCGATGAGTTTGCATGCTCTGCGGGCGATGTCATCCGAACCCTCAGGGAGAGGAATTATTCAGGGTGGACGGATACGGGGGCGGGTAACCCCATACTCCCTATTAGATCCAGCGTAATAGAGCCCCATGTGCAAGGTCGCAAAAAGGTAACAGGCTTATAGGTAGTATAGGTAGCATAGTATAGATAGCATAGTTTGAATAGATGAGAAGGAGTGTGCGTGGCATAATAATAGGGAGCCATATTTAGGAAAAACGGCATTCGAAAAGGGGACCACCTGAAAATACAAAATCCGGTATGCTTGTGAGAAAGACACGGCTACCGGAGGTAAGGATGATTCAGGTGGACGAAAAAGAAACAATCAGAAGGCTATATTTCATTCAAAGGCACAGCATCCGGGAGGTTGCCAAAGAGTTGCATCACTCTCGCAAGACAGTCAAAAAAGCGATCACTGACGCTTCTGTGCCGGAATACCATTTGACTGTCCCTCGTACAAGCCCGGTCATGGATCCCTTTAAAGCGATTATTGAAAGGTGGCTGGAAGAAGACAAGAGCCAGCCGAAAAAACAGCGGCATACCGCTCACCGCATTTTCACCAGGCTGGTCGGCGAGCATAACTTTACTGGTGGTGAACGCACAGTGCGCCAGTATGTCAGCCGGCTAAAACCAAACTTCCAGGAGATGTTTGTTCCTCTTGAGTTTGACCCTGGCGCCGATGCGCAGTGCGACTGGGGAGAGGCCTTTGTCTACATGGGAGATAAGCTCGTCCCGGTACAGGTGCTGTGCATGAAGCTCTCTTACTCCGGTAAGCCCTTTGTCATGGCTTTCCCCACTCAACGGCAGGAGGCTTTCTTTGAAGGACAGCACCAGGCTTTTAACTGGTATCAGGGGATCCCTGCACGGGTTGGCTACGATAATCTCACACTGGCAGTACAGAAAGTACTTCGGGGAAGAAACCGCGAGGAGCAGCAAGCTTTTATCGCCTTTCGTTCCCATTATCTCTTTGAATCCCATTTTTCCATGCCGCGTCATCCCCAGGAGCAGGGTCGGGTAGAAAGCCTGGTGGGCTACATGCGGCGTAATTATTTCGTACCAGTCCCCAGGGTCAAATCGTTCGAGGAATTAAACTGGATGCTGCTGGAAAGGTTACGTGAGGATGACCGTCGGCCAGTACCCGGGAAAGAGATAAGCATCGGTGAAGCCTGGGAGCAGGAAAAGGGGAAACTCCTTCCTTTGCCGCGGATTCCTTACCGATGCTGTATCAGTCGTCCGTTAAAAGCCAACCATCTGAGCCTGGTCAATTTTGATAGCAACCGCTACTCGATACCAGTTGAGTACGGCATTGCCAAACTGTCGCTGCAGGCTTATGTCTGGCGGGTGGAGGTCGCCTGCGGCGATAGGGTGATTGCCAGCCATGAGCGTTGCTACGAAAAAGGGCAGGATATCCTGAATATAGACCATTACCTGCCGCTCTTAATCCAGCGCCCGGGTGCTTTCCCCTATGCGAAGCCGGTACGCCAGTGGAAAATGCCGGAGGTCTACCGGGAGTTTCTGGAAGCTCTCACCAAACGGGTTAATGGCAGCGGAGTGCGTGAATTTCTCCAGGTACTGGTGCTGGGGCGAACATATGGGAAGGAGAATCTGGAGCAAGCAATGAAACAGGCCCTCTCCGAAAACCGGGCGGATGCTGAGCGGGTCAGGCAGCTGGTGAACAGGGAGAATTACGCTGGCAGTATTTCCTCAACTCCTGGCATGTATCCGTATCAGGTGAGAGTGATCTTGCCTGACCTGAGCCGGTTTGATGAGCTGAGACTGGTAACTGTTTCCAGAGGAGGGCTCTAACATGAGTAATGACCTTCAAATCCGGAACTACCTTAAGAGACTGCGCCTGCCGGTGGTAGCTCAAAACTTCGCCCGGTTAGCGGAAGAAGCGGCAGCTAATAACCGGACCTTCCAGGATTACCTGTTTGCTCTCCTGGAGGGAGAAGTAATTCAACGGGATGAGCATGCTCAGAAGCTGAGATTGACCCGGGCCCGCTTCCCCGTCATTAAGACACTGGATAGTTTCGAGTTTAGTGCTATTCCATCGGTCAACAAAGCCCTGGTGCTGGAACTGTCTCGGAGTAGCTTTATCGACCGTCGGGAGAATGTGATCTTTATCGGCAGTTATGGTACCGGCAAGACCCACCTGGCGATCAGTTTGGCAGTCTGTGCCTGCCGCCAGGGGAAGAAAGTCCGCTTTTATACTGTCGCCGGACTGATTAATGAGCTATTGGAAGCTCAGTCCCAGCTCCGGCTGGGTAAGCTTGAATCGATGCTGGCAAAGTGTGATCTTATTATCCTGGATGAATTGGGTTTTGTGCCCTTCACCAAAGAGGGCGCCGAGGCTCTTTTTACTTTCTGTGCTTCACGGTATGAACGGGGCTCCCTGGTTATTACCACCAATCTGGACTTTGCCCGGTGGAAAGAGATCTTCGGGGATGAGGCTTTAACGGGAGCTTTACTTGACCGACTGACTCATCGTTGCCATATCCTCGAAATGAACGGAGATAGTTACAGATTTAAGGAAAGCCTGAGGAGGAAAAAGAAAGATGTGAATTAAGTATATATTTTTACCCGGGGTGGTCCCCTTTTAGATTGCCGAAGGTGGGCCCCTTTTCACTTGCCAAAAACAAAGGAGGGACAAATGAAGATCTTATCGGGCCAACAGGCGGAAAACCAGAACGAAGCTGTAAGTCTGGCTTTACAAACAGCGGGTGTCGACGGTATGGACACCTATATCCTCGATATGTTTGAGGAGCTCTCTGATAACGACAAGATCAATGCTGAAGCGGATAAAATTATCGGCAGTACAATCCGAAACAGGTATGGTAGCAAAGCCTCCTGGCAAACCGAACGGTGGTTTGTGCCGGTACCGAAGCTCCATTACGAAGGTAAAGATATCCCACAGCTCATTATCGAAGTAGATATCTATCTTATTGCCGCGGCTGTCATGAGAACACAGGATTCCCGTTTGATTACGCTGGCAGGAGCTGTTGGCAAACCGGAAATACTTGCCATCCCGATGGTCTTTCTTCATGCTCTCCTTGAAGAAGACCTGGGGCGCTTCGCCATGGTGGCCAGAGACGCCAGTTACACTACATGGGAAATACCTGGGGCTAAGCCTGTCCGTCTTCCCAATGATTTCGTCAGTGAGCTTTCGCAGAGATTAAAGTGGCAATCGGTGGTATCGTGGCTGGATGAATTTGGTTCCCAGGGCAGATATGTTGCTCCGCTGGTGGCAGGAAGCTTGCTTGGACTAGCATTTCGAGGCTCAAGCCAGTCTTTGCCGGCTAATAAGGAGATAATGACCACTGATGACCTGGTAAGCGCTCTGGAAAGCATGGCCTATCAGCCTGCCGAAGCCAAAGAGATGGTAAGGAATGCCGCTCCTCGTCTCAGAGCCGATACGACACTGGAGGAAGCAATTCGCATCACGTTACAAATGGGAAAAGGAGGAGACATACGATGAGTCACGAATTTACTGCCCAAGAGATAAGAGACGCTGCCATGACAGCCCGCGTTCACTGCCCGGGCTTCACTGAGGATATGTTCCAAAGCCTGATGGACCTTGAGAAACACTTTGCCGATTCAGGCTACCTTGAAGTGATACAGGGACTGCTTCGTTTGGAGGAAGAAAAGGGGATATCCTGTAACCAAGCTCTTGATGCCTGTAAGGAATTGTTGGAGCAAAAGACGAAGCTGGAACGGGAAGTGCCTGACCTTAAGAAAAGGGCAGACAGCTTAATAGTTCAAATAAAGCAAACCAACGTGGAACACGAGCAGGTGAAGAAGGACACCGCAAAGGCGGGCCAGGAACT
>Ga0114919_10005129_pt1 | contig 10453 bp, 9 predicted proteins | sample BlataG_FD_88682 | JGI IMG/M metagenome (GOLD analysis project Ga0114919, IMG submission 88682) | Deep subsurface microbial communities from Black Sea to uncover new lineages of life (NeLLi) - Black_00105 metaG | ecosystem: Environmental > Aquatic > Marine > Oceanic > Sediment | place: Atlantic...
AAGGGATCCATAACCGGACCGCTCCCTTTTTAACCCTAATTATTAACCTAAAATAACATATCTTAGGTGATTAACCTTATATTAATACGCAGCAAACAGGGTTTACACCCAAAAATATCAATAATAAAAATCTAAATATTTTAATAAGTAAGGAATACTGGAGTCGAAAGAGCGATGGGACGAAAGGGCGATGGAGCGAAAGAGTGATGGGGCGACGGGGCGAAAGGGTCGAAGAGCTTTCTCCATTTTACATTTAGACATTTAGACTTTCGACATTTAATTTGTTAGTAAAACAATACAAAAAACAAAATAACAAGGAAAGATTGTTCCTGAAGTCTTTCACGCAAATACCTTAAAGCCAGGTTCAAATGATTCTCAACGGTTTTCTTTTGAATATTCATTCGTCTGGCAATATCATCATTGCTAAGACCTTCATTCCTGCTTAACCTAAAAACCATCCGGCGTTTTGGGGGGAGTTGTTCAACAATTGTGTTAACAGCTTTTTCCAGGCTTCTGAATTCGATTGATAATTTTGTTGAATCCGAATAGGGCTCTGTTTCTTCAAGCCATTTATTTATTAATTTTCTGTCTTTAACCTTCTTCCTGAAATAATTCCGTATTAAATTTAAAGTTATAGTAAATAGAAATCCATTGAAGGATTTATTTGCATCTATTTCTTTTCTCTTATCCCATATTTTCATAAAGATCTCCTGAACAAGATCCTTAACGTCTTCCTCATTTTCAAGGTGTTTAATTGAGAAATTATAAACCTTCTGACTATATTTATGAAACAATTCATTGAATGCAAACACATCACCTTTTTTCAAGGTTTTCACAAGCTTTTGATCGGTATTTTTATTTTTTTCTGACAATCCGGGTTTGTTTATGAAACAAAGTTAACCTTGTTAATTTATTAAAGAAAGAACATAGCTTCGCAATTTAATTAAAAAGGTTAATATTATTCAAATGGAACTGCTAAATTTGAATGATTGTGGAATAAACCCGATACCCGATAGCTATCGGGTATCGGGTTTCGGGAGAGGCTAAGGCTAAGGAAGATAAAAGGTTTTAAGAAACTATTATTTGAAATGACATACAGGCAAAATAACATTACGGGAGATATTCCTTTTGTATTGGGGGCCTATTTATTATGGTATACAGGAAAGTAAGGATGTGGTAAAAGAAAATGTAGATAAAATATTGAAATGCCATACCCCCTTTTAGGGTATAATATGTATAAATGCAAAAAAATATGTCTAAATGAGGGCTGAAAGGTTAATATGTGCAGTTAAAAACCTTAGCCTTTTATAAGATAAGTTTTTTTTCATACACATAACTTATTGTAAATCAATAAAAATTTTTGAACTTAGCCCCGATGGCTATCGGGGCGATCTCATGAACTTGCCCTGTGAAATACTTGCCCAGTGGAATTCTGAAAGAACATTCCACAGGGCTGCCATGCAGTAAAGTCTTAGACTTTATTTCACAGGGCGAGTGAGTAAATACCGATACGTAATAAATACACAGTTCCAAGGTTGAAAAAGCAAACATCTATGTTCGTGCAAAAACCATCACACTGCCCATGGAAAACAAAATGTTCCGTTTGACTGCCATACTCGGGGTCCTTGATTTTGGAATGACCGGGTGGTTCCGAGTACGTACAGAGCTGGCTGCTTTCACAATTGGCACTGCGAGTCTCTTAAGCATTCCGGGGGAAATTTATCCTGAAATCGTTAATGGCGGCATTGAAGCGCCCATAGGACAGGATTATGAAATTGATCCCATAGAAACTCCGTCGCTGCGTGAACTTATGCCGGGAAAATATCGATTCGTTATAGGTTTGTCCAATGACGAGATTGGATACATTATTCCCAAAAGCGAATGGGACGAAGATGCGCCTTATTTGTATGGCGATGAAAAATCTACCTATGGCGAAATTAACTCTATTGGTCCTGAAACGGCGCCGATCTTACACAGAGAATTCCGGAAAAAAGATGCCAGGAAAAAGCATCTGAAAAAAAGGACAGAAAAAAGAAAGGTAAAAAATCAAAAATATTTTCTATTCTTTCTTTTGAAGTGATTCTTTGTAAATAAATGTGATGGTATGTGATGTTGTGTTGGAAATATTTTATAACTTGCCATCCTCGAATATGAGTAAGAACAACTTTATACCGATCTACAGGAGGTTGACGGACTATTACCGGAACCGGATACTTACCCAGGAGCTTGCACCCGGTCAGCGGATAGACTCCATCAATCGTATAATGGGAAGGCACGGGGTTTCCAGGGAAACTGCCAAGCTCGTACAGGACAATCTCAGGAAAGAGAAATTGATTGTCTCTATTGCCGGCAAGGGATCCTTTATTACCTACCAGGCAGAGGTAAAGAAAACCTGGGGGATGATTGTACCCACCTTTACCTCCAACATCGAGAACCTTATCGTTCAACTCGAATCAGAAGCCCTCAAACGTGGAAGGGAGCTCATTCATTACCTGACATACAATGATCCTTTAGAGGAAGAAAGGCTTGTGGGGACCATGATCAGAGAAGGATTTGAAGCGGTTATCGTGGTACCGAACAGCAATGAAATGCTGACCGCAAATTTTTACCGCCACCTCATTCCCGGGCGTACACAAGTAATACTGATTGATCACACCATGGCAGGCTCCTGGTTCCAGTACGCCATTCAAAGCTATGACCTGGGAATCAGAAGGGCTGTAGAGTACCTGGTTTCAAGTAACAATGGGAATTTACTTCTTGTGCAGAATGATGTATGGAAAGGAAGAGATCTTCTGAATGAACTCATCGAACATACCTTTACTGAAATTGTCAGGCAAAAATCCCCGGATCGAAGGGTCTATGTTGTATCTAATGCAAGGGGATTAAGTCTTGAGTTGATTAAGAAGGAAAGAATAGGAGGTATACTTTCCTTCTCCGATATTGATTCTATAAAGGTACTTGGCAGGCTGAAGAACTGGAGGATCGATATACCCGGAGAGGTTTCTCTGGTATCCTATGGAAACACCGAACTGACTGAATTTTTTGAACCATCGATCACTGTGGTGGATTCCTGCTACGGGGAGATGGCAAGGCATACAGCCAGGTTGATAGAAAGCACGGGAGGGGAGATCAATGAACAATTCGTAATACAACCAAAACTTATTATACGAAATACATGAATAAGGAGAAGTTTGGAGTACAATATAACATGACCTATAATTAATAACCTATATAATTAATAACAAGTTACTAAATCAAAGTACAAAATCATGAACATTTTACTGGAACAAATTTCTAAATGCATTGAATTCGGAAAAATCAACAAAGAGTCTCCCTATCCACCCGATATGAAAGGGCAGGACGGAGCGGATGAATTAACAAAGAAAGCGCTGGATGAAGGCATTAGCCCCAACGATATACTGGAGAATGGCTTAATACCTGCAATGGGAATTGTAGGCAATAAGTTCAGCAAGAATGAGATATTCGTGCCCCAGATGCTGATGTCAGCAAAAGCCATGAGTGGTGCGATGCAGCACCTGAGACCTTACTTTCAGTCTGGTGAAGCCAAACGAAAGGGAGTATTTGTCATAGGTACCGTTGCAGGAGATTTACATGATATAGGTAAGAATCTTGTGGCAATGATGGTTGAAGGTGGTGGCTGGGAGGTCATTGACATTGGTGTGGATGTCCCTACAGGGAAGTCTGAGGACTTGATTGAACAACATCCTGGCTGTATTGTAGGTCTTTCCGCACTGCTTACAACAACCATGACGAATATGGGTGAGACTGTCAAGGAGCTGAAGGCAAAATATGCCGATACGCAGATACTCATTGGAGGTGCCCCTGTAACGAATGAGTTTTGTGCACAGATAGGAGCTAACTTTTATTCGCCTGATCCCCAGGGTGCGGTTGACTACCTTAACGCATTGGTCTCCTAACTTTCAAAATTGAACTTTATGAAAACATACTTAAGAGGCAAGTCCGGCGAGGTCGTAATCAATACCGATGGCCCGGTAATCATCATCGGTGAAAGCATTAATCCCACGCGGAGAAAGAAATTGATTGAAACCTTATCAGAGAATAACTTTGAATTCGTTCACGAACTGGCAAAGGTTCAGATTGATGCAGGAGCCGATGTGCTGGATGTAAATGTCGGATACCCGGGTGTTGATGATGAGAAATTGCTGCCTGAAACGGTTAAATCACTCCAGGAGAAATTTGATGTCCCGCTTTGTTTGGACTCACCTAATCCTAAAGCGATTGAAGCTGCTCTCAAGGTTGCTGATGGAAAATGTCTTATCAATTCAGTTAACGGAGAAGAGAAATCCCTTAATACCATTCTCCCTATTGCAAAGGAGTATGGTGCAGCAGTAATAGGATTGGTAATGGATGATGACGGTATAACTCATGATCCGCAAAAGAGATTGAGTATTGCCGATAAAATCCTGCAAAGAGCCATCAAACAAGGCATGAATCCAGAAGATGTTATAATCGATCCGCTGACCATGGCGGTAAGCGCTGATCCGAATGCATGTATGGTAACACTGGAGACCATAAAACTGGTTCATGATAAATTAGGATTAAATATGACCGAGGGATCCAGTAATGTCTCTTTCGGTTTGCCAAACAGAGAGGTGTTGAACAATGCTTTTGTGACACTTTCGATATTTTACGGAGTGACCTGCCCCATAGTAAATCCTGTGAAAATTACAGCCTCCGTCAGAGCCGCAGACCTCTTGCTCGGAAGGGATGATTTTGCAATGAGGTTTGTTGAGTATTATCAGAGAAGGGAATAGTCTCCTGCCTGTGCATTTTATTACAAATCCAAACATGTATGTCGTTATTTACACCGGGTAGAAGGTGGCAACCACCATTCTTACCTTTTAAGAAGGAAAAATTTGGCAGGAGGCTACTCAGGAAGATTGAACGCTGGGTTAAAGGCCCTTTGTTCGGTTGCAGGATGTGCGGTAACTGTCTGTTGCAGGAGACTGCATTTATTTGTCCGATGGAGTGTCCCAAAGGAATGAGAAATGGTCCCTGCGGGGGCTCATCTGCAGAAAAATGTTATGTTGACGAGACACGGACTTGCATATGGTATAAGATTTATGAGCGTGCTTTTAAAATGGGGAGAGAGGAAATTTTGCTTGAGGTATTGCCTCCTCTGGACTGGGACAAGGTAGGAACCGAGACCTGGGGCGATGTTGCCAGGCAGATCCGGAAATTTGGTACGGGAGCATTTTTTAAAAGTCTTCTATCGCGCGATAAGGTGAAAAAATCCTTTGCCTGGGACAGCGTATTCAGACCGGTAAGACAACCTGAGTGGTGGCAGGGGGATTCAGAGTATCATCCACCGGCTTATGAGGAACCAATATCAGAACTTGAACGACAGTTGCGAAGCGGGAAATTCGTAGTTACCACAGAGGTGGCACCTCCCCTGGGTACAGCAACCGGCAAGCTGAAGCGTGATATTGAAATGGTTAAGGAACATGTGGCTGCCATCAACTTTACAGACAGTGCATCTGCGATCCCCCGAATGTCAAGTATGGCTTGCTGCAAGGTCGCTGCAGAGCTAAATGCAGACCCTGTTCTTCAGATCGCCGCAAGGGATAAAACACGGAGCGGATTACAATCTGATATAGTAGGTGCAAATCTGATGGGTGTGCGAAACGTATTATGCATAACAGGTGATAATGCACGTATCGGACCCTCACCCACAAGCAATACAAATATCCTCGACGTGGATGCGGTCCAGATGTTATGGATATTAAGAAGGATAAGAGATGAGGGGATATATCTTGATGGCAGGAAAATGAAGTCATCCCCACAATTATTTCTTGGTGCAGCGGCTTCACCATTCGCATCTGAACCCAAATTCCAGGCATTAAGAGAGCATAAAAAAATGAATGCAGGCGCCCAGTTTTTCCAGACCAACCTCATATTTGATCCTGTTGGACTTGACCGTTGGCTGGAGGCACTGTACGCGAGGGGTATCCTTGACAAGGTATATATTCTGGCGGGAGTAACACCCATCAGAAGTAATAAGATGGCGCAGTATCTGCATTACAAAATACCGGGTGTAAATGTACCTGAGAAAATACTCAGGAATTTTGAAAACGCCAGGGAAGAGACATATGAGGAACTGGGTATTCAGATTGCCCTTGAAATTATCGAGGCCATAAAAACCAAACAGGGAATAAATGGCCTTCACCTGATGTCGGTAGGCTGGGAATCCGTCGTACCACGCATAATATCTGATGCCGGTCTTAATTAGTCCATGAAACCAATATTAATACAACAATCATGAACGATCTGGAAATTGCGAAGAAAGTAAAGCTTCAACACATCACTGATATAGCCAAAAAATTTGGAATCGGTGATAATGATATCGAGATGTATGGAAAAAATAAAGCAAAACTCCCATTATCATTGATCAATCTTAATAGAGTGGAGCAGAGTAACCTGATACTGGTATCGGCTATATCGCCCACACCGGCAGGTGAAGGCAAAACAACTACAGCAATAGGACTTTCAGATGGATTAAACAAATTAGGTAAAAAAACAACCGTGGTCCTGAGAGAACCCTCATTGGGTCCCGTTTTCGGAATAAAAGGCGGAGCAACAGGAGGGGGGTACTCTCAGGTTCTTCCGATGGAGGACATCAATCTTCATTTTACAGGAGACTTTGCTGCTATTGAAAAATCACACAATCTGCTGTCAGCCGTGATAGATAATTCCATCCAGAGTAAAACGAATTCCCTTAACCTGGATCCGCGTACCATCTCCTGGAAGAGAGTTGTTGATATGAACGACAGGTCACTGCGAAGAATAATAGTGGGATTGGGAGGTACCACATCGGGTATACCGAGGGAATCAGGTTTTGATATAACTGCTGCTTCGGAAATCATGGCAATCTTATGTCTTGCTGACGATTTGAATAATCTGAAGGAGCGACTCGGCAATATTTTTGTCGGCTATACATTTGATAAAGAGCCCATATATGCCCGTGACTTAAAAGCAGATGGTGCTATGGCTGCTTTGCTGAAAGATGCCATTAAACCCAACCTTGTTCAAACCATAGAAGGAAATCCGGCGATTATACATGGCGGACCCTTTGCAAATATAGCACAGGGAACAAATTCAGTTATCGCTACGCGCCTGGGCATGACCTTCTCGGAATATACTGTTACTGAGGCTGGTTTTGGTTTTGATCTGGGGGCTGAAAAATTCTTCGACATTAAATGTCAAAGTTCAGGTCTCTCTCCTAAGGCAGTAGTATTAACAACTACAATAAGGGCCTTGAAATATCACGGTGGAACAGACTTAAAAACTCTGACAGAACCGGATTGCGAAGCCCTGTTGAAAGGTTTACCCAATCTTGAAAAGCATCTTGAAAATATCAAACAATTCAATGTAACACCGGTCATTGTCCTGAATAGGTTTAATAGTGATACTGAAGAGGAGGTCGAAGTGATAAGAGACAAGGCCAGGGACATGGGAATTAAATTTGCGGTAGCAGAAAACTGGGCAAAAGGCGGGGCCGGGGCTATTGAATTGGCCAAACGGGTAATCGAAGTAGTGGAAACCAACCCGCCAAAGTTTGTTCCCATGTATGACTGGAATTGGGATGTTGAGAAAAAAATAGAAACCGTGGCGACCCGAATATACGGAGCGGAATATGTTGACTACACGGCACAGGCCAAAAAGGATCTGAAAAAGATCTCGACCCTGGGTCTGGAAAAGCTCCCGGTTTGTATCGCAAAAACGCAGAAATCCCTGTCGGATAATCCTACATTATTGGGGAGGCCCAAGGATTTTATTGTCACCGTTAGAGAAATTGAAATCGCGGCAGGCGCAGGATTTTTAATTCCTATTACCGGGAATATCATGCGTATGCCGGGATTACCGGCTCATCCGGCTTCTGAACGAATCACTATAGATAATGAGGGTAATATTGTCGGCCTGATATAATATCCCCGATGTATTTCACAGGTAAATTATCGTGGCATTTTGAACCCTATACATATGGAAGGAATCATTACGGATTCATTGTTTCCCCCTGAAATGGCCAAGAAGAAACAACCCGGATTGATCATTGTTGACCGCACAGTAACAGGCAAATACTCTTACTGTAAGATTAAATAGCTTATCAACACCCAGGGACAATATGGCTATAAGGGAAATATGTCAAACGCTAAATGATTATGAAACAGTTTTTCCAGGCACAAATCTCAAGCTGTTTTTTAAAACCGCGACAGTGGAGCCTGCGAGAGATCAGGAGTTCTGAATCTACTGATTTATTAAGATAAAGCATTTTAGTCAAAGGAAAAAATTATTCGATGACAAACCAGGTTTGGCTCTTGGCAGGGATTGCCACTTCCAGTTCAATCATATAGTTCCTGTCGGGTTGGTATTTCTGGTTTTTTCTGACAATATCCGGCTAACAGTTTTGCAGAAAATACTCCTCCTTGGACAAGGAGGAGTACCCGACCAAAGGGAGGGGGAGGTGGTTGAATTTAATAGAAAAGACCCTAAGGGTTTCCTCTCGCAGGTATGTGGTATAGACATCTACCATTGACAGGACAATGTCACTTCTGGTGTAGTAGCCCCAAACCCTTAGGGTCCGTCCTCGTGTGTTTCACGGGGCTTGCCCAGTGAAATTGAGCTAAAGCTCAAGCGATCTTATCACTATTTCATACCTGTGTGCTGAAGCACTTCGGTGCGCAAGCACAGGGCGGACTTCGTTACCGAAAACCTACTACTTTCTACTAGCCACTAAGCACTTTGTTACACCAAATTATTCATACAAATCAACAAGTGTATCAAACTGACTCGGGATATTTTATATGTATCGGAATTTCAAAAACATAATCTGATATACAATAAGTTATGCCTCTTTCTAATTGCCCTGTAATTTTTTAGGCTTAGGCTAAGGCTAAGGCTAAGGTTTTTTATTTATCAGATATAAAGTTTAATCATATTTTACTTTATTATTTAATCTCAAGGTATTCTTCATCTGTTATTTATTATTTATACTTAACCTTCTGATTTATAGCATACTTATTATCATGGTAATGTGTCTTTACCTGCTTTTATCTTGCTGGTATACCTACTCACCTATTACCTCTTTGGACTCTTGATTTAATTCTTTTTTATTTTCTTTTTTTCCTTAGCCTCAGCCTCAGCCTTAGCCTTATTCCACAATCATTCAAATTTAGTAGTTTCATTTGAATAGTATTAACCTTTTTAATTGCTTTGCGAAGCTATGTTCTTTATAAAAAGGAGTTTTATATGGAATCAGTTTTTACTTGGATATATGAGGATTATATGGTAATTTGCGGTAGAATATTTACCCATAAATAGGAAGAGAATATTTTAAAATGGAAGATTCAAAAAGAAAAGAAATTGAAAAATGGATAGAGACATGGGAGAAAGCTGAATCTGCTTTATATAATGTCAAACTAAAGGAATTAAGAGCAGATGATTATTATAGTCAAAATCAGATGTTTCTTGATGAGATGTTACAATATGCATTTGAACATCGTAAACCCCGTTTAAGTAGTGGCTTAGTTGAACAACAGAAGATTTTTATGAGACTAAAAAAACAGATGAATTCAATACATGATTGATAGCAAAAGGACAGAACCCTTAAATTCAATATTTAAAGCAGGATTAGAATTTCAAGAAACTTTTGAAAAATGGGATTGGCCATTTTGCTTTATAGGGGGATTAGCAGTACTTCGTTGGGGTGAAATACGAATGACTCAAGATATTGATCTTTGCTTATTATGTGGATTTGGAAATGAAGAGAAGTATGTTAAAAATCTATTGAAAAAATTTAAATCTCGAATTACTGATGCAGAAGATTTTGCATTTAGGAATAGAGTCCTTTTATTATACGCTTCAAATGGAGTTTCAATAGATATTTCTCTTTCAGGGCTGCCATTTGAAGATCAAATGATCAAACGTGCGACAACATTTTCTTTCCATACAGATTGTACATTGATAACCTGTTCAGCAGAAGATCTTATTATTTTGAAATCATTTGCCAATCGAACAAAAGATTGGATGGATGTTGAAGGAATAATCTTAAGACATGGTGTAGGTCTTGACACAGTCTATATTTTAGAACAATTAGCACCTCTTTGTGAAATAAAAGGAAAGCCTGATATTGTGAGTAAATTACAAGAATTAATCAAGAGAACTTCTTAGTACAAGAAATACAGAGTAAACAATTGAAGCAACAATTGTCCAGCCTACCAGGAATCCGACGATTGATGTCCGTGATGGGATCATTATCTCGAGATTGGTATTGAATGTAACTGTATATAAGATAGTCTTTCCAAGGTGGCATTCTTGCCCTGACTATTTAATGAGTGATAATTATTCTAGCCTTGATAATTTAATGTTTTATGATTATATTTGCCTTGACTATTTAATAGAACAAGAAAGCCAC
>Ga0114919_10005130_pt1 | contig 10452 bp, 7 predicted proteins | sample BlataG_FD_88682 | JGI IMG/M metagenome (GOLD analysis project Ga0114919, IMG submission 88682) | Deep subsurface microbial communities from Black Sea to uncover new lineages of life (NeLLi) - Black_00105 metaG | ecosystem: Environmental > Aquatic > Marine > Oceanic > Sediment | place: Atlantic...
GACAGTGAGTGGTCCGAGCCGAACACCAGCCGCACCCCGCGGGCCTTCATGCCCTCGATGTAGTCGGCCACGCGCGTGCGAATGAGTCCGCGATCGCCGCTTTCGAAGACGCGGGCGTCCAGCCCGCCGATGAGCACCAGCTCGTCGGCGTAGCCGTCAGCGATTCGGAACGGATCATTGCCGGCCTTGACTTCCATTGGGTGCAGGCCATCGAAGCCGGCCTGGACGATCAGGTCCAGCGCCGGCTCGGTGTACCCGCACGTGTGCAGCACCACCGGCAAATCGTAGCCGCGCATGAACTCGACCATCTCGGCGTAATAGGGGAAGAACAGCTCGGCCAGCACCTTCGGATTGCAGAAGAGGCTTTCCTTATAGCCCATGTCCTCGTAGAACCAGAACCCGTCCGGCAGGCCGCCCTCCTCGAACAGCACCTTGTAGCACGCCTTGTACAGGTCGGTGTAGGTGCGGTTGTAGTCGTGAATCCAGCCGGGGTCGTCGATCAGCGACATGTACATGGTGTAGTCGCCCATGGACCCCCGCATGTTCTCCCAGATGAACTGATTGCCGGCGGACATCCAGTAGCCCTTCGGCCGCCACTCGGCCAGCGTCTCCTTGTAGCCGTCCAGTCCGATCCGCTCGCGGATGTCGGTTTCGATCAGGAGCGGCTTGTAGTCGGCCTCCCAGACGGACCGATCGGTCATGGCGAAGTCGATGTGCTCCGGTGTGCCGGATTTGTGCTTCCACCACTTCAGCACGGCCCCCGCCCCGTTGCGGGTGATCTTCCACTCGTCGGTTTCCTCGAGCGTCTCGCCGGCGTCGAGCTTTGGCTCCCAGCTCAGCCAGCCGCCCGCCCCGGCGATGTCGAAGCCGAAGTGCTCCGCCGCGCCGACGGGGTTGCCCTCCTCATCGGCCGGGTAGCCCTGCGTGACCCATTTTTCCAGCGTGTCGCCCCAGGGGCTGTCGTTCAGGCCGACGCGGTCGGCGGGCTGCTTTCGCAGAAGGGCGTCTACGACGTCTCGAGAGCTTTGCATAACGGATTCCTCAGTAGCCTGCGGCCATGGCGGCGAGCTCGACATGTGTCCTCGCGCCCGGCGCGATAGGCCATCACTATCCATATTGGCTGATGGCCGTCAAGATAGTGCTCTACGGCACCCCCGTCCCCCTGCTCACTGGTCCTACGGGCTAGGCGGTCAGTCGTCGGGGTCGGCCGTCCACTGGCCCATGTTTACAATCGGATACAGCGACGCTGCGCCGACGGTCTTGACCGCGCCGCTGGCGTATAGCACGTTGGCCTTGCCAAGATGCCGCCTAGTGTCTTCGCTGTTGAGGTTCTCGTAGATCCGGCCTTCCGTGGCGTCGACGTAGGCCCCTGGGTAATCCAGCAGCACGATGGTGTCTTCGCCCACCACGGATCGGCCGTCCAGATCCATGTTGAAGGCGTAGTTGGTCCACCCGGAGTCGAAGTAGATCGTCATTCCATTCTTGGAAGGATTGAGATCACTGTAGTGCTCCCCGCCGACGTATATCTGGTTGGCCCAGTCACAGGTATAGCCGTACAATTCTACTTTGCGCCGGCCTCCCTCGGCCTTGTCGAAGACGCGCCAGACTCCGTCGTTCTGGGAAAACTTCCTGTAGCCGGCTATGGCATACTCCCACTTGCATTCGACGCCCAGGTTGTCCTCGATACAGTACTCCGTGTAACGCTGACCGTCCTCAGTGACGCCCCGCCGCATGACGCACTGGCGGTCATCCGGATCGAAAGGCAGCAGCGGGTTGGGATACATGGCTGTCCTGTATTGCAGTGGCGGATGCTGCAGGCCCGAGAAGACATCGAGGGCCACCGGACACATGAAGACGCTCTTGGTATCTACTAGAGGGACGTTCGACACAGCGGAAACCATACCGGGCCACTGGTATTGATTCACGAAAGCATGCTCCCTACTGTGCCCCGCGCGACGCTCTCGCTCCCCCTCCAGGGCCGACTGAAGCAGCACTCGCAGACGACTGAGATTGCTCGCGCACGCCGTACGCCGCGCGATTCCGATGGCGTGGGGGTACGCCATCACCCCCATCGACGCCAGCGTCCCAATAATCCCCATCACGACCAGCAGTTCAATCAGAGAGAAGCCGCTTCTTTTCATCGTTCTGCCCTCAGTGGCTGTCCCGGAAGGCGAGCTACTCCGAGTCACCGCCGGGGGCCCTTGGGTCCGTCTGGATGCCGTGATCGTGCTCGTGATGCCCGCTGCTTTGCTCCGACAGAACAGACTCTAATATCCTCTGTCGAGCAGCTTCGTCGTGCACCATCGGGGTGTTGGTCTCTTCAAAAGCCGCCTGTACGCTGGAGGTGAGCTTCAGTCCTTCGATCATATCACCCCATTTGAGCGGGTCGCCAGGAGTCGGTTCCAGGCGCACGTTGGCCTTGTCGACCATCGCCCAGGCAGCTTCCAGGCGAAGCCCCGGGGTCTCCCCCTTCTCAATCATGTTCATGAGCGTGACGGTGGCGTGCGGGCTCTTGTTGGCCGCCAGCGCCACGAATGCGGCGTGACGAACGTCTTTATCGACGTCTTCGCGGCAGATCTCCGTAAGCCTCTCGACGGTGGCCTGGTCGTCGCAGGCCATCAGCGATATGCACGCCGACTTTCTGACCTGCGGATCGTCGTCGCGGGTGGCCTCCACGACCGCCGAGCGGACATCGGGTACCCGGTTGCCGTTGAGGCACGCAAGGGCCATGCTGCGGACGCCGGCGTCGGGGTCATTGCGGGCAGTATCCGCCAACGCCTCGGCGTAGCCGCGCGGCCTGTCATCGGCGATTCTTATCACGCTGGCGATGCGCTGCTCGGCAGTGTCACCGGTGACTTTGGCCCTTCTGAAACGCCAAACGGCGGCAACGGCGACAACACACGCGATCACCAACACCCCAAGCAACCATTGGCCACGTCGCCGTGACTCAGACATACATCACCTCGGATATGCGGTCGCCGGCGCATCCGCCGCGACACATGCCGATCTGCTCACATCGACTCTATTCTACGGCGCCCGGCCCGCCAATGTCAACTCGCCGTATAGCCCGTAACTGCCCCATCGACTGTGGTGTTTCTCTTGCGGGTCGGCCGGGCTGTGCTACCATTACGCGGGCAGGTGCTCACACGACGTGTGATGAAACATGTAAGATCGAGACGGAGACCCGTTCAGCATGAGGAAGTTTAATATCGCGATGGTTGGCTGCGGGGGCGTTTCCGGCATGCACCTGGATGCGTATGTTCGGCATCCTGAACGGCTTAGCGTCGTCGCCGCGTGCGATGCGGACCTGTCACGAGCCCGGCTCGCCTGTGACGGCTATTCGATCGCGTCGGCGTTCGGATCCGTGGCGGAAATGGTCGCCGGGGCGGACTGGGAGGTGGCAGTGGTGTGCACGCCAACGCCCGTTCGCCTGCGGGTCGTGGCCGAGCTTGCCGCCGCCGGCAAGCACGTGTTGGTCGAGAAACCAATGGCCGATTCGTTCGGCGAGGCCGTGCAGGTCGTGGAGGCGTGTGACGCCGCCGGCGTGAAGCTGGCCGTCAACCAGAACTTCCGCTGGCACTACGGGTTCGACATAGCCCGTCGGCTGATCGCCGAGGGGCGGCTCGGCCAGGTCCACAGCGTCGTCCACACGGACCTGCATCTCCGGCAGGACGCCGGCTGGCGGATCGGCTGCGAGCGACACACGCTGGCTGTCATGGGCGTGCATTGGCTGGACGGTTTCCGTTGGATGCTGGGCTGCGAGGCCGAGTCCGTCTTCTGCCGCACGTGCTCGTCCGCGGCGATCGACTGCGTGGGCGAGACCGACGCGAGCGTGCAGATCCGTTTCAATGGCGGCACGACGGTGACGTACGTACAGAGCTTCTCATCGCCGATAACGCGAAACGAAACGCTTGTGCTGGGCGACAAGGCTTCGCTGGTGCTGGACGGCCGGGCCGCTCTCTACGACGCCGAGAACACCGAAGCGCCCGTCGAAACATGGGACAATCCATACGCCGACAAGGGCATATCCGAAGCGACTTTCAGGTCGCTGGACGAGTTGCTGACTGCCATCGAGAGCGGCCGTGAGCCCGTCAACAGCGGGCGGGATAACCTTAAGACAATCGCCCTGCTGGACGGCGCGTACCGCTCTGCCGAGGCCGGCAGGATCGTTGAGTTCGACCGAGGCCTGCCGAAATGAAGCTCGCCGGTCCCTCCCGCCCGTCGATGCCCAGCGGGCCGGGGTGGAGCGGGCTGGACGACTCCGCAACCAGTGGACTACGGTGAGGTAAACGATGACATCCGACGGTGCAATCAAGACGTGTGTCGTAAAGGCCGCCCAGGCGGACGTAAAGGCCTTCGACTGGCGCTCGACGGCCTGGTCCATCAGCGGGGAGGCGGGCAACTCCGAGTCGATGACGTTCGGCGACGTGGTCATCAAGACTGGCTGCGCCAACGGTCACCACGGCCACGCCAACTGTGACGAGATACTATACCTAATTACTGGCCGGCTAGAGCATTACGCCGACGACGCCGAACCGATGGCGATGGGACCAGGCGACGTGATATTCATCCCCGCCGGCGTCGCCCACCACGCCCGCTGCACCAGCGACGGCGACGCCGGAATGATCGTCGTCTACTCCTCCCCGCGGCGCCAGATCGCCTCGGCCTAGGCGCCCGCCCCTGCCATTGTGCTCGCCGGGCGCAGCGCCAGTCGGCGGTATCGCGCAGTGCGTTGTCCCGCAATCCCTTGCGCTATGTGCATAGCGGGTCGCGGCGCGCTCTCGCCAGGCCCCACGCCCCCTTCAGGAAACCGACCGGCATGGACGATGAATGATGATGCAATAGACCACGGGCCGATCAGTTCTACCTTCTGTGGCAGGCGGATGCTGCGCTGCCGACGAAGGCTGTCTCTGGTGGCGCGCCCGGACCTACGAATGACCAGTCGCTGCAAGATCAACATCCTGTTGCTCTCCGCGGCCATGTGCGCCTGCGCGGGCCTGGTTGCGGGGTGCAAACCGAGCTTCTTCTGGCGGGAGGCCGACGAGGCCGCAACCGGCATCATCGAGCGCCAACAGCAAGAGGCGTTCGGCGAGTCCTCGCCGTTCACGATCGATCGCCCCGTGGACACGCTCCGCCGCAGGTTGATGATCGCCCAGGACCTGCCGCACACAGGCCCGGCATCGCTCGGCAGCGACCAACTGGAAGTCATCGACCACTGGCCCAAAGACGCCCGCCCGGCCGTCATCGGCGCCGACGCCAGCCCCCTCGAGATCCTGCCGGACGGCACGCCGTTGACGGTCACGCTGGTCAAGGCCCTTCAGATCGCCGCGGCCAACGCCCGGGACTACCAGAGCCGCAAGGAGGCGGTGTACACCGCCGCTCTGGGGCTCGAGCTGGAGAGCGACGAGTTCCGCCACACCTTCGCCGGCGCGGTCGACATGATGCAGACCCACAACCTCGCTCAAAACGCAACGGTCCGCGGCAACGAATACGAGAGCGATCTGAGCTGGACCAAAGCCTTCGAGACCGGTGCGTCGGTCTCGGCAGGGCTGGCATTGGACCTGGTCAAGCTTCTTACGGCTGACCGGGCGTCGTCATTCGGCATTCTCGCCGACGCAACGATGGCCATTCCCCTGCTGCGAGGCGCCGGCAGGCACATTGTCGCCGAGCCCATGACGCAGGCGCAGCGCAATGTTGTTTATGCCCTTTGCGACTTCGAGCGGTACAAGCGAACGCTGGCCGTCAGCGTGGCCACCGACTACCTGGCCGTACTCCAGCAGGCCGACCAGGTCAACAACGCCGCCGACAACTACACCCGGCTGATCGACAACGTCCGCCGCGCCCGCCGACTGGCCGATGCGGGACGGCTGCCGGAGATACAGGTCGACCAGGCCCGCCAGGACGAGCTCCGCGCACGTGAGCGCTGGATTACCGCCCAGCAGAGCTACCACCAGCGGCTGGACCGGTTCAAGATAACGCTCGGCCTGCCGACGGACGCTGATATCGAACTGGACCCCGCCGAGCTGCAAACGCTCGCCGACACCGCCCGAAAACGCCTGGGCGACGCCGAATCGCCGGATGAAGAAGCCGACCCGGACGAATCGGCCGACGGGCCCATCCCGCCCAGCAGCGAAGGCGGCCCCCTCGAAATGCCTGCCGATCTGGCGGTCCGAGTAGCGCTCGACAATCGGCTGGACCTTCAGACGGCCGTGGGGCAAGTGAGCGACGCACAGCGGAACATCGTCGTCGCCGCCAATGCCCTTGAGATGGGCCTGACGTTCACCGCCACGGGCAGAGCCGGGGCCAGCCGTAGTCTTGGCTCCGCCGGGTCGCCGGCGGCCCAGCTCAGGCCGGAGCACGGAAATTACACGTTCGGCCTGTCGCTCGACCTGCCGCTGGAGCGCACCAGCGAGCAGAACGCCTATCGCACGGCGTTCATCACGCTCGAGCAGCGGGTCCGCAGCGTCCAGCAGCTTGAGGACCAAATCAAGTTGCAGATCCGCAACGCTCTCCGCAAGTTGCTCCAGGCCCGCGAGAGCTTCCTGATCCAGGCCAAGGCCATCGCCGTCGCCCAGCGGCGGGTGGACAGCACCGCGCTGTTCCTCCAGGCCGGCCGGGCGGAGATACGAGACGTGCTGGAAAGCCAGGAAGCCCTGGTCTCCGCACAGAACGCCCTGACGGCTTCGCTGGTCGACTACCGCGTAGCCGAGCTTGAACTACAACGGGACCTGGGCGTATTAAAAGTTGACAATGAAGGATTGTGGCGTGAATACGACTCACGGCAATATGCCTCCCGGTAGGCGTGCGGGATGGGTGAGGCGGCATTGGCTGCCGCTTGTGGGGCTGATCCTGGCCCTGTGCGCCCTTTCCGCAGTGATTTACAAGCGGTGGCTGGACCAGTTGGACAAGGGGAAGGACATTCCCGTCTTCACGGCCAAGCGCGGGCCTTTGACCATCAGCATCGCCAATGACGGCACGATCCAAAACCGCGATTTGGTCATTATCAGAAGCGAAGTCGAGGGCAGGACGACCATCCAGAAGCTCATCCCGGAAGGAACTCAAGTGAAGGCGGGGGATGAACTGGTGCAACTGGACGCCAGTCCCCTGGAAGACGCCAAGACCCAGCAGCAGATCACCGTTCTCAACGCCGAGGCGGCCTACATTCGTGCCCGTGAGGACCGGGCGGTCACGCTCAGTCAGGGCGAAAGCGACGTCGCCAAGGCCGAGCTGGCCTATCGGTTCGCCCAACTGGACCTGAGGAAGTACATTGAAGGCGAGTATCCCAACCAGCTTCAGCAGGCCCAGTCGGAAATCACCATTGCCGCCGAGGAGCTCCAGCGGGCGTCGGACGAGTTGGCGTGGTCCGGCCAGTTGGCCGCCGAAGGCTACATCACCCAGACTGAGCTTCTGGCTGACGAATTGGCCATGAAACGCAGCAGCATTAAGCTCGAACTGGCTGAGACGGACTTGAGGCTCCTGGAGCAGTTCACCCACCAGCGTCAGCTTGAACAGTTGACCAGCGACGTCGAGCAGACCCGCAAGGCCCTGGAGCGGTCAACCCGCAAGGCGACCGCCGACGACGTGCAGGCCTCGGCACAACTGGCGGCCAAGGAGGCCGAGCTCGAACGCCAGCAGGCCAAGCTGACCAAGATCGACGAGCAGATCGTCAAGTGCACGATCACGGCGCCCATAGACGGAATGGTCGTCTACGCCACGACCGGCATGGGCGGACGGAGGTGGCACGTCGAGCCGCTGGACGTTCAACAGGACGTCCAGGAGATGCAGGAACTGATACACCTGCCTACATCGTCGTCGATGATGGTGGAAGTGTCGGTGCCTGAATCGAGTATCCGCAGGATCAAGAAGGACATGCCCGTTCACATAAGTGTCGAGGCCGTGCCGGAAAAGCGTTTCTTCGGCCGGGTGGGCAAGATCGGGCTGCTTCCCGTGCCTGACTTCTGGCGGCCGGGCCTGACCGACTACAGCGTGGAAATATATCTGGAAGGTGACCTCGAGCAGCTCCGCCGCGGAATGACCTGCCGGGCCGAGATTGTCGTCGCCGAGTACGACGACGCAGTCTACGTGCCCGTTCAGGCCGCCGTCCGCATCGGCAATCGGCACGCGGTCTACGTACTCAACGACGGCGAGCAGAAACTGCGCTACGTGAAGGTCGGCCTGGACAACAACCGCATGATTCACATCCTCGAGGGCCTCACCGTGGGAGAACAGGTGCTGCTCAACCCGCCGCTACAGCCTTCCGTCGCTCCGGAGGGCCACGAGGATGAGGAGTCAACGGCCGACACTGAAGACGAAGCTCAACCGCCCGATGACGGCGATCAGGCGCCCGACATCGATCTCGAGAAACTCAGGGACATGACTCCCGAGCAACGCCAGGCGTACTTTGAGAGCCTTTCGCCCGAGCAGCGCGAGGCGCTCAAGCGCCGCAGGCCGGGGGCCGGTGGACAAGGCGGCCCGCCTGGCGGCGACAGATGATGGCTGCCCCATCGCCCAATCTCACGGAGGCCGATGACGACGTTGTCGTACGTCTGGAGGACATCCACAAGGTCTATCGGATGGGCACAACACAGGTGCACGCTCTGGCCGGCGTGAGTCTGTCGTTCAGCCGAGCAAGCTTCTGGGCCGTCATGGGACCCAGCGGGTCCGGCAAAAGCACGATGCTCAACCTGCTGGGGTGCCTGGACAGGCCCACCGGGGGCCGGTACCTCCTGGGCGATCAGGACGTGGGACTGCTCGACGACGACGCCCTCAGCGGCATCCGACTTCAGAGGATCGGCTTCATCTTCCAGAGCTTCAACCTGATCCCACAGCTTACCGTCCAGGAGAACATCGAGCTGCCGCTGTACTACCTCGGGTGGAACGCCGCCGACAGCGCGCTGCGGGCGACAGAGCTGGCCGAGACGGTCGGTCTGGCCGACCGGCTGGCGCACAGGCCCACTGAGCTTTCCGGCGGGCAGCGGCAGCGAGTGGCCATTGCACGCGCCCTGTCGAACAGCCCTGACATGCTGCTGGTGGACGAACCCACGGGCAACCTGGACTCTGCCACGGGCGTTCAGATCATGGAGATCCTCGTGGAACTCAACAATCAGGGGGGGACCATCGTCATGGTAACACATGAAACGCACGTGGCCGGCTACGCCAAGCAACGTCTGCACCTGATAGACGGGCGGATCGATCGCGTGGAGGACGGCGGCTAATGCACCAGTTGCGGGCAGTACGCAACATTCGCCTGGGCATCAAGAGCCTGATGCTCCACAAGCTCCGTTCGCTGCTGACGATCCTCGGCGTGGTCTTCGGCGTCGGCAGCGTTATTGCAATGCTGTCGGTCGGGGAAGGCGCCAGTCGCGAGGCCCTGGAGCAGATACGCAAGCTCGGCAGCAACAATATCATCATCGACTCCATCGAGCCCATCGAAGAGAAGGAAGGCTCAGACCGCCCCGAGCGGGTCATCAACTACGGCCTGACCTACGAGGACGAGAAGCGCATTGCCGAAACCGTCGAGTCCGTTCAGCGCACCGTACCGGCCAAGGTGATCGACCGGGAAGGCTGGGTCGGCGAGCGGACCATGGAGCTGCGGATTGTCGGCACGACGCCGGACTGGTTCGACCTGGTGGACCGCGAAATGCTGGCCGGGAGAGTGCTTTCGCAGAGGGACATGGACAGCCACGCGCCGGTCTGCGTGCTGACCGAGTACGGCGCGCGCCGCCTGCTGGCGACTGAGCACACGATCGGCAAGTTCGTCCGCATGGGCGACGACTACTATCAGGTCGTCGGCATCGTCCAGAGCGAGCAGGTCAGCGGCAGCATTCAGACGCCGGATCGGCATATCGACGCGTACGTCCCACTCAACACAGCTCGGGACCGATACGGCGACTCGGTCGTGCGTTTCGCCGCGGGCAGCACCGAGTTCAAGTACATCGAGTTGGCGCAGATACTCGTCGAGGTCGAGTCGACCGAGCAGGTGTCCAGCGCGGCCGTGGCCATAGAGGTGCTCCTGCGAGACAGCCACCCGAGGCTGGACTATCGCATCGCCGTGCCGCTGGCGCTGCTGCGACAGACCGAGGCGACGAAGCGCACCTTCAACATCGTCCTGGGGTCCATCGCGGGCATCAGCCTGCTGGTCGGCGGCATCGGCATCATGAACATCATGCTCGCCTCGGTGACCGAGCGGACGCGGGAAATCGGCATCCGCCGGGCCATCGGCGCCAAGCGCCGACAGATAATCGGGCAGTTCCTCATCGAAACCGTCGTGCTGACGACCATCGGCGGACTGATAGGCACGGCGTTGGGTGTGGCGTTTCCCAAGGCGATCACCCACTGGTCCGGCATGCCCACCATCGTGCCGGCCTACAGCATCGTACTGTCACTGAGCATCAGTGTGGCCGTGGGGTTGGTGTTCGGTTTGTACCCGGCCATTCGTGCAGCGGCCCTGGA
>Ga0114919_10005131_pt1 | contig 10452 bp, 4 predicted proteins | sample BlataG_FD_88682 | JGI IMG/M metagenome (GOLD analysis project Ga0114919, IMG submission 88682) | Deep subsurface microbial communities from Black Sea to uncover new lineages of life (NeLLi) - Black_00105 metaG | ecosystem: Environmental > Aquatic > Marine > Oceanic > Sediment | place: Atlantic...
CAGCAACTGGGCCAACAGATATGTTGTCGGAGTGGGCTGGGGCACAGCAGAGCTCATCGAAACCGATGCATGCAATAATGCATATTCTCCACAGGTCGCGGTGGACAGCGGCGGCAACGCGATCGCCGTTTGGTTTCAAGATGACGGCACGCGTTACAGCATCTGGGCCAACAGATATGTTGTTCAAATCCCGCTTAGTGCTAGCTTCACATACACTATTACATATCTCGATGTTGATTTCAATGCAAGCGCTTCTTATGCTCCAGACGGTACAATTGTCTCATACGACTGGGATTTCGGCGATGGTACCTATGGAACTGGAATGATAACCAATCATGAATATTCTTACGAAGGAATTTATGATGTCAAGTTAACTGTTTATGATGATATTGCAAATAGTGCAATAATGACTATTACACTTGACTTGAGTGTTCTTTATGAAATTCAGCCGCCTAATCCGCCCACTTATCTTTTTCAATACAAGGCAGATGGACCGGAAATACCAGTTGGAGGAGAAATAGATGGGGACGCTGTAACTTTCTTTGGTGTGGTAAGTGACCCGGATAATGATCGCGTCAAACTACAAATAGAACTTAGGCGACTTGACGAGTATGACGGCGGCTTCAATGGAACGGCCACTCACGAAAGCAAATTCGTCGAAAGCGACTATGGGGTTATGATAACCGTTCACGGGCTGGTTGTGGGCTACTACCACTGGCAAGCAAGAGCGGTGGATGAGGAAGGCCTAACCAGCGACTGGGTGGATTTCGGCGATAACTACGAAGGCGCCGCTGATTTCACAGTCAATCAAGCTCCTGTCGCAGATATTGATTTAGACTATGCTTATAGTCATTCAGGCACCCCCATAACTTTTGATGCTTCTAATTCATCTGACCCCGATGGTAAGATCGTTAGTTATGAATGGGATTTCGGGGATGGCACAATCTTTGAAGGTGTTGACGAGGCTGTGAGGGTCGAGCACCGTTTTAGGGGAAAAATGGTCAACCCTGAGACCTTAGAGAGCGAGACTAAGACTTATACTGTTAAGCTAACAGTGAGAGATGATAAGGGAGCTACGGCATTTGATACTGCTATCATAGACATCGAGCCACTAAATAAATCCATAGAGGTTACGCCTGTCCCTATGCCACTCCCTAATCCAAATAAATTTGCCAAGATGACAGCCTATTATAACTGGGTGGGTTGGACACATGATACAGGAGAAGATATTTACGTCGTATCAGCTATACATTTTGAAGCACAAGGATATATCTCGTATATGCTTTCCATATGGGACGAATACTCTCTTCCAATAGGTATACCCGCATGGGAAAACGGTGTTGTTAGTTTTGGGCAACTTGTGGAAAGGACTTTTTCTTATCCGTTTGGTACTTACCTTGATTGGACAACCGGGGACATTCTTGACGATGGATGCTTCGAAGGCATAGCGGTTGGCCCTGATGATATTATGCGGCTATGGGCATTCACTGTTGTGACAATCTCAGGAGCTATTGGGCTCATTTGTGATGGAGTTTCAGTTTCCTTTGAGCCTAGCTCAGAGGGAAAACCTATCACAGACGAGGCACCACCAGATCTAAGATTTGCACATTTATGTAGCCCTGCTGAATTACGAGTTTATGACTCTCAAGGAAATATTACAGGCTTGGTGAATGGAGAAGTAAAGGAAGAGATCCCAGATTCAGGATACAGCGACGAGATTGTTGTGATACTCAATCCCTCAGATTCGTATTGGTACGAGGTATTAGGCACAGACGACGATAAGTACGGATTGGCAGTGACTTCCGTCGAAGATGGGGAATCTGCTACGTTTACTGCTATCGATATTCCCATTTCATCGGGGGTAGTTCATGAATACACTATCGATTGGGATGCCCTATCTCAAGGCGAAGAGGGGGGTACGCTTGAGATAGACGCGAACGGTGATGGAGTGTTTGAGGAGACTATCACCTCAGATGCCACCCTTCAGCCACCAGAAGCTGAGGCTGGTGGCCCCTATGTAGGTATGGAAGGCTCAGCTATAACGTTTGATGGCTCCGGGTCTGCTGATGCAGATGGCAATATAGCTCTATATGAGTGGGATTTTGGGGATAGTTGTACGGCGACTGGGACTCCAGCACCGACTCATGCATACGGAGATAACGGGCACTACACAGTAACCCTAATAGTGACAGATGATGAAGGTTTGACCAGTACTGATACGGCGGAAGTCAACGTGGACAACGTGGCGCCAACGGCTGGATCAATCACAGCTCCACTAGACCCAGTGCAAGTAGGCACATCCATCAGTGCCACTGCCGACTTCACCGACCCAGGCTTCTTCGATACCCACACGGCTGAGTGGGACTGGGGCGATGGCAGTACTTCGCCAGGAATTGTCACTCAGACGGTTGAAGGCGGCAGCGTGACCGGTAGGCACGCTTACTCAACCTCTGGCGTATACACAATCAGGATGACCGTGACCGACGATGATGGCGGAGTTGGGTCAACGGCGCAGGATGAAGTCACCATATTGAACACACCGCCGACAGCACCTGTAGTCGATGTCACACCCGATGATCCTTACACATGGGATTCTCTGACTTGCACAATCACTACTCCAAGCACAGACGATAACGGCGACATAGTCACCTATACCTATGAATGGTATCGTGACCAGGGATTGGGATTCGAACTGCAACCATCATTAACAACGGTAACAACAGCACTATCAGTTACGATTGATTCATCAAACACCGTCAAGGAAGAGGTTTGGAGATGTGTAGTAACACCTCGGGATGATGAGGATTATGGAGTATCTGCACAAGATGAAGTGACAATTCTAAATGCTCCACCAATTGCATCATTCACAATATCTCCATCTAACCTCATCGGGAATATGGGAACCGATTTTATTGCAGACGCATCATCATCTTCAGATCCAGATGATATAGTCACTACTCTCGAGATTCGCTGGGATTGGGAAAATGACGGTGTATGGGATACCTCTTGGTCGACAGATAAGATTGCTCAGCATCAGTATTCTGCTCCTGGAATATACTACATACAACTTGAGGTCAGAGATCCTGATGGCGCGACCGATGATGCGATACAAACAATTTTAGTTGATGGTCTATCGCCTGAAACATCTGCGGTGCTCTCTGGGACTCTCGGGGAAAACGAATGGTACCTTTCTGCGGTTGAAGTAATTTTGAATAGTAATGATCCAGTCGAAAGTCCTTCTGGTGAATCGAGCGGAATCAAATGGACTAAATTTATGATCGATGGAGACGTTTGGCAGATATATACCGGGTCATTTACTATTTCGGAGGAAGGAATTCATTATTTAGAATTCTACTCAGAAGATATTGCGGGAAATATCGAAGAAATCAATGAGTTAACTATAAAAATCGATACAGAGGCACCTGTAACTTCGGTATTTCTCTCACCGAAAGTTCCTGACGGAATAAATGATTGGTATATCTCTGATGTGACTGTCACATTGATTGCTACTGATAGCGCATCAGACGTAGCCAACACATGGTATAGCATAAACAATGGTCCCGAACAACTATACTCAGGAGCAGTTGTCATTTCAGTCGATGGGTATTACACCATTGATTATTACTCCGAGGATAATGCTGGAAGAATTGAAGTATTGAGAAGCGTGAGTTTCAAATTAGACAAAACACCGCCAATAGTCACTGCATCGCGTGATCGAGCTCCAAATGCCAATGATTGGTACAATGCCGATGTGATAGTCACCTTCACTGCAACTGATGCACTTTCTGGTGTTGCTTCTGTGGATGCACCGATTACTCTATCTGAAGGCGCGGATCAATCTGCATCAGGAACTGCTACTGATTTTGCGGGTAATAGTGCATCATGCACAGAAAGCGGGATCAACATAGACAAGATACACCCAACTATCACGGGAGCACCCACAACATTGCCCAACGCAAATGGATGGTACAATACTGATGTCACAGTTCACTTCGATGCAACGGATTCATTGTCTGGTATAGAAACGGTGACAGCCGACACAGTTCTCACCGGGGAAGGAGCGGGACAATCTGCAATAGGAACTGCTACAGACCTAGCAGGTAACAGCGCATCATACACGGTTAGTGGGATCAGCATCGATAAGACAGATCCAATGACAGAGATAGTCATTGGAGAACCCTCCTCTATCCTAGTAGAAGGCTCATTTTATGTTTCTTTGGCAACTGAGTATACTCTCATCCCTTCAGATAGTCTATCTGGAATATACTGCACGAAATATAGATTCAGTGATTCGAGCGTAGATATGCTATATACTGAGCCTTTCACTGCACCAGGGATCGGAGAGTTCATTCTATATTATTACAGTACTGATAATGCAGATAATGTTGAGTCCACCAATTCTATCTCGTTGATTGTTGGAGCAACGGCGCTGCAATATGATGGTGACCTGTCAGGACAGTATTCAGATGTCGTATATGTCTCCGCATTTTTAATCGACTTGGCATCTCAGAATCCCATCCCTGACAAAACGATTACTTTCAGTATTGGGGCTCAATCCGTTGGTTCAACGACAGATGACACTGGTCTTGCAGAAGCTTCAATCATACTGGAGCAGCCTGCGGGTTCGTATATTGTCATTGCTTCCTATGCCGGTGACAGTATGTACTTGCAAAGCTGCATCACTGAGGAGCCTTTCACAATATACAAAGAAGATGCTCTTGTCGTTTATACCGGGGATTCTGTAGTCTCAACCGGAATTAGAGAACTCGATCTTCGCGCCACCGTATTTGAAATCGATGATGGTTATTGGGGCGATATTACGAATATGAAAATTACTTTCAGGATATATCATACACCCATTACCGATATCTTGAGTCCATTGATAGTTGCTGGCCCAATCTATGTTTCAGCGACAGACACACCAGGGCTGGGAGTTGCATCGATTTCAATCCCGAATCTTGATGAGAACAGCTATGTAGTGATCGTGAGCATTGATTCAGATGAGAACAGCTACTATTGTGGACCCACTTCTAATGCAGTTGCACTGACTATATACGAACCTACAGGTTCGTTTGTGACTGGTGGTGGATGGATCGAAGATCAGACAGATAGCAAAGGATCTTTCGGATTCGTGATGAGATATAACAAGGTTGGAAAATTGCAAGGACAATCAGTATATGTCTTCAGAGAAGATGATTGGGACTGTATTGTGAAGAGTAATGCTTTGAGAGGAATGGCAATAGATGAGGAGAATAATCACGCATATTTCCAAGGCAAATGCACCATACAGAAATATAATCCACAGACAGGCGAACTTGTTTGGAGTATTGGCAATTTCCAGTTCAGGATAGATGTTTGGGACAACTCTCAATCTGGAGAATTAGACACCTATCAGATAACCGTTCTGGATAAGAATGGTGTTCTCTATTATGAAGCAGGTCATGATCCCGACTTAGATCCATATGATGGCAATCTAAAAGGCGGAAACATCGTTATTCATTATGAAACGAAAGGAGGAGGCAAGAAATAGCCCCTTTTCACATCTTTTTTCTATGATTCGAATCTCTTTGAAATCCTAGCAGATTCGAACTTTCTTTGCTGACTATCTCTATTTGAAGGACGCCTGCTACTGAAGTTTCGTTTTTACATTAATATCAGTTAAAATCACGATTCTTACGTAGCGAGTTCGATACCCAGAATCTATCGAGTACGTATCGAGGATTATTCAGGAACGGAATCGAGTGGCATGAAATTCATTCACTTCTCAGTCACCAAATTTCTCTTCCTTTTTCCGCGATTCTCAAGGGTATTAATCAGCGTTTTCATTTTCTTATCCGAGATTCCCAGGGTATATCCCCAATTGATCAGAATAAAAAGGAGGAAAAGTGAAAAGAGAATGAAAGACGATTCGTAATTGCAAGGGACTACTTTATCATGGAGGCTTTTTCTTCGGGGGCTATCCCTTCTTCAATTCTCTTTCGACCTTCTCAACAACATTACCTGAATAATCAGGGGAAGGAGGCGTATAGTGTTTGCATTGAGCGCAGTAATAACTTCCAAATTGATCTGACCAGTACAATTGCGAACGACAATTTTGGCAATAATGATTCACGGGATGATAGGATTGAGATATTGGCGCAATCGGTTGTTGATAAGGCTGATATGCATAGGGCGGAGGTTGATAATATTGAACCATCCTTTGTGGTTCTTCTTGGACTAATCCAACTATCAGTATTATGATTCCGATAAATATTAGCAGAAACCCGATGAGAATTATTGTCAGTACTATCCCAACCACTATTAGGATAACACCAATGACAACCGTATCAGATTTCATAATCTTACCTAAGCATTTTTTACACAATATTATTGCTTGCCATTCTTCCGTACACCATTGTGAGCTTAAGGGTTGTTAAAGCAATCAAATTGTCAACGTGACAGTTGAAGTTCCACCATTCTGCAAAATAACTGTCTTCTGATCGCTTTCATCGCCAAATCCTCCTCCACTTGAAAATGCTGATACAACTACTTGATCAGTTGATGAAGTTCCAATAAGGAAGTCACAATCGAAAGAATAAGTAATAGATGAACCAGCTGAAAGAGTTCCCGTTTTCTCAAGGGTATCATCAATGAACAGTTCGTAATCAATTGAAAACAGTAAATGGTTGGATTGGACGGTGACTAATAACGTTGCTTCCCCCCATGCCCAATGAGTCGGATCATTCGGCGCTGCATCTTCGGTGTCAGAAATTCCATCTCCATCTGAATCACGAATTGCCTCAAATGGTGAAATCGATGGCGATAAAAATACGTATAAGGCTGCAACTATGATAATGACAATGACTATTGCTGTTACTACCATAGCAATTAGTCTTCCAGAACCATTGCCTTCTGATTTAATTCTTGGCATCGGTGGTGGAGCTTGATATGGGGTCCGTTCAGGATAAGGCTGATACTGAGGTTCCGGTTGAGCAGGCGCAGCTGGAGGTTGAACAGGTGGTGGCGGTGTTATAACTATCTCTTTTCCACAACTACCGCAATACTTCATACCTTCAGGGTTTTCAATTTTACAATGTGGGCATTTCATTTGACCAAATCCCCCAATGCGGAAATGAAGTGTTATATTAAGGATTTTGCCTCATTTATGGCTAAATTACTCATTGAGCCGCCTCACAATCGTCATCTTGCTCACGCCGAAATACTCGGCAATCTGCATCATAGAGAAACCTGCTTCACGCATCGAGCTTCCTTTACCCCATTGTGAGCTTAAGCCTTTTCCTTCTGGGGCTTCTGGGGAGCGGGCGCGAAGGGATTCGAACCCTTTGCGAGCCAGTAAGTCAGGGAAAATCGAAAATCAGGAAGGATTTAGGATTTCGGCAAACCTTTTCACTTTTTCTGATTATCATCTTGAGGACAAATCAAATCAATCAGCCAATAGTCCTTTTTCATGATAGAATCGCCTAAATTCAATCTAATATTACATTTAAAGGCTGGACCGCCGTATACGAAGCTGTGATACTCACCATTTTCGCCACAATATGATATTGGAATATCCACGGCTTCTTTTCTTAAATTCTCAATCCTTTTCAACCAAATAAGGTCGACATTACTACCCAGATCTTCTTTTGTAAGGAATCTTGAATTAACTGCTACAACAATCGCCTTGAAGCCCACCCCGATGAATTCCTCTATGATCTTCTTCTGGCTCATATTCCATAAAGGGAATATTGGTTCCATCCCTGCTCTGCAACTTATTCTTTCACACCATTCCCTATTCTGTCTGACATCAATATCTCCAAAAACTATTCCTTTAACACCCTTGGATTTTAACTCCTCAAGAGCTCTAAGAAATATCTCCTCATAATTGTCATTACGTACTATCTTCTGGACAAGATCCTTTCCAAGTGCGTCTGCCTGCTGCTGGATTAATTCAGCTCTGATACCGTGAAATGCAACTCTTCTGCTATCCTCACGATAGGTATTGAGTAGGTATTGAATATCAAGACCTTCAGATAACGCCTTCCAATACGCCGAGCAACAATCTTTGCCTCCGCTCCACGAAATTGTAAACAAAGAGTATCACTCTCATCTCTTACTCTAATTATCTTTTCGTATGTTCTTCAGGGCTAAATCATTGATGCTATTGAAAATTAGATTCTATTGGAAACTGACAATTTTGGCATAATAAGGATGTTGTGTTTGAAGTGGTCCCTCGCTCAATAGGGCCTCTTCAACACAGGGGCTTTTTCTTCTGGGGAGCTGGTACGAAGGGTTTCGAACCCTCCCATAGCCAGACATCCTTTTTCTGATTTCAATCAAGAGAGAATGCGGGCTTGGGGCTGGGTTCCCTACCGGATTTCTTGCCTGGCGGGAACATCCGGTTGGCAGGGTCTTGGGACGAGGACTAGACAAGGTTAAAGTAGGGCGCAAGCGGTGAGATAATACCGTGGTTCGAATGACCAAGAGAATGAGGATTTCTGGGACGATTGCAGTCATGTTCTTTCTACCCCTAGCAGGAGTCTGTTTCTTGACAACCCCAGCCGAAGCGGCTCAGGCATACATGCCGCACGATGTGATTCAGATAGATGGTGACTCTGGCTTTGTCGCCGAGAACGGCATCACAGGAGGACTGGGTACTGAAGAAGACCCTTACATAATCGAAGGTTGGATTATCAATGCCTCCATGGCTGCTGGATCTGCAGGGGGCATAGTGATTAGCCACACCGATGCCCATTTCAAGATCAGGAATGTGCGTGTCGAGCTCGGAGGTCCGCTGTACGTCGGGATTTGGCTGTCAAACGTCAGGAACGCATGGATCGAGGATTCCGTGTTGGTCGATAACTATGAGGGGATTACACTCAACTCCACGGTCGGTCTGACTATCAAGAACAACACTCTCTTGAACAACTCCTTCTCCGGCGTCTATGCAGAAGCTTCCGAATACTTCAATATTGAACTCAACGAGATTAATGGTTCGAGACATGGCGTATACTCTCACCTTTGTGAGCAGGTCCAGATAGTGGACAACGCAATATCCGACAATGAGTACGGAGTATACCTGAACTGCTCATCGGACTCATCGATTTCGGGGAATAACATATCGAGAAATCAATATGGGATCTATCTTACAGAGTGCATTGATATAGATATGAGCTCCAACTCGCTGGTCGACAACGACGTGCCAGTTTACGATAGCAGCAGTCCGAACGGGGATGATGAAACGGACTCACCCTTCATTTGGGGCGCATTGATTATTGCAGCATTCGCCGCAGTCGTAATCGTTGTCTGTGCTGCTGTGGTCCTCTCGAGACGCAGAAAGAGGCTCGGGTGACTGCAACTGTGAGCCTATCGGTCGCGAAACTTGAATAGTCTCCACAATGAGAAGTCCTGGCTTTCGCAAGGACTTCCTTGCCCTTCCGCCCCTATGGATGTTATGATGAAGTGGTCCCCCGCCAATATCGTGGTTAACCAAAACTACGAGGAGGCGAGAGACCATGCAATACATTGGACTGGATGTGCATAAAGAATTCTGTCAGGCATGCGTGATAGATGAATCTGGACGAGCCCTCTCGAACGAGAGGTTCTCGTCCACTGACGAGGAGCTCAATCTGTTCCTGGACAGGTTCCAGGATGCCAAGTTCGTTCTCGAGTCCACTGGCATCTGGGAGTTCATCTACGAAGGGATTGAGAAGAGAGGTTTCGAGGTACAGCTCGCTCATCCCCTCAAGGTGAGGGCCATCGCAGAGGCCAAGGTCAAGACGGACAAGGTCGATGTCGAACCCCTCGCTCAGCTGCTGCGAGCGGACCTGATCCCGAGGTCCTGGGTCCCTTCCAGGGACATCAGGGACCTCAGGCAGCTCGTGAGACAGCGCGCATATCTCGTCCGGCAGGCATCGAGGTTCAAGAACAGGATACACGCCGAGATCCTCAGAAGAGGAGTCCGGCGTCCTGAGAACCTCAGGACACCGTTCGCCCAGAGAAGCATCCGCTGGATGCGCTCTCTGGACATCCCTACTGTCACATCGTGCCTGAACTGCCTCGAGAACATCCAGGCACAGACAGAGGAGATCAATGCTCAGCTGTTGGTTGAGTTCAAGAGGAGAGGCGATGCCCAGCTCATCGCGACAGTCCCGGGCATCGGCTTCTACGGAGCACTCCTCATCATGGCGGAGATAGACGATGTCCGCAGGTTCCGACATTCAGAGAACCTGTGCGCATATGCAGGGCTCGTGCCGACCGTTCGCCAGTCGGCATCGTCCGTGAAGTACGGAAGCATCAGCAAGGACGGTTCCGCCTATCTAAGGTGGATACTCACGGAGTCCGTCCATGTACACACGAGGCACAGTCCGGACTCGCAGCTCTCGCGATTCCACGCGAGACTGATGAAACGGAAAGGGCGACGAATCGCCACCGTCGCGACCTCGAGGAAGCTCCTTCGGATCATCTACTGGA
>Ga0114919_10005133_pt1 | contig 10451 bp, 10 predicted proteins | sample BlataG_FD_88682 | JGI IMG/M metagenome (GOLD analysis project Ga0114919, IMG submission 88682) | Deep subsurface microbial communities from Black Sea to uncover new lineages of life (NeLLi) - Black_00105 metaG | ecosystem: Environmental > Aquatic > Marine > Oceanic > Sediment | place: Atlantic...
CGGTGGTGTCCATATTATTAGAAAACATCCTTCAGGAGGATTAATCAAAGTCATCGAACCGCTAATCACAAACACCAAATAGACTACTCCTAAAAGGATAAACATCACAGATACACCTAGAAGGGAAAATACTCTTATTAAATTATGGAAAATAACCCCTCCTAAGCCGAAACCTGCAACACCTAAACCATTAATAAGCCCTTTCTTATCAGGAAACCATTTCGAAGTGCATGCAATAGGACATACATAAGCTAAACCGATCCCAGCACCAAATATAATACCATATGTAATCAACATCCCAATAAACGTTGTCATGAAAGCAGAAGCAATTGCTCCAAAACCTATTAATATACCTCCAATTATGGCCATTAATTTAGGGCCATACTTTTGTTGAAGCTTTCCAGCAATCACCATTGTAAAACCGAAAACTAATAAGCTGACACCCCATATGTACACTGTAACAACTGCTGGTTCCTTCAAATAAGCACCATCACTAATAAATAAGGTTAGCGTGCCCCATGAATATATGGAACCAAGTGCTAATTGTACTAATATTGCTCCAATAACTACAATCCATCTATTTTTAACTTTTTCTTCTGACATATTTTATATAACCTAATTATAATTAAGATAGGTTCTAAAAATCTATCAATGAAATAAAACTTTTTTCAAAAACCGATAATTTAAAATAGAAAGAATCCCGAAATGTCAGAGAATTATGAAAGTTAAAAAGAAGGGGAATTTAATCAAAAAACCATTAATATTCGATGGTCTTTATTTTTCTTGTTAATATTAAAATGACTATCAAAAATCCGAAAAAAATGACTGATAGTGAATAAAAGGCGAGATTTATATTAATACTGGCAATAAGTCCTGTAAAAATTGGACCTACTAAAAATCCGAATCCGATTGTACTTTCCATTATGCTAGAATATTTTGAAGTATTTTTTTTAACATTTAAAGCGATAATAAGCTTCATGCACGAACCATAGAGAACTCCAGTGAAGAATCCCAAAAATAGGAATAGGACAATGAATATTAAGATATTAGTATTTATCCCAAATAATATTGAAATTATTATTATTGCAATTAATGAAATTATTGGAATTCTCTTTAAAAGTTTTAAGGAAAAATAACTCGTCAGCGTTATTGAAATAATTTGTGTTGAGAATCCAAAAAAAGCTAATAAATATACTTTATAGGCTTCAAATCCCAAAATTTCAGATTTTAGAGGGTATAGGAAATTGCCATTGATTCTTGCTAAACAATAAGCTATAATTAATCATAAGGGTAGAATAACCGGAATCGAGTATTTTGTTAAATCACCAATATTTCCATTAATTTCTCCACTATCTTCATTATTTAAATTATCTTCCATTAGATTTCCATTAGTAGACTCTTGAAAGAAGCCTACAATTATTATAACACTCAAGATCATAATAACAGGGGCAAGATAAAAAATAAATTCTAGTGTATAACCATAAAATAAAACAACAGCTCCTAATAGAAATCCTGACAGAGTTCCTAAATTCCACGAGAAATTATATCTTGCCATATACTTATTATGATCGTGCGCAATATTATCGCTAATAGATGATTGCAAGTTTGCCCAGATAAATCCCGCCATAAAACCTTCTATTATCTTCGATATCATAAATGGAATTGGTTCTAAAGAAAAAAAATAAATAACCTGAGCACAGCATACCCCTACCACTCCTAATATCACACTTTTTCTTCTATTAATTCGATCTGAAATTTTATTTAATAAAATTGGAGAAAAACAATAAGTGAATGTTTGGCTCGCGGCTAGAATTCCAATTATTCCCACACTAACACCTTTTCTGTAAAAGAAGATTGGAATTGCCAATCCAACCATGGCATTATCTAAGGGATACAAAAATGCCACACATATAATGGGCCAGAACCGCCAATAAGGGGACCTCTCACTCCTTTTCATAGGTAAGTATGAAAAAGAATTCATTCAGAAAAAGTTTTTCATTATTATATTTGATAATTAGATGTTCACAATACCGACTATAAAAAATACTATATTAATTTGTAAAATTTTTATACTAATTTCAAGTAGTTCAATTCTAAAGCCCTTTACCTATTAAAATTCAAAAAAGCTTTTTATATTCTCAAGTGTTATAATAAATTACTATTTAATATTAAATACTCGAGTTAAAAATATTTAAAAACATCAAAAAGGTTATTAAAATGGTTGATGAAGGTTTAGTAAAAGAAATCAAAGCAGCGATGGACGGGGGCGCAGATTCCGCCACTCCAGAAGCCGTAATGAAGGTTTTTGAATTCTTCAAACAAGTCTCAAAGGAAAATGAAGACCTATCTGAAGAATTAGAAGACATGGACATTTCAGTCCAAATGGTTATCACCGATTTAGACAAGAAATTTTGGATAAATGCTTCTGAAGGTGACATCACATTCGGAGAGGGTGCTACTGGTAACCCATCGTTTACATTCTCATGCGTTATGAAAGTAGGCGCTGGAATGTTATTTGGCGAAGTTGATGCAACAAGCGCATACATGGCTGGAGACATTACTGTCGAAGGTAATCTTCAAGATGCTATGGCATTCCAAGAGATTATCGAATTAGCTATGGAAGCTTTTGAAGACATCGCTGACGATTTATAGAATAAAATTTTTGAGATTAAATATTCACTAATTTTTTCTTTTCTTATTTTTAATTGATTTTTTTCTTTTTAATTTAATTTCTTTTTTATTTTTAAATTTGGTTTTTCAAGCCAGTTACAAGTGTAGATCTGTCTTATATATAACTTTAAGCGTAATTGATGATCAATAAAGATCGAAAGGTTTTTTTGATTCTTTAATTTTAAAATTATGACTTTCTATATTAAAAAAAAAGTGAAAAGGTTAGAAAAATGGTTGATATAGCTTTAGTAAAGGAGCTAAAAGATAAAATGGACGCAGGTCCAGAAGCCGCTAATCCTGATGATGTTTTGAAAGTTTACGAATTATTCAAACAAATCTCTCAGGAAAATGAAGATTTAAAGGAAGAAATTGAAGATATGGATATTGCTGTACAAAGCTTTTAAGACTGCTTTATTTTTATGGGAATTTCTCTCATAGCGTACAAATGATAATATCTGATATCGACAAGAAATACTGGGTGACCGTGAAAGAGGGTGTTCTGGATTATGGCGCAGGTGATGTTGATAATCCAAGTTTTACTTTTTCTGCGACGAAAGACATAGGAACTAGCTTACTCTTTGGTGAGACTGATGCGACTTCTGCTTATATGGCTGGTGATATTACAGTCGAAGGTAATCTTCAAGATGCTATGGCATTCCAAGAGATTATCGAATTAGCTATGGAAGCTTTTGAAGATTTAGTAGATGATTTATAAAAATACCTAAAATTAACTAATTTACATAGTCTTTTTTTTTTAATTATTTTCTTCTCAATTGAATTCTTAGTTTTTTTGTTCCAATTTGAAAATTTTATCGTTTTTCTTAACAGGTTTGTCTAGCTTTATACCTATAGATAATCGATTTTCTTTATTTGAGACGTAAGGTGTTTCAGTTAAGTTTCTCTTTTGTTTTATTTGAATTGATGTTATCTTTTGCCGTAAAAATGTATCTGTGTGTGTTCCTAAAATAAAAATCTCGTCATTTAGCTTTAATTTTCCTTTTGTGAGAAGTATTTTGGCAGCATTTTTTTCTGGATAATAAGATAATACTTTCCCGATCTCTATTTTTCTAAATTTAGAAAGGTTTCCTTCACTTTCACTAGCAATTTCGCTCCCTTTTGGTAAATCAAAATAAAAACCAGTCGAGAAACCCTTATTATAAACCCTTTGTAGCCGTTTCAGCCAATCTTGAATCTTTTCGTCAGTAAATGTGTTATCATAATATGCATCAACAGCTTCGCGATAACACGATGTAACCTCTTCAATATAGATGGGGTCTCTCATTCTTCCTTCAATTTTAAAAGCATCTATGTTTCCTTCAATCAACTCAGGAATATATTGAATCATGCAGAGATCTTTTGCGCTGATAAAAAAGAAGCCATCGTATAGGAATTCATTGTTTTGGTCATCATAGACAGTCCATCGTCTTCTGCATGGTTGTACGCATTTTCCCCTGTTTGCTGAATAATCCTGAGATTCACATACCTCAGCTGAAAAATAACAACGACCCGAAATTGAAGTACATTGTGCACCATGTACAAAGACTTCGATCTGGCTTTTCTTTAAACCGCTCTTTATCTCCTTAATTTGCTTTAAAGACAATTCTCTAGCAAGAATTAATCTCTGCGCTCCGATAGATTCATAAAATTGTGCTGTTCGTAAATTAGATATATTAGCTTGAGTTGAAATGTGAAAGTTAAGACCTTTATCTTTTGCGAGCTGGATGGCTCCAATATCATGTATAATTACCGCATCAATTTCAGCTTCCATAGCGCGGTTCATGATTTTTTCTAATAATTCAAATTCATTATCATAAATGATTATATTTGTAGTAAGATACGTTTTAATATCATTATCATGGCATAATTTTACAATTTTAGGAAGTTCTTCTACTTTTAAATTATCACTAAACATTCTCATATTAAGAGACTCAACGCCAAAATAAACTGCGTCGGCGTTATTCAGAGTAGCACTAAGTGATTTAACATTCTTTAAAGGTACTAATAGTTCCACACGTTTTTCTCTCATCGTATATAACTTTTATATTCTTCTTTTAACTGAGTCAATATAAAAAAGAAAAAAAAGATTTCTTTGTGTTAATAACAAAATTTAGAATTATAATTTTATCTATTATGAAACTCTAATAATTGGTCTGGGTATTACTTTACTTTAAATTTTGATAGTAATATTAATTAATTTAACCGCAACAATTATTAGAGTGAAAGGTAATATATCAATTAAAAATTGTCTACAAAAAATTGGTGGAGTTTTGCCTTCCGAAATTTCTCGATTAGTTAATGCTACGGACAATCTTGTCAATCAGCAGTTTTATAGGGGCGGTCAAGATATAATAATTGGACGAACCCCGCAAATCAGTTTAAAAATAAAGACTTCAGGACAAATTATTCAGAAATTTAAAGATTTATTTAATCAGAATATAGATTTATTTTTGAAAGGTAAATATTTTCAATTTTTATTGCCATTTAAAAAAATTGAAGGTCTAGATGAAGAATTAATCAAAGAAATCTACGAAGAACTTCAAGATAAAATTGAAGTGTTAAGGGAAAATGCCGCAGAAGAAATAATTATTTTGTACACTATGGTAATTAGTGTCCTCATCACAAAAATAAGAGAGCTTCACTTCAACAATGCCGTAGATGAAATTAAAGATAGGGTTAAGAAAAAATCAAGAGGAGTTAGTGATAATGACATTCAAAAAGTCTTAAATAACCTTTATATGAGAAATAATGATAACGTTTCTATTTTATACAATTTATCTTATCTAGATGCGCTTGCCTCTAGCTTTAATTATAAAAAAGTCGCAAGAGTTGCTAAAATTCAGAAAAGTAAATATATCAATAAGATTGTGAACTTAATACTTTCATCTCTTAATAACTAAAATAATACAAAGGATGTATGTGCTTAGACAAAATATTCTTCGATATTGTTAGGCATTATTAAAATTTCTGAAACAGTTTGTTTGAATTCGACACTCTCTTTATTAGATAGAACATTCGCAAAATTATAATACTTCTTTTGAACCAGTGGTTTAGCCATGTTCTTAAGTTTTGTGCTAAACGAATAAAAATTCATATATCCAGCATTATAGTCTTTGTTTTTAAGCGATTCTTTTGCTCTGCCTAAATAGTATTTTAGTTTAATTCTTCTATCTTTTATCTCATCTTTTACTTCTTTCGCAACTTTCTGATAGCTTAGAAGATTAGCTGTATCATTAAGTTTTTCTAAAATTTCTAATAATTCTTCAAAGATTTTTGATTTAATTAAAAGATTTTGCTCACTGCCTAAATTAATTAATAAATTATCTTTATTTTTTTGTAATTCTTCTCGTAATTTTACCGAAATTTCGCCTCTTTGCGCCCAAATCGAGCGGAAAATGTCTACTTTTTGATCTAATAGTTTTTCATCAATAGATTTTTTACTCGAACGAATTAATTTATTTACATCATCATCAAATTTTTGAAATTGTTCAGATGTGCGTTCGGATTCATTAAATAAGTCTTTATTATTGATAATAACTTCAACAATTTGCGGTATCATTTTATTAGCAGATTTATCATCCTCCATATCAGTAACTATAACTAGTTCTGAATTAATTTCCAGAATATGATTAATTTCAACATGATAATCCCCTAAATTTATTGCTCTTAGAGTGCTAGAACCATCGAATTTCATACCCGCAATAAATGTTTTTAAAGCGACTAAAAAGCTCTGGAACATTTCAAGTTTTTCATCATCCATTTCTTCAAAAAAAACTTTATCGTATAGAAGGTTGCCTATTTCATTAAAAACAAAAAAACCATTTAACATTTCTGAACCTTTTTATCGCTTTAAATATTACAAGTCTCTTATAAAATTATAATATCTTTTTAAATATATTTATTTTTTCTTCTTATTATTAACATATAGGATGTATGTTTATTTTAATTGTGTTTGTAAAAATATTTTTATTATAGGTGAGAAATGTAGCAATGAATTCAAGAGAAAATATTAGCCCATTATTGAATAAATATAACAAGAAACAAGTTTCACTGGAAGAAGCTATTAAATCCTTTATTAGACCAGGTGACAGAATATTCATTGATTCAGGATGTGCTGAGCCAGTAGATCTCACAAAAAAATTAATTGAATTAGGTCCAAAACTTCCTGATGTTGAAATATTACACTTCTTAAGTCTTTCTGACCTTGATTATTATGAAACCGCAGGTGGCATTGAAGATCTTTTTCGACATAATGCTTTTTTTATTGGAAAATCGCTAAGAAAATATGTTCAAGCCGGTCAAGCAGATTATACACCTATGTTATTAAGTGAAATTCCCCTTTTATTTAAGCGCGGTCAAATGCATTTAGATACTGCCCTAATTCAAGTCAGTCCACCTGATAAATTTGGATATTGCAGTTATGGTATAAATGTTGATATTGTTAAATCGATTGCTGAAGCGGCAGAATTTAAAATCGCAGAAATAAATCCAAATATGCCTCGGACTTTGGGCGATTCCTTCATTCATATGGATGATATTGACGCATTTATTATTTCAAACCATGATATAATTGAATTTTCTTACGGTGAACCAGATGATGTAGCTAAAAAAATTGCTAAATACGTAGCTTCTTTAATTGAAGACGAATCCACTATCCAAATGGGAATCGGTCAAATACCGAATGCTGTAACTCAAGAATTAGTAGATAAAAAAGATTTAGGTGTTCATAGTGAAGTATTTTCAGATGGTATTGTGGATTTAGTGGAAGAAGGCGTTGTGACATGTAAAAAAAAGACAATACATAAAGATAAAATTATATGTTCTTTTGTTATTGGCTCCAGAAGGCTTTATGATTTTGTTGATGATAATCCTATGGTTGAATTTCATCCTTGTGATTATTGTAATGATCCCTACATTATAAGTCAGAATTATAAACAAGTTGCCATTAATGCAGCTCTCACTGTTGACATAACTGGTCAAATTAATTCGGATTCTTTAGGTCATCAGTTTTATAGCGGGATCGGTGGTCAAGTAGACTTTATTAGAGGCGCTGGACGTTGTAAAGATGGTAAACCAATTATGGTAATACCTAGTACAGCAACTCTAAATGATGGCACTGTTGTATCTCGTATAGTACCACATCTTCAACATGGGACAGGAGTTGTTGTAACTCGTGGTGATGTTCATTATGTTGTTTCAGAATGGGGAATTGCATATTTATATGGAAAGAGTATAAGAGAAAGAGTTCTTGAAATGATTAATATTGCTCATCCAAATTTTCGAGAAGAATTATTGAAACACGCTAAGAAATGGAAATATGTGTATTCTGATCAAAACATTCCAAAATCTATTGAAGGGAGAATTTCGATTTATCCAGAAAAATACGAGACAAGAATGGAACTTAAAAATGGAGATTTAATTAAAATTCGACCCGTGAAACCCACTGATGAAAGAATGATCCAAGAACTTCATTATTCTTTGGATGAAAAAGATATATATTACCGCTTTTTTATGCCTATACACGATTTCAGGCATAAAAAGGTTCAACCTTTAGTTAACATTGATTACATTCGAGAATTTATTTTAGTTTGTTTCGATAATAAAATACAAAATATTATCGCTTTAGGTGGTCTTTTCAGAACATATAATCCCTCAGTTGCCGAAATAGCATTCATAACTCATAAAGATTGGCGAGGACAAGGTATATCCAAGTTTTTATTGAACTATCTAGTAAAAATAGCAAGAGAGCTTAACTATAAAACATTTTCTGGATCTATTCTCATAGAAAATAAAGCAATGCTTCATATTATTCATAAATCTGGTTATAAGCTTACTTCCCAAGATATTGAAGGTGGTGTATTAGAATTTATAATGGATATTTCAAAATAAAAGGTTTGAGTGATATTCTTTTTTATTCAAACATTATTATTTTAATGATAAACTTGGTGCATATAAATACTCATTAATGAATTTCACAAATTATACAGGAAAAAAGGGCTGGATAAAGAAGTAATTCTTACATTTCAAAAGATAATTTATTCATATTATAAGCAATACGGTCGAAACTTTTCATTTCGAGAGAATATCACACCTTATAATGTACTAGTTTCGGAAATGATGCTACAACAAACCCAAACAAGTCGAGTGTCCGAAAAATTCCTCGAATTTATTGAAAAATTCCCCGATTTTCATTCTCTTGCAGCTGCGCCATTAGAAAAAGTATTGAAAGCCTGGCAAGGATTGGGTTATAATAGAAGAGCAATCGCTTTAAAAAAAATTGCTGAAGATATTATTAATCCTTATAATGGAAAACTTCCAGATTCAGTTGATTTATTGAAAACACTTCCACAAATAGGGCAAAATACGGCATCTTCAATTGTAACGTTTGCTTATAACAAACCTACGATTTTCATAGAGACCAATGTAAGAGTTGTGTTCATATACTTCTTTTTTCCTACAGAAAAAAACATAAAAGATAAAGATATTCTACCTATTGTTGAAAAAACGCTTGATAAGCAAAATCCTCGTAATTGGTATTATGCCCTTATGGATTATGGCGTAATGCTAAAAAAAAGTCATCCAAATCTTAATAAACGAAGTGCCCATTATCGAAAGCAATCAACATTTAAAGGATCCAATCGAGAAGTCCGAGGTAAGATATTAAAGATACTCCTTAGTTGTAATCAAATTTCTGTACAAAACCTTTTAAAAAAGCTGAAAATATCTTCTCAAAAATTGAAACCAATCCTTTCTCAATTAGAAAAAGAAGATTTTATTTATAGAGAGGGAGAAATGATTTTTATATCAGCAAAATAGATTCTCAATCATAATAACTTGCCGGTTTTCAAATAATCTGCAATTTTTAAAGCTAGTTTCTCTTGTTTCTTCCATTCTCCAAAAGCATAACCCTTCGAAGTTAATTTTTTAATGATCTCTTTTAATTCATCATTTATCTGCTTCACATTTTTATTTGCGAATGGCGTCTTTGGTAATGGAATAAACGAATGTGTATGGATTTTTGCTCCCATAGTTGATAAGTCTCTCATCATTTTTACTGTTAACAAAATATCTTTTTCTTTCTCATCAGGTAATCCAAAAATGATGTCAACATTAGCGTTAATATTCTTTGATAAGGTTAATTCAACTGCTTTATATATATCATCAACGGTATGGTCTCTATGACATAGATCTAAAACTCTCTGGCTTCCAGACTGCGCTCCAATAATAATATTATCGTTTGAAGCGTATTCCAAAATGAGTTCTAAAGTATCTTCAACAACATGTTCAGGACGTACCTCTGAAGGAAAAGAACCTAAGAAAATTCTCCCCTCAGGTGATATAATTTCCTTTATTTTAATTAATAATTTCTTGAGTTTTGGGATATTCAAATTCTTCCCATCAATAGAGCCATATGAGAAGGCATTCGGACTTATGAATCTTATATCTGTAAGATTCTCTTTTTTCATCAATTTCACATATTTACTAATCGATTCTATACTTCGATGACGGGGTTTTGATCCTAAAATATAAGGTGTTTGACAGAAATAACAAAAAAAAGGACATCCTCGAGTAATCTCAATAGCCCCAAATCTACCCAGCTTAATTGGAAATGGAGGATATTTATCCAAATTGATTGGTTTCCTTTTATCCACAATAATTAATTCGTTATTATCATTTAAGTATGCTGTTCCATTTATGTCTCTATAATTTTCGTTATTTATAATCTTATGAAAAAACTCAATTAGAGTTTCCTCTCCTTCTCCAATAAAAGCGATGTCAAATCC
>Ga0114919_10005134_pt1 | contig 10450 bp, 9 predicted proteins | sample BlataG_FD_88682 | JGI IMG/M metagenome (GOLD analysis project Ga0114919, IMG submission 88682) | Deep subsurface microbial communities from Black Sea to uncover new lineages of life (NeLLi) - Black_00105 metaG | ecosystem: Environmental > Aquatic > Marine > Oceanic > Sediment | place: Atlantic...
CACGATGAATTTGGTTGGGTTGCGGATGTGAGCGTACAATGGGGCGCCAATATTTTCACCGCAACAAGTGATCATTCGATTGCTGCGCTTGGTTTTTATACAAACGATCTCAACACAGAGTATACGGTCAATTTATATACAAACCTCACTGTGAGCACAAATCCCATAAGCGGGACATTAGCCGCAACTAAGACGGGGACGATGGCGCTTCCAGGGTCACATACCGTTGTTTTGGATTCGCCGGTCCCTGTGACGAATGGATCAGAGTTTTCTGTGATTGTCTACCTTGATAATCCTGTCTACACCGATTTTCCCCATCCCTTCGAAAGGTACTATGCTGGATATTCATCTGGATGTACCTCTAATCCAGGGGAAAGTTTTTACAGCTTTGACGGAACGTCATGGTACGATCTTTACGGTGCTCTAGCATATGACTGTAATTTCCTAATTAAAGCCTTCGTTGAAGGGACAGCAGTCGCAGTGAAAAATGACTTTAACGGAGACGGGCAGGGAGACATTTTATGGCGGAATTATAGTACTGGGCAAAATGCGGTATGGTATATGGGGTACTCCAATGGGGGGATGACAGGATTGAGTCTCAAAAACTTTGGGATGATTGATATGGGTCAGGGTCTGGGACAGGCAAAGATATATCAGGATCCAATGGAGGCAGGAGGTCTTCTTTACAAGAATGTAGTTAGCGTATATTGGAGTCCAATGGAGGTTGAAGATCTTGCTTACCAGATAGAACCGCCTGAGTTCGATTGGAAAAAGTTGGAGTATTCGGAAGAGATCCAAGTGTTGACCGAGCCTGGGGATGTAGAGGATGTAGAGGTAAGGATACAGGGACTTGCAAGAACAGGATTGGCATTTTTGTCTACAGTGACGGACACGAATTGGCATATGGTAGGGACGGGTGATTTTAACGGAGACGGGAAAGTAGACATTTTATGGCGGAATTATGCTGATGGAAGGGATGCGGTGTGGTACTTGGACGGGGTGTTGAGAACAGGATTGGCATTTTTATCTACAGTAACGGACACGAATTGGCAAATGGTAGGGACGGGTGATTTTAATGGAGACGGGAAAGTAGACATTTTATGGCGGAATCAAGTGGATGGAAAGGATGCGGTGTGGTACATGGACGGGGTGTCGAGGACAGCAACGGAATTTTTGTCTACAGTTGCGGACACCAATTGGAAGATAGAAAACCATTAATATTAGGATTTTAGGGACTACCTGAACAAATCCAAGAAGGTCTTTCTGCCGCATGAAACATTCGGCATCCTGGGCAACATTGCCGGCATCTGCGAGCTGCTCAAGGAAAAGTTGGCCGCGGACAAAGATGAAGAGTAATCCAAAAGGCCGACTCTAAATTCCGAGTAGGAGGGGATGTTTTCCACCCAAATCTTGCCACTCACTACTTCACATTCGCTTTTTCCCCTACTTTTCACTTTCAAAACATGGGCCTTGACAAGCCATACATGTATAATCATAGTTAAACTCTGTAGCAATCTTAAGATAATCGACGCAAAAGACAGGGTGCCTCAACTTCTCAAAAAAAGCGAGCTTATAAAGATGCTTCATGAAAAAATTCCTTATCCATTCTCCCCTTACATCTTTCGTAATGCCACCATCTACCTCATCCACAAATATACTGATCTAAACAACCAACAGATAAGCCTCCTTTTCAACTTGCTCAAACAATCCAGCATAAGCCAGACGCGCCTTAGATTCCGCATACGTTTGGATAGCTAACCTAACACAAAAAGAAGATTTTCAGATTTAGAAAACATAAACATCATTTTAGCTGTGAGAGAAGGGGTAGAGAAGCATTCGAGCAATGAGCCGATGAAATAGCAGCAAAGAACGTAGATTAGCCTAGAACGAGCAGTAAGAATGAGAATTTTGACGAAAAACCCAGCAGCGGTAGCCTGTCTTTTGATTGCGTAACCGATGCAGATAAAAATGTCCATATAACGGTTTGGGGAACCAGCAAACATCCGCGTCCAAAAGGATATGAAGATGATCCTCTCGAATCGCAATCTCGCTGATCCACCATCCATTCATGCGACAAGCTTCGTACATCAGTTTTTTCAGGCGGATGCCTATTTTGCCTTGCAGAATTCTTTTTCGATATTTTGGTATCCATACCAGATGATACTGGAGCCTATGTTTTGTATGAGAGCCTGTGGCGTAGCGAGCCATAACCAGATTATGCCTGATTGGCCTCCACTTCGCCAGCTAAAGCTGGCTTCGTTCCGGGTGCCATTCATCCCCAGGCTTAAAAGCCTGGGGTTTTCTGGCATTCAGATAAAATTTTAAGTCATTAAAAAAAAAGACTTTTAATCAATAATTTTCCAAGTGACCTATAAATAGAAAAAACAATGAATGTAATTCTTGTTGCAGGAGCTAGACCAAATTTCATGAAGATAGCACCTATAATTGATGAGATGAAAAAGTTTCCTCACAAGTTCAAGCCCGTTTTCGTACACACAGGTCAGCATTATGACAATCATATGTCGAAGGCATTTTTGGAGGATTTAGAACTGCCAGAACCGGATGTATACCTAGGTGTAGGATCCGCCAGCCATGCAATGCAAACAGCAAAAATAATGATGGAGTTTGAGAAGGTAGTAATTGATCAGGAGCCTAATTTAGTAATGGTTGTTGGGGATGTAAACTCTACTCTTGCTTGTGCCTTGGTAGCCACAAAAATGCATATCCCGATTGCTCATGTAGAAGCTGGTTTAAGAAGTTTTGATAGGACAATGCCTGAGGAGATAAACAGAATTTTAACAGATCAGATTTCGGATTATCTCTTCACTACTTGTAAGGAAGCCAATGAGAACCTAAAAAAAGAAGGAATTCCGGAAAAGAAAATACATTTCGTTGGGAATGTAATGATACATTCCTTGATGAAATATTCTCAGAAAGCAAAGAAATCCGATATATTGGAAAAACTTGGGATAAATGAAAAAGAGTACTGTCTACTCACCCTTCATCGACCCTCTAATGTAGACCAAAAAGAAACGTTTCAAGAAATTTTAATAGCATTGAATCAAATCCAACGGAAGATAAAAATCATTTTCCCTGCTCACCCTCGAACATTAAAAATGATTGATAACCTTGGACTAAAACCACAGATCGAAAATATGGAAAATCTTCTTCTTCTAGATCCTGTCGGTTACTTACATTTCTTAAAACTACAACAAACAGCCAATTTCATCATCACCGATTCCGGCGGGATACAAGAGGAGAGTACTTTCTTTGGAGTTCCTTGTCTGACCATTAGAGAAAATACTGAACGGACAATTACTATCACACAGGGAACTAATACTCTAATTGGTCTCGATTCAAGCAAGCTCGTAAAAGAAAGCCTAAATATTCTAAATGGAAATGGAAAGAAAGGGAAAATACCTGAACTCTGGGATAGTTATGTAGCTCAGAGAATAGTTGGAGCACTTAAAAAGTGAAACAAGTTTTAATAAAAAAAGGACAAGTCGTTGTAGAAAATATTCCAGCTCCTCTAATTGAACAAGGACATGTTCTTGTAGAAGTTGCTTATTCCTTAATCAGCACAGGAACAGAATTGAGTAGGGTTCAAAGCTCCGGACAATCTTTAGTAAAAAAGGCTCTTGAGCAGCCTGAAAAAGTAAAAAAACTTTGGGATTATCTGCGCAGCCGAGGGATCCAGAAAACATTAACTAAACTCAAAGGACAAATCAATCAGGCCACCCCTTTAGGATATTCGTGTTCAGGTTCTGTTATCCAATCAGGGGAAGGCATCAGCGACCTGAAGCCAGGTGACCAAGTGGCCTGTGCTGGAGCTGGTGTCGCCAACCATGCAGAAATCGTTCTTGTGCCGCGTAATCTTATAGTAAAAGTTCCAAAGGGTTGCACATTGAAAGATGCATCATCAGTAACTCTTGGAGCGATTGCCATGCAGGGCGTTCGCCGTGCTGATCCGAGACTGGGCGAGATCGTGGCGATCATTGGATTAGGCTTGCTCGGCCAGATTACGGTACAACTGATTAAGGCTGCAGGTTGTATGGTGTTAGGGATTGATCTGGATGGGCGAAGGGTATCTCTGGCAAAAAAACTGGGGGCAGACGCTGCTTTCAATCCTGCAAAGAAAGACATTAATAATGAAATTCGCCACCTAACCGGCGACCATGGTGTGGATGCAACAATCATTACGGCTACATCAAGCAGCAACTCCATTGTTCAACAGGCCATGGAAATCACCCGGAAAAAAGGACGAGTAGTGGTTGTAGGCGAGGTTGGCCTAGGGCTTAATCGTTCGCCGTTTTATAAGAAAGAAATTGACTTTTTGATTTCCTGTTCCTATGGGCCGGGGCGTTATGATACCCGTTATGAAGAAAAAGGCCTTGATTATCCCTATTCTTATGTGCGCTGGACTGAGAACCGCAACATGCAGGAATACCTACGCCTAGTGGCCGAGGGCAAGATGCAGTTAGGGCCGATCCTAGAGCAGGAATATGAGTTGTCCCAGGTCCCACAAGCCTATGAAGCGCTACAGACCGCTGCCGAAAAGCCCCTGGGCGTTCTGCTGCGTTACCCAATTGCCGCTGAGATCACACAGGCGCAGAAATTGGAAACCAAGGTAGTTTTGCATTCCCGCCCGGCGAGCGACAATGTGCGCATTGCCTTGATCGGTGCGGGCAGATTTGCCAAGGGGGTGCACTTGCCCAACCTGCAAAAACTCTCCGATGTGTACCACATTCGCGCCATCGTGAGCGCCACGGGCAGCAACGCCAAGGCCACCGCGCAGCAGTTCGGCGCCGACTACGCCACCACGGACTACCAGGATGTGCTGGACGATCCCGATGTGGATGCCGTGCTGATCTGCACCCGCCATCATCTTCACGCCCAACAGGCCATGCAGGCCGCGCGGGCCGGCAAGGCCATCCTGCTGGAAAAGCCTATGGCGCTGAACCGGGAAGAGTTGGATGGACTTGTCAGCGTGCTCCAGGAGGCTGGCGTCCCCTTCATGGTCGGCTTTAATCGGCGCTTCTCCCCGGTGGCGCGCCGGGCCAAGGAGATCATCGGCGAGCGGCAAAACCCGTTGATAATCCTCTACCGCATGAACGCCGGTTACCTGCCGCAGGACCACTGGACGCAGACCGTCGAGGGCGGTGGGCGCATCATCGGCGAGGCATGCCACATTTTCGATCTCTTCCACTACCTTATCGGCGCGCCGGTGGCGGAGGTGAGCGCCACGTCCATTGTCCCGCAGACCGAGCACATTCTGGCCGGCGACAACGTGTCGGTGACGCTGCGCTACGTGGACGGCTCGGTGGCGACACTGCTCTATACTGCGTTGGGGTCTCCCGACTTAGGCAAGGAGTATATGGAACTCTATGCCGACGGCAAGGTGCTGGTGCTAGATGACTACCGGGCCTTACGGGTGTATGGCGCGCCGGTGAAAGGGTGGACGACTTCGGTGCAGGATAAGGGGCATGTGGAGGAACTAAGAGCTTTTGCCAAATCCGTGTACGAGCAAAGCGAGTGGCCGATTCCACTGGAATCATTAACGAGCGTGGCGGAGATTGGTTTTCAGGTAGCGCGAGGAAGAAAGGAATCCAGTTTATGAAGTGGTTGCGCAGTGAATCGAGGATTGCAAGCTCGAGCGCAATGTCGCTCATACGAGACTACCTCCTAAGATTCTTGGTCAAGAATTATCCATTTAAGAGGGGAAGTAGTCGAGTTTTTTCTCTTGCCATGAAAAGGGTGCACGGCATTCTTATTTTCCTTGATGGTTTCGGAAATCGGCTCCTTTTGGACCTAGACAATTATATTGATTCTAGAATTTTTCTGCAGGGGTCCTATGAGAAGGACAACATACGTTCCCTTATAAAGGCTTCGGCAGAATATGGCTGTAGTTATTTTGTGGATATCGGCGCTAATTTTGGACTCTATACAGTGACATTCGCTTCTCATCCCGAAGTACTAAAAGTATGGGCATTTGAGCCCGATCCAAGGAATTATGCACAGTTGCTGGCTAACCTATTCTTAAATGATCTTTATAATAAGGTAATTCCTTGTGAAATGGCTCTTTCTTCGACCGTCGGTGAAGCAGTTCTGTACATATCGGAGATGCCCAGGGGCTTTGATCACGATAAGTTCAACAGTGGAACAAACTCGTTGGTTTTCAGGAAAGACAGGCACACGCGAAGCATTAAGGTGAAAATATCGAGAATGGATGACTTGGTCAAGGTTGAAAACGCGAATGTGGCTGTAAAGATTGATGTCGAAGGCCATGAATATTCAGTTTTAAAGGGTATGCATAATTTTCTTATGAAGAATAATGTTGTAATTTTGTTAGAAAGTTTTCCTGATCAATTTCCCATTGTTGACAATTACCTTTCTGATTTGGGATTCCATAAATTGGATTCACCAACATCATCTGATTGTCACCTCTATCGGAAGCAAAAATCGTAATCTCAAGCGCTCAATCATAGGTCTCCTCGACTTGTAGAGAACAGATTCTATGCAGAATCTTCGAATTGCACTGGTTGGTGCCTACCCACCTCCTTTTGGGGGTGTATCGAGTAGCGTTATGCAGCTAGCAGAGCATTTAGCGAAAGAAAATTTCTCTATCCGTGTATTTGCATCGAATCAACCTCAGGATGATGTTCCTGAATATGTCTCTCATTATAGTCTTCGCTCTATTGATATTTCACGCAACCTGTTTTTCAAGATTAAGAAGTTTAGACCGGACTTAATCCATTCTCATCAATCCACACTTGATTGGAGAATGATCTTTGTTTCCAAAACTCTAGGAATCCCTGTAATCCATCATGTTCACGGCGAACGCTTTCCCGAACAATTTGTTCAAATGTCGCCGTTCAAACGTTTATTGCTTAGGCTTGCTGCGAGAACGTCCACTGCGGTAATCGCTGTCAGTTCTGATTTGGCGGATTTCATTACAACCTTGAAAGACGATAGTCGCCATATATACGTTATTCCCTGCTTGTTACCGCTTGAAGAAAACCTGATGTCTAGGGATAAGGCCGTTTCTAGCAAACAACTGATGATTGTCACGACTGGCTATTATCCGTTTGCTAATCCCCATTATGGTTTTCAATTAGTACCGCCTGTTGCTAAAAGATTGCAAGAAAAGGGCATTCGCTTTATTTGGTATCTAGTGGGCCAAGCGAGCAAACCAGAATTAGAGATTTTTCGTTGCTCGCTTGCCGAGAATGGAGTGCAAGACAGTGTCGTGTTTATCGGCGCACTGGATAGACCTCAAATGCTTGGTCTCTTGAGAGATGTCCATATCTATGTCAGAACCAAGTACAGTGACTCCTTCGGCATTGTGATTGCCGAGGCACATCAATTGGATTGCCATTGCCTATTTGGCGACAACAATCTCTATTTTCAGGAAGGTCATCGATTAACCAAGTACCGAACAGGCGATGTAGATTCTTTGACAAGTAAGTTGTTAGATATCATTAAGCAGATTGAGCCTAATGGTCCGCGCAATATGGAGAGCCCTTTCGCTGATGAGGCTATGGCGAATTATCAAAAGATCAAGAACCTCTACGAGCAAGTGCTATCGAGCCAGGTTCGATAGCGATAAGGGATTGTCTGAAGATGAAAAGCCGGTTTCAGGAGACTGCTTACCACACGATTGTGTTCGGCGTTGGTGGTGCCCTTCGGCAGGCAATTGCCTTCTTGCTTATCCCACTCTATACGCGATATCTGGAACCCGATGCTTTCGGTGCATTAGCTCTTTTTATCATCGTAATAAACTTGATGGGTATCATCCCGCAGTCTTTTACACCCGCTTTATTTCGTTCGTACTATGACTGTGAAGATGACAGAGAACGCAGAATTGTCGTAAGCTCAACGTTCGGTTTCGTTATTGTACTAATTGGTATCCTGTCTGTTATTGGATTGATGTATGGTCGCTTGTTTTCTATGTTGCTCTTCCGCACAGAGGGATTGGAGACTCTGTGGCAAACTGTTATGCTGATCAGCTTTCTTAACGGCATCGCAGCGCTTGGGATGGGGATCTTGAGAGCAAGAAAAGCATCGCGGCAATTTGCATTCGTCTCTGTTGTTGCTTTTTTGATTCAGATGGTTGCCACTATTTATCTCGTAGCAGTCAAGAACAGTGGTCTAGCGGGCGTGTTAAATGGTTATCTGATAGGCTCGGTTGCCAACGTTGCATTTTTGTTTCCATTTGTCATACGTGATATTCGACCCCAGATTTCATCGGCAGAGGTGGCCAAGCTGTTCTCTTACGGATGGCCATTTATGCCAACGCAGGCGATGGGCTTTATCACACAATCTGCTGATAGGATTCTGTTGGAGCGGTTTGCTTCTCTGGCCGTCGTTGGCGTATATGCCTTGAGCCAAAAATTGAGCAGTATATTGACGGTACTGTTCGTTGCGCCTTTTTCTCTTATCGCGCTTCCTGTGGTTTTTTCAGCAGAAAAGGATGAAAACGCCAAACAGTTCTATGTACGATTGCTGACGTATTACCTTTTGATTGCATTGAGCATTGGGCTTGCAGTCTCAATGCTGGCGGATAGCTTGCTAAAGCTAGTCTCAAATCCTGTGTACTGGACTGCAAGTGATATCGTTCCGCTGATCAGCTTGAGTCTGATACTGTATGGTGCCCGCAGCTTGATAGGAATCGGTCTCATCATTCAGCGAAAGACCCACTATTTTCCTCTAGCTGTTGGGGTCGGCATGGTTGTCAATTTTTCGCTGTTGCTGCTTTTTGTGCCGCGTTTTCACGAGCGGGGAGCCGCCTGGGCCTCTGTTCTGGGCTCAATTTCAGTATGTATCGTCTACTATTGGTCAAATCGAGCTTTCTATCCTTTACCTTACGAGTGGTTACGAATGGTCAAGATACTCTGTGCTGCAGTGATTGTATATGGTATTGGCTGGATTTTTCGGCTCAATGATCCCCTAAAAGATATAATACTTCATAGCGTTTTGCTGCTTGTCTATCCGGCACTGCTGTACCTTGTGCGTTTTTTTGAGAAGAGCGAGATACGGTACATTACAAGTGCAATTTCTAGAACTCGATCGAGATTCCAAGCATTGCTGAAACAAAGATAGAGATACGATGTACTGGAAAGATATGCCTCAAAGCATGCAAAAAGCCTTCTGCTGTCCGGTGTGCCAAGGTGATTTGTTGGAGCGGTCTTTGTGCTTGATATGCGCAGATTGTGGGAAAGAGTGGCCTTTTATTGATCGGAACGTGCCGTGCTTTGCTTCGACTGTATACGAGTCCCCACAGGCCAAGACAGAGCGGGTAGGCTCTAAGGGGAAGATTCGACAATCTTTACTTTACCAGAAGGCAAGAGACAATCTTAGTGGGATAAGAGCGTTTCTAAAACGTCTTATCTTAAGAGATGAACGATTTTGGGAAGCGCAATTGGACAAGTTTCGTGAAATAGAAGAGGAAGTTGTTGAAAAATTGCTAGATTCATACCTTTGTTTACCCGTGGAATTGACCATAGAGCTAGGTGTAGGGCAACGGGATAAGACAAAATTGTATAATCGCATGTCCAAATATACTATCTGCTCTGATATTTTCTACGATGAGAATGTGGCTACTCGTAATAAGAAAAGTTCCAATTTACTTTACGGAGTGATCAATGCAAGTCAGTTACCTTTCCGGGAAGGATCTGTTGATTTATTATTGACCTCTCATGTTGTCGAGCATTTTCCAGACAAGCATCAGGCATTGAATAACATCCGAAGGATCCTGAAACCTGGTGGTTGGGCCTGTCATATAGTTCCCATAATGCAAGGCCATGTTTATCGACATATTCTGTCCTTAATCACAAATCCGCTGGTTTTAACTCCTTGCTTTTTAGGCGGGATCCATGGTGAGTACGATAGTATTTGGGAAGAGTTGAAATTGAATACAGTCAATTCGTGGAGAAATCTTTTCATATCAAATAACTTTCATATTGTTATAGATGTACCTGGAAAAGTCTTTGCAATGAGGCCTTTAAGTGCCACGATGTCTATTAAGTTATCAAATATATTTCACTTATACGGATCACATGTTTTTTTAACGCAGAAGACAGATGTATAGTCTAAGACGTATTCGCTCTTTGGCAAAAGAGTTATCTGTACTAGAGTTTATGCATAGAGCGACCCTGTGGTGCGTTCGGTACTGTATTACGATTGGCGCTGCTGTATTAGCGCGCTTGCAGCACAATTTGGGTCTCACTGGAAAGATTAATGTATCACTCGTTTCTAAAGGTGAAGCGGTTCGGTTCTTTCTTGACATTTTGCCCAAAGAGGATTGCGTGAACATGTTGCAAAAATTGGCTCCGCAAGCTCCTGGCCTAATTATTGCCGAAGCAGATCGTGTTTGCGACCATGTCTTTGATTTGCTCGGCTCAGGTCCTACACCACTGGGAGAGAAGATAGACTGGCACGCAGACTTTAAAAC
>Ga0114919_10005136_pt1 | contig 10449 bp, 14 predicted proteins | sample BlataG_FD_88682 | JGI IMG/M metagenome (GOLD analysis project Ga0114919, IMG submission 88682) | Deep subsurface microbial communities from Black Sea to uncover new lineages of life (NeLLi) - Black_00105 metaG | ecosystem: Environmental > Aquatic > Marine > Oceanic > Sediment | place: Atlantic...
CAAAAACTTATCAATAGACTTAACTTTAGGTATACCATCTTTAGAATAATAACACATCATAATTTTATATAATTGACTTAATCTTTGTTTATCTAAATTATTTATTTCCTCTAAATAAATATTAGGGTTATAAGATAACATAGTCTCCACAAAAGTATATATTGGATTTTCTTTTAAATAAACCATAAACTGTTCTTTGTTTTCTGGTTTTCTTTTAGATATCATTGTTGCTGCCTGTTGTATGAATGCATTATTTTCATAAGATAATGAAACATATAACATATAACCTATCCTATCTACCGCATCACCATATATTGAACCTTCAATATATATTCCCTCACAACCTTTAATCTCTTTTGGGTCTTCTAAACCTCTACTAACCCACTCATTTAAATGCATAAACTCATGTGATAGATGAGATGAGAAATAATAGTGCAATGTGGAAATATTTATATCTTCACGATTTTTAGGTATTGTCATAACTACCTCTACTTCTGCATCTAATATATTATAACTACCATCTTCATTTTCTACTATTTGAGTATAAAATGGTGCGTAGTTCATATCTATAGAAGCGTCACCATCTTCACTTTCTACTATAATAACAGGTATTATAATACTATCAATAGGTAAGTCTTCATAAAAATCTTTACCCTTTAACTTCAAAGACAGTTTAGTTAGAAGATAAACGTCTTCTTCCACATCTTGTTTTATGATTTTAGGTAATAATTCGTCTGTGACATAATCCGCCCATTTCTCAACGTTCTTAGAGTAACCTCTAGACTCATTTATTACTTTTTCATATTGTTTTCTATTTACAATAACCTTCATTGGTGTTATACTTTATTTATAAATATTATAAAATTATTTAAAAAAGTAAGTATTATGGAATTATTATTAATTATTTTAGTTGGTTATTCAATATCCAACATTATTGTATTCGGAGCAATTTTCGAAGGTATGAGAGAAACGGCTAATGTTTATAGCCCTAGTTTCTTTGGTAAATTATTTAGTTGTATGATGTGTACACCTTGGTGGGTAGGGTTCTTTCTATCTGTAGGTGCACAAATTACAGGTTATAGTGAGTTTTCGCCATTTTATAACTATGGGTTAGAAAACGTTTACCTTTCAGTATTTTTAGATTCTTGTTTGATATCTGGAACTACTTGGTTAATCCACACAGTACAAGAAAAATTAGAGGTATAAAAAAAGAGGAGTTAAACCTCCTCTTTTTCTTTAACCATACCATTTGTATTAGTGGGTGGTAATTCTATACCATTTTTTACTATGACACTCTCTCTACTTAAAGTAGAGGTAGGTATATCATTTAATGTAGGTTCAGGTATTGCCTCAATAACAAACTTCAATTTCTCCAAATCTGTTAAAGGTTTATCGCTGAATAAAACTTTTAACTCTTCAATTTTAGCTTTAAGTAATGTTAACTTATTTTCTTTTTCAACATTAAAGTCAATCACATACTCAACGTGATCTAATACAATATCGATACTATCACCTTTGTCTTTTGGGAATACCATATAATAACTATCGTTGGTATTACTGGTTTTATATGTGACATTATCAGATTCAAACATATCCCAATTTTCTAATAGAACTACATCAACAACGGGTAAGTCTTTTACAAACCTAATACCTGTAACATATGGTCTTAACTCATTTAATTTTTCTTGAAACATATATTTAAGTTAAAAAATTTATTATTGATGTTATGAAGTAGGATATTGATAACCCTAAAGTAATTAGTGAAGTTTTTTCTATTTTAAACTTTTCCTGTAATCTAACACTCCTAATTAGAAAAAAAACATTTCTAACTATAACAAGTGAAGAAAACACAAAAAGTAATAGATAAACGTTGTTAACAATATCCACCATAACTTTATGCGTTTTTCTTACTAGAAACGTCTACTCTGATTTCTTGACAAAGGTTTTTAACCTCTTGACATCCTTTTCTCACTCTAGTTCCTGCAGCTTTATTACTTTTGTCATAAAACTTTGTGAAGTCATCTTCTAATCCAGCAACTAAACTTTTCAATTGTTCGTACAATTCCATTTTAATTTAATTTTTAATCTTTGTTATTATTTTCATCATTATTTATTGAACCCATATATTCGCTCAACATACTTATCTTACTATTTGTTTCAGTAATTCTACCCAATAGTTTATCAAAATCTATTTTTTTATGTATTGTAGGACTTTCTACATCATTTAAAATTCGATTAAGTTCTAACTCTAAAGTATCTCTTTCTGAAACTAAATCAGATAACATAATTTGTAAAAACTTTAATTTTGTGTTCATAATAAACCAATATTACAACTAAAAAACGATAAAATCAATAGCAAACCTACTTTTTTGTCTTAAAATATAAACATTTATCGAACATTTTATATAATTCAATCATAATATCCATATCTGATCTAGATTTTAATCTGTTGTAGTTGAAAGATAGTTCTGCTAACTTATCTAATTTTTCTAATGACTTATCTATATCTTTATAAAACAATTCATCGTAAAAATAAAGAAAATATTCTTTTAACTTATCCGTATTATTAAAAACTATCTTCTCCTTTTCAAAATTATTTATTACTTTATTAATGCACCATAAATAGTGTTCTTTGGTTTCTCTGTCCGAATTTATGTATTCTGCACCTAAATAGGTGTCAGATAATAATTTATTCAATGATTTAATAAAATCATAATATAAACCACATTTATCAAATTTTATGTCATTTGCTTTATATAACAAATTCATTTGTTCAAATGTCAGTGGTTGTACTATGTAATTCATAAATTCAGAATTTTTCATAAGTTAAATATAATTATATTTTACCCATTATAAAGATAATAACATATCTATTAATTCTGGTTGTGGAAACATATCAAATTTAGTAGTTCTACAATTAGTATGTGACCATAAACCTTTTGTGTTGTTACACATCGATACACTACATTCGTCAAATGCTTCTACACCTTTTTCCCTTATTAAATCAGGCAACCCTTTTCTAACATCTATACCATCTCTCTCACCAATGTAGAGTAATAACTTTTTAAGTTCTAAAATTTGTCTATCTGAATATCTGTGCCAATATTGGTAACCTCTAAATTTTTTTTCTAATTTAACAACTTGTTTACAATCCGCTTCAGTACCAACATAAGTATAAAATTTACCTAGTGTCTTTTTAATCCAAGTTCTAACCCCATTAATTTTTTTATAATACCCACCTTCAGTTAACCAACCAAAGTTATTTACTTCAATACCTACTGAAGCCCTATGCATTATATTATTTCCAATACCTAAGTGCCAACCATAACCACCTTCAGGAAATGCCTGTACTACAACACCATCATATTCTGTGTCGTTGTTAGTTATCTTTTGTCCACCCAATACAAATTCTGTTGCAACTTGTCCTCTACTATCTCTCGCCCAATGACTAATTGTATTAAATGGGTTATTCCAACCTGCAGTATGGTGTATAAAAATCCAATCTTTCTTTTCAGATGTAGTCCTATACTCATCTTTAGGCATATAAGATTTTTCAATTACTAAATCAAAATCTTCTGGTACAACTGGTTCTTCCATTTCGTCAGTTGTTATTATACCTAATTCATATGCTTTATCCCAAGTCCTCTTACCTACAATACCATCTGCAACTAAACCATTCGTTCTTTGAAATTCTATTGTTGAGTTATGTGTTAGGTTTCCAAAGTCACCATCTACTTTGTAATTATATAATTGAAGGTTTTTTAAAAACTCTTGCCAATATTCTACTATTATTCCTTTACTACCTTTCTTTATAGTCTCCATTTTTTATTTTTATTTTTTTATTATTGTGGTGGTTGGTGCGCATTAATATGATCCATATAATCTAATATAATTTCTGTGGGGTATGGTAATGCCTCACCCACAAATGTATTAAACAAATCATCAAAATACTTTTTTAATGATTCTTCTTTTAAATTTATAGGATATTTAATACCCCCCAAAGAACCTTTTGCTAATGTTTCTTCATGTTGGTGTCTGTTTTTCCTAACGTATGTACCATTATAATCAGATAAACCATCATCCATCGATATTATATCATACCCCAATACCCCTCTTTCAAACATAGCTTTAGAAGGTATAAATGCACAATACCCAACAACGATAGGAACATCTTCTCTCCCCCATGTAAATAACTCTACCGCAGTAGCTTCTTCTGTTAATGCTTCAGATATATCACCCAAAGGTGTATCAACTTTCCAGGTAATACCATCTACATCATATTCTTTACCAATATAATTATCATACATATATTGTAATAGTATCGGTCTTAATAATCCATAATCTTTTATTGGGTCTATAGTGGTTTCTGTATCAGTTGTTGGTAATTCACCAAAAAGAACGTCACTATGTTTTAAATAAAATTTATAAAGTTTAAATAAATGATCGTAATCATTATAACCTAACACCTTAGAAATCTTAAGTAATTTTTCACCGTCACTTAAATCCCATTCATTTTTTGTACCATCACTACTATAATAAAACCCTTTTTCGTTTATAAACTTATGAATGGTTTTTAGTATACCTCTTTCTAATTTAGAAATATCTAAAGTATCTATTATCGCCTCTGTTAATATATTTTTAAATTTCATATTATTTTCTAATATAAATGTCGTATAAGTCTTTTAATGGTGTAGGGATAAATCTTTTGATTGTACTACTTAAATCTTCTCTACCATCTTCTTTAACCTTTTTTACTAATTTTTTTAATTCTCTTTTAGACATATTTTCTAAATCATAGTCTTTATTTAATTGTCTTAGATATTTGTCATATGCTAATTCTCCCATCGGTTCAGCAGATATCCTATCATCGGTTTTAATTGGTAGAGAGGGTGGTTTTAATACTTCATAACAATATTCCTCAACACTATCCGAATTAACATTAGGTGGTAATGTACTCTTACCTAATAAAGAAAACCCTTTTTCATCTAGTCTTTTAATTCTTGAACAATAGTTTTCATATTCAAACATTGGATCACCACCTTCTTCGATTGCAAAATTTGCAGTTTCAATTTCCTTCTGTAATTCGTCCATTAAATTTATTAATTTTTCATCTATGGTTGAAGGATTAAAAGTAAAATGCCAATTTTCACTCTCAACTTCACCCCAGTACCATCCATAAACTTCTCCGTTTTTACGAACCCAATTTTGTGCATCACTATATTCACAACCTGTACACCCATCAACATCTACCGCATGTCCTTTACCATGATTACTAGTTCCAGGAACCGCAACCTTAGCAGGTTTACCTTGTACGTCACTTTTAGTTTGCCAAGTACCTATTTTTTTAATTTTGTTTATTGGTAAAACATCTACTGTTTTAACACTATCTTCATATGCGTTCCAATCTACAAGCTCAAACTGTTTTTCATATAATCTATACCCAGAAGCACTCTTAAAAAACAAATCATCTGCGTTCATTCTGTCAACCATTTTTTCATAGTATGGTGCAGAATCAGATGTCAAAGATATTTTACTACCACTTTTTTTACCTGATTTTACTTTTACTATATCAGTTCTTCTACCATTATCTGTTAAACACCCTATACAGTTTGGATTATTTGGGTCCCAATAATCTTTCGTTTTGGGTGTTGGTTTTTTTTCATCATCAGGATCACCTTCTTCTACTTCTAATAATATTTTCTTTAATTGACTTTCTGTAATTAGTATTTTCATAATATACTTTTTATATAAATATTAGTGAAAATAAAAAAGGTACCCAAAAGGATACCTTTAATTTAGTAGTTGTAAAGATATATTATAATAGTTTCTTACCTTTAGTTGATTCAAATAGATTCTTAAATGTATCTGTTTCTTTTTTATAGTCATTAGACTTACCCATTGAATCAGAATATTTATAGTTGAATAATTTTTTCATCTTTTGAGTATCCTCAGTAATCATAGTTTTATTTTTGTATGATAACACAGTACCTTCATTTAATTCTTCGTCCCATCTAACTTTAAATGTTTGATTCCCATCGTCCATTAAAAATACTTGTCCATCATTTTTATAATGTTCAGGTATTAACTTTTTCATCTCAAATTCATTTTCGAATTCGTTTTTAAAATTTAATCTTTTCATTTTATCGTTTTTTGATTCATTCTTTGTTACTCTCACTCTAGGTGTGTCTTGATATTCGTCTGGCATATCATACTTATGTTTTTTATATTTTTCACTATTAGTTTTTAACATTTCATAAGTATCATCTTCTTTATCTCCTTCACCAAAACCATCTTTTGTACCGAATTCTTCATCGTATTCAGAAGTGTCATTTAAATCATCAATTCTTTTCATAAATGAATTAAATATTTCAGTATCTTCATTGTCATATTTCAAAGCCGACATTTTACCCGCACCTAATGCTTCGATTTCATATGCTTCTTCATAATCAGAACGATTTACTTTAGGTTCGATAAATTCTTCCTCTTTATCAAATTCATAATACTTTGACATTTTTTTCTCAAAGTCTTTTAACTCATCAGTATTAAAAGTACCACTTTCTTTTCTAGCTTTCATTGCAGTTTTTAAACCTGCAGGTTCTTTCTCTTCTCTGATAGTTATTTTAGTTTTTTTAGTTAAAAATTTACCTTTCATTTGTATCTTTTTTATATAAATATCTAAAAATTAGATAATGTTATTATTTTATTTTTAAATTACCTTTTTTTATTGTTTTTACCACTCTTCCTTCATTGTAAAATTCTATCGCCTCAGGACTTTGGTTACAATAAGGGAACTTTTTACATTTTTCTTTAACTCTAACTTTTTGATAACCTAAGTTCTTTAAAACATCATTAGGTTGTTTTTTCTTAACTGGTGCTTTACCTTTCTTACCTGCAGTACCCATAAACTTACTAGGTGCAAAACCTGGTGTATCATAAACACCACCAACACCACCTACAGTTGTTGCCTCATCTAATTCTTCTTCTTCGTAATTGTCTTTTTTTCTTTTATTGATAGTTAAAGACGCATCATCACCATAATTTATAGTCCCACCATCCCATAAAATATCTTTTAATGGTTCAACTATACCACCTTCTTTATAATGTTTACCTAACGCCTTTTTCAATAAATTATTCCAATTATCACGAATATAATCCACATCTACAGAATAACCGAACCTCCTCAAAAATTTCATAAAGTATAAAATTAACTCTGGACCTAACTCAGCTAAATATTGTGGTATCTCTTTGGTTTTAACACCAGCTAACCTAGAAGAGATGAAAATACCTAATAAAGTGTCAATAATATCATTACCTGTAGTTATTTCTTCTTCTAAAACTTCTTTATCTTCATTAAATGAGTATAATTTACCTATTGGTAATCCAGTTTGTCTTTTACCTACTATACCATTCTTACTTGTAGGGATATCAGATTTTTTAAATACTCTTCTAACAGTTCCACCACCCATAGGTCCAACAAATGCACCAGATGAAGCTGCACCTGTAGCTTCTTCAATCTCATCTTCAGAATCTAAATCAATATACAAATCTTCAAAGTCAGGTTTTTCATCTCTTACTCTTCTTATTTGTTCAAACTCTCTAGGTGTTTCTCTTCTTCTATATTCTTTTCTGAAGTCATCTCTTTTTCTTTGAGCAATTCTATTAGTATTCAAATCCTCATCAACATTTTCTCTATAAGACAATTCTATACCGTCAATTTTAACTTCACCACCATTATGTAATTTATCCATATCTGATTTAGAAATCCTAACTGTTTTTTTATTGTCACCCAACTTATCCTCAATTGCAATAATACCATACTCAGGATCAGTGTAATAATCCGCGTATTCTGAAATGTGATCCATTGCAATTTCTTTTGCAATATCTTTATCATCTGTGTGTTCCATTTCTATTTTCACACCTACTTTGATTTCTTTTTTTATATCTTTAACATCTACATTGTGTTTTTCTGCTAAATCTTCTTCTGTCATACCATCGGATTCCCCACCTTTAAGTTCTTCTTCTTCATTAAAAACTACACCTCTTAAACCACTCTGTTGTGCTGCTTTATGAAATTGATCACCTATTGGACTTCTATCTTCATCTACTTTTTCGATTACATCATATGATGAAGTATTTTTACATTTGATTTTCATTAAACCAATTAAGTTTTCTAACTTATCCAAATCCTTTTCTGGTAATTCATGTAACTTATTAAGTTGGTTATACATTTTAATTCCAACCTTAAGTTGGTCCCAATTACTACAAGACATTATCACACTTCTTGTCTTTTGATAGTCTCCTGACATTTTTTCTCTACTCATTACTTTATACCTGTTAACCACATTTGTCTTCTCATCCACAACTCTCTATAGAGTTTGACAAGAACGTCTTTATTTATTTCTACAATATCTTTTTTAAACTTACTACTCTTTAATTCTTTTTCAATAATCTTTAAAACTTTTTTTTCTAAATCACCACCAAAGGACTTTTTAATCTCTTTGCGTACCATAACACCGATTTTATTTTCATCAGTTTTAGTTAATTCTTCTTTAATGATTTGTTTAAGGTGTAAATCCTTCATAAAATATCTTTATTAATAAATATTAAGAATTTTATAAAAAATTACAATAAGATAATTAATGTTACTATAGGTAATACAATGGAACCAATAAAACCTATTCTCTTTAGGTTTCTTTGTTTTTTAATCTCTTTTTTTTGTTCCTTTATAGTTTTATCTTTAAGGGATATTTCTTCGTCTTTATTTCCTACTATATCCTCTAAGTTTTTTATAATATTTTCACTATTTTGATTCTGCAACTTTAGTTTTTCAATGATATTATCTTTTAAAATAATTTTTTCTTTGTTTAAACTATCTCTTTCTACATAAATATTTAATAAACTATCTGTAACCTCACACTCTAATAAATCTGTAAGTAACATCTTAGCTTCTTCTAAAGGCATAACAATTAAAGTATCACCTTTATCATTAATTAATGATTCAATGTTTCCGTTTAAGGTAGTCTGAGAGACCGCTGGTAACACCATCAACATCCAGACTATTAACGTGTTTATATATTTCACCTTTATTACGTTTTAGTTTATTTATTTCTTTTTCATTATCAATTAATTTATCATTAACTGTTTCAACATCTACCTCTAATAATGATATTTGATTTTCTAATAAATTATTTGCAATGGATATACTATCATTAATATCAATTAATATTTTATTTCTTTGGTTGAGTATGTTTATTTCTTCTTCATACATACTAATATCTTTAGAAGGTCTAAAAAGTATCATAGTAACAATTACTAAACCTAAAACAATAATAAAAATATCTTTTATACCTATATCAAACTTTACCATAGTTTATAGTTCTCCTTCACCACCGAATGGTTCATCAAGATTCTCTTCTGTTTCTAAAGGTTCTGGACCTTCTTCTGCGTTTTCTTCATCAACAACCTCATTTTTATATTCTTCTGCGATTTTGGTTGCCCATTCATTAGACCATGTGTCATAATATGCCACTAGTTTTTGAATCTGTTCTAATGATGATTGATCTAATTGTAATAAATCCGCAGTTATATAAACACCATTAGTATCGTCTAATGAATAAAACCACTCTAAATTATTAGACGTGAACTTACCACTAAACTCAACATTCTGTGCTTTTGGATATAACTTAAATCTATTAAACTCAACTCTAGGTGTTACAGTATCTCTAAACTTTTTTTCTTCTTCTACTAAAGAAGCAGAATCTTCTTCTCCTAAATCGATATCATCTTTTACTTCAGACTGTTCTCTAAGTAAAGTTTTATTTTTTTTGTTAGTATTAAGATTCTCCCTAATTAACCCTAACATCCTTCTTGTTTCATCGTGTTGACTCATAGTTCTATTTTTTATCTTCTATTAATTCTTTAAATTTCTTAAAATCCCAACTAGGATTTAAATCAGTACTTTCTTTATAGTAGTTACTTCTATACACAACACCTTCAAAATATTCAATACCATCAATAAAGGTATTATGTCCTACACACTTTTTAGGTATGTTATGTATTTCACACAAGTGATTAACCAATTTAAGTGTAGATTCTATTTGTTTATTGGTGTATGAATCCCAATACGCAAATCCTCTCCATCTTTTTTCGTAAACACTCTTCTTCCTTTTATAAATATTCCCAACCCAATTAAAGTACGAATTTTCGATTAAATCTTTTTCTAACCAACCTTGATTCTCTAACAATATGACAATAACTTTCTTATCTATCGATTTACTCCCTAAAAAATCTGAGTACTTTGATGGGTCGTAGTGTTTAAATATTTCACCATTTCTAAAAATAGTAAAAGGTGATGTTTTTTTATATTCACCACCCATTCTAAGTTTCCAACCTGTAATGTGTTTATCTTTTTCTGAAAATGTATTAGCTAAAACTATTTGTCTTTTTTCA
>Ga0114919_10005138_pt1 | contig 10449 bp, 10 predicted proteins | sample BlataG_FD_88682 | JGI IMG/M metagenome (GOLD analysis project Ga0114919, IMG submission 88682) | Deep subsurface microbial communities from Black Sea to uncover new lineages of life (NeLLi) - Black_00105 metaG | ecosystem: Environmental > Aquatic > Marine > Oceanic > Sediment | place: Atlantic...
ATAGTTAGATAAAATAACTGTTATACTATCCTACCTTTCAACCCTGGCACTACCACCCTTAACAATTCTTTCTACTTCAGCAAGTGAGGCCATGGTTGTATCACCTGGTGTGGTCATAGCAAGTGCGCCATGAGCAGCTCCATATTCAACTATATCCTGAGGCTCTTTGCCAGTCAAAAATCCATATATCACTCCAGAGGCGAAACTATCTCCTCCACCTACTCTATCATATATTTCTAAATTTTCTCTTTTAGCTGCCTGGTAGAAGCTGCCATTATAATAAAGTACCGCGCTCCAGTCATTTACAGTTGCAGTTTTTACTCCTCTAAGTGTTGTTGCTACTCCTTTGAAGTTTGGGTAATGCCTGAGGCAAGAGTTTATCATCTTTTTAAAATTCTCTGGATCAAGCTTACTTAAGTTTTTATCTAAACCTTTTACTTCAAATCCTAAAGCTTTTGTAAAGTCTTCTTCATTTCCAATCATTACATCCACATATTTTGCTATCTCTCTATTAACCTGGATAGCTTTTTCAGATCCTCCTATAGTTTTCCATAGAGAAGGCCGGTAGTTTAGATCATAACTTACAATAGTACAGTTTTTTTTAGCTACTTTAGCTGCTTCTATGACTACTTCTGGTGTTGTATAAGATAATGCTGCAAATATACCACCAGTGTGGAACCACCTGACTCCATCTTTAGCAAATATCCTATTCCAATTAATATCTCTAACTTTCAGCTTTGATGCAGCAGAATTTGCTCTATCTGATATTCCAAGTGCTCCTCTTAATCCAAATCCTTTTTCTGTAAAGTTAAGTCCCACTCTTACATCTCTTCCTATTCCATCAAATGGGAACCATTTTATATAAGATGTATCTACTCCTCCTTGATTTATTAGATCAAGTAAAAGATAGCCTATATCATTTTCAACGATCCCTGTTACTACTGCAGTATCAAATCCAAAACATTTAGATAGACCTCTAGTTACATTGTATTCTCCTCCACCTTCCCAGACTCTAAAGTTTCTGGTTGTCTTTATCCTCGCATCACCTGGATCAAGCCTTATCATAATCTCTCCAAGAGATACTGCATCCCACCTGCATTGGGATTTGGATTTTATAACTAACTTATTGCCTGCTGCCATTTAGCTGCCTTTCTTTATATTCATCTTTTCTAACCTATAGATTAAAATTATATAATTAAATTAATTACCAATTCTTATTTCTTTAATTAAATTAATCACTCTTCTAACTTCAGAAGTTAACTTTCTGTAGTCCTTATTTTTTATAATTTCTTTAGTAATTAGTTTTGAGCCTATACCCACACAAGTAACACCAGCAGAAAACCAATCGGTTAAGGATTCTTTTGTAGGGCTAACTCCTCCCGTTGGCATAATGGAAGTCCAGGGGCATGGTCCTTTTACTGACCTAACAAAGGGAGGACCACCAACCTGACCTGCTGGAAATACCTTACATATTTCTACACCAAGGCTGTGAGCTTTGTGTATCTCTGTAACACTTCCACACCCAGGGCTATAGGGAATTTTTCTCTTGTTGCATAGTATTGCTGTTTCCTCATCAAGAAGAGGACCTACTATAAAATTAGCCCCATGGGAGATGTAGGCTGCTGCAGTTGGGGCATCAATTATTGAACCAGCACCAAGTATTACTTCTTGTCTGTTTTCTATTAAGTATTTTTCCAACTCTCTAAATACATCTATTGCCCCATCTCCTCTATTTGTCATCTCTATACATAATGCCCCACCATTTGCACAGGCTTTTACTACGTTTTTAGAAGTTTCTACATCAGGGTTATAAAAAACAGGAATTACACCTATTTCTATCATTGTTGTCAGTGTTTTTAGTCTGGAAAATCTTGCCATATATCCTCCTTAGTTAAATAAAATCTTTAATTATATCCTTTATTATTTTTTTATCTCTAACCTGGTTTTCTAACAGTTATTTTCATCTCATTATTAATTTTCCTTATAACAATATATTTTCTCCATTTTAATTCATCCCTCGGAGCTAATCTGCCATTAATAAAAGTAACATGCGGCCCTCTAGATTCACTTCTTAATCTTGCTGCTCTAATTAGCATTTCCGCCACAACTAAAGCACCCAATGTTTTAAAATAATAAATAATTCCATTATTATCCAAGCGAACACCTTTTTCCTTCACTATATTTATGCCTTCTAGTCCCTTACTTAAACCATCTTCAGTTCTTATGACATTTACACATTCAAAAAGAATATCCTGAACTTGTCTTTTCACATCTGAAGCCTGTGCTCCCTGTTTATTTATACTTATTTCATCAATTTCATTTTGTATTCTTTCTAAAATTTTTTCTTCATCTACTTTCAGACCCCTATTTTTTTTTGCCTCTATAGAAGCACTTTTACCTGCTATCTTTCCAAAGACCTGTGTATCTAAAAGCGCATTACCACCGGGTCTATTGGCGCCATGTTGACCTCCAGCTACTTCTCCACAGGCGAAAAGCTCTTTCACTGTAGTTCCACCCTCATTATTTATTTTAACACCCCCTTGAAAATGTTGAATAAAAGGAAATATTTCTATTTTATCATCTTCTTCCAAATTTATTCCATTTTCTTTCAACCAGATTATTGACTCCAGATTTATTTCTCTTAATCTATTCAGTGGAGTATCTATCCCTATATTCCTGCTGGACTCAGTAAAATATTGTTCTTTCAATCCAGAATTAAGATTATTAAAATCAAAACCCCTTGGGTCTCTGCTGTAATCTAAATAAACCTTACTCCCTTTCTGAATTTCCCTATAGATCGCTATATCAATTTTTGAGCTATCGTCCTCACTACAAAGAGGCCAACTCGAACCTTTTTTAAATATTAAATTAAAAGAATTTGATATAAATTCTTCATCTTTTTCATTAACAATCCTTGGAATAGCACGCATAAGGCTGCCAGAGCAGGCAAGACCTGTCTTTACAGAAGATAATCCAATTTGAATAAACTCTATATTAACTATTTCAGCTCCACAATTATATGCGATACTATAACCATCTCCTGTCATTCCGGAAGGAAATAAACTCTTTTCATATATATCACCTGCACCACCAGTAGCTAAAACTATAGTGTTTGCAAAAAATACTAATGGGCTTTCTTCTTTCTTTCCCTGTTTAAATCCCAAGCAACCAATTACCCTTTCCTTTTTGAATGAAGCTAGGAGTTTAACTGCAGTATAATTCTCTATAACTTCTATATTTAATCGTTTTAACTCCCTAATTAATGCAATTAATATTTGCTGAGCAGTATCAGGTCCCGTATAACATCCCCTGGGATATTTTGATCCATCCGTTAAGAATTGATTAATCTTTCCATCCTTTTTTACCCATGGAACACCTAAACTCTCTAAGTAAGTTAGAGCTTCTCCAGAATTCTTAGCTAAAATATCAGCTAATTCTTTATCAGAAACAAATCCTCCAATTTTATAAATATCTTGAGCATGATATTTCCAATTATCCTTACCAGTTGGTAAGGTATAAGGAAGAGTAGCATGAAATGTCATCCTATCTGAGCAAGCATTTGCAGTGACCCCGCTTTTTCCCAATAACCCTTCGGTTACCAGAGCAACCTTATTGCTAGTACAAGTTTTTTTTGCTTCAATTGCTGCTCTAACTCCAGCTGCTCCTCCTCCAATAATTAATACATCAACTTTCCTATTACTTATCATGATACAACGACTCCCTTCGCTATATTCATATTTTTATCAAAGTCAGAGAATGCTTCATTTATATCATTAAGTTTTATTTTGTATGAAATAATCTTCTTAAATAAATTTTTATTTCTTAATGTTAAATTTACTGCTTCACTGAAATTGTTTGTGCTGCTAACCCATACTCCTTGCATTCTTAAATTTTTCTTTGAAATATCCTCATATAATTCAATAGGCATGCCTCCTAAAGGTATGGCTACTCCCGGAATTAAAAAACTGCCACCTGGTGCAGTTAATTTTATACCATCTCTTATAGCGCTTTGATTTCCTGAACAATCAATTACAATATCTGCTCCACTATCCTCTGTAATTTTATATATATAAGATTTTCTTTCGTAAAATTTAACTCTATTTACATTAAATGTTTTATTAGCCCCAAATTCTTTAATTAAATCTAGTCTATTATTAATAGTATCCAATACAATAATGTTCTTAGCACCCTTTTGACTAATAAACTTACTGCAATATACTCCGAGCTGACCTGCACCTATAATAACCACTGTGCTATCTAATTTTATATCACAGAGTTCAACAGCGTGAGCGCTTGTAGCACCCGAGCAAGATGAAGGTACTAAAATAGAGGGATCAATATCTTTTTCAATCTTAATTATTTTGGTCCTTTTATCTAAATTTAGATATTCACTGTAACAACCATTCCTTGTTATTCCATAAACTTCTCGGTTTGGACAAAGCCATGGCTCTTTTTTTATTAGACAATAATAACAATTATTACAAGTCATCCCTCTGTCCCAAATAACCATATCGCCCTTTTTAAGTTTCTTATTAAAGATATCCTTTTTTTCTGATTTTATTTCTTCTACAATTCCTACTCCTTCATGCCCAAGAACTATAGGCAATTTCAGCCTAGGATCATTTCCTTTAAACATATGAGTATCAGAACCACAAATACCAGCTGCTTCTATTCTTACTATTAACTCTCCCTCTAACAATGGTTTTAATTCTATCTCTTGAATTTGCATAGGTTTATTAAGTTCAACTAAAAAAGCTGCCCTTGCTTTCAATTATTAATTCCTCCTTAATAACATCTTTTCCTATTAATATATTCTTGCAATTTAAATACAAACTTAATGTGATATTATCTATAAATATTATTCAATTAGTCTCAAAAAATTATTTACAACTTTTAAAACTACTACATTCTAAATACCAAGATATGATTCTTTAATAAGTGAAGAATTTAGAAGCTCTTCACCTTTGCCCTCCAAAATTATATGTCCATTCTGAATAACATAAGCTCTATCTGCTATTTTTAAAGCCTTCTTTATCTCTTGTTCAACTATTAGTATAGACATTGCTTCTTCATCTCTTAATTTTTTAACTATTTTAAGTATCTTATTTACATATATAGGCATTATCCCAAGAGATGGTTCATCAAGCATTAAAAGTCTAGGTAAAGACATTAATCCTCTTGCTATAGCTAGCATCTGTTGCTCACCACCGCTAAGTAATCCACTTCTTTGTTTCATTCTCTCCTTTAGTATTGGGAATGCTTTACATACCCAAGATAATCTTTCTTCTATTATTGTCTTATTTTTTATTGTAAACGCACCTAATAATAAATTGTCAAGAACTGTCATACTGCCAAATAACTTCCTTCCTTCTGGAATATGCACTATCCCCATTCTCATTATTTTATCTGGAAGATCATTACTAATATCTCTATCCATAAAAATAATTTTTCCTGATACCGGATGTAATCCTCCGGAGATAGTCCTGAGAAGAGTTGTTTTTCCACCACCATTTGAACCCACTACAGCTATTATTTCATCCTTTTCTACTTTTATACTAATATCATGAATTGCAGGTGTTTCGTTATAACAAACTCTAATATTATTAACCTCTAACATTCTCATCGCTTCCTAAATAAGCTTTTATAACTTTTTTATTTTTAACTATTTCTTCTGGAGGTCCGTCTGCTATCTTTGCCCCTTTATCTAGAACAATAATCCTATCTGAAACAGCCATTACCGCTTGCATTATATGTTCAATAAGCATAATAGTGACTCCTGTTTTATTAATCTCTTTAATTTTTTTAGCAATTTCATTAAATTCTACTGGAGTTAAGCCTGCCATAACCTCATCCAACATTAATAGTTTAGGATTTGTAGCTAGAGCTCTTGCAATCTCTAATAATTTTTTATCTGCAATTGTTAATTCCCCAACCATATAATTTCTTTTATTATACAAGCCAATAAAATCTAGTATAACTAACGCTTCTTCTTTAGCTTTATATATACTTTCAATATTTACAAAAGCACCAATAATAACATTCTCAAGAGCGCTGAGTTCTTCTAATAACTGAACAATTTGAAAAGCTCTTCCTATCCCCATCCTACATATATTACAAGATCTTTCCTTAGTTATATCCTTACCAAGAAATTTAATATATCCTTCGTCTGGGAATCTTGATTGTCCCTTTATTTCTACACCATTTATTAAATTAAATAATGTTGTTTTACCTGCACCATTAGGGCCTATCAAAGATATGATTTCACCTTCATATATGTCAAAACTTATATCTTTATTAGCAAATATTCCGCCAAAATGCTTTGATATTTTCCGCACTTCAAGAACTTTTTTATCTTTCATAATATTTTAAAATTTCACCCTCATCTATTCTTTTATATCTTTTACCTACTTTTGTTTTTGTTTCTTTACCTTTAACGTATTGAACTTTTTTTTAAATAACTTATTTAATAAGGGTACTACTCCATTAGGTATAACTAAAACAATAATAATTACCATCACACCTAAAATTGCCTTGTGAATAAATGGGAACCGCGCCCATAGAAGTTCAGCTATTCCATTAAAAACAATAGGCCCTATTAATGGACCTAATACAGTTCCAATCCCTCCTAGTACAGTCATCATTATTACTCGAAGCGTTATAGTAATATTAAATGCCGTATGAGGACTGATAAAACATACATTCAAGACATAAATACTTCCTGCTAATGCAGCTGGAAAAGCCGAAAATACAAAAGCTTGTCTTTTTCTGACAACCGTGTTGATTCCTAATGTATCTGCCGCTATTTCATTACCACGAATGGCTTTGAGAGAATAAATAAATTTTGTATTTTGTAGTCCAAGCATTAAAAGTAATAAAAAAGAAGCCAGGCCTACCATCAAGAAATATGCCGTATTAAGTGAAATTAATGGAATAATATATGTACCCCCTCCGCCACCGGTGAGATTTCCAAAATGAGCTACAGCTATTCCCATAGCTTCAGTAAAAGCCAACATAGAGATTGCAAAAAAAGTCCCGGAAAGCCTGAGTAATGGAAAGCTTATCAATGTTGCAATTAGCGCAGCACCTATTCCTGCACTAATAAGTGCTATAGGCCAGCAAACACCTAATTTATTTATAAAAATAGTAGTTAAATAAGCTCCTGTACCCCAAAAAACTACATGGCCAAATGAAATATACCCTGCATATCCTGATATAACATTCCAGCTAGCACATAATATTACATACATTGCAATAGACATAATAAAAGATATAAAATATGGTGAGATAAAAAGTGGGAATACAGCAATAATCACTAATGAAGATATTATTATTAGCCATTTTTTCCACAATAATTGTTTAAAATTTATAAAAATATCCCTAATCATTCCCTATCCCCATTATTCCTGTGGGTCTAATCAGTAGAGTTAAAATGATTAAAATAAAAGCAATGGCTTCAGATAAATGTACATTAATATAATAAGCCCCAAGTGCTTCAAACACTCCAAGAATAAGACCAGCAATTATAATGCCAATAAAGTGGCCCATCCCTCCTAATACTACAATAGCAAATGCTTTTAACATAAAAGTCTGGCCAACCATTGGAGTAAAAGAATAAATAAAGCTTATCAAAGATCCAGCAACTCCAGCCAAAGCAGCTCCTATTCCAAAAGTAATAGCATTTATCTTTCTTATATTTATCCCACAATGCATAGCAGTATCTTTATCAATAGAAACTGCTCTTATAGCCATACCAGTCTCTGTCCTCTGTAGAAACCAATACATCAATAATGAGATAACAATAGATATCGCCGCAGTTATAGTTCGTGGTTTAGATACTACTATTTGTTTAAAAATAATACTTCCAGAAGCAAAATCAACAATCTTAGAATCTCCACCAAAAAAAATTACTCCCATATTAATTAAGAAGATAGATATTCCAAAAGTTAAAAGCATAGACATTAATGGTGTAGCCCCAATAACTCTTTTTATTAAAGATTCATTAAGTATAATCCCGAAAATAAACAAGGCTATAAATGATATAAAAATTGATAATAATGGGTTAATATTTAAGTATATCGATACAAAGTATGTAATATACATTCCAAGCATTATAAATTCCCCATGGGCTAAATTAACTATCCCCATGACACCCCATATTAAATTCAATCCTTCAGCAATAATAATATATATGAAACCCATAGTAAGCCCGCTAATTATTAATGATATTAAAATTGAAATTTCACCAGTAAATTGATACATACTTTTCTCTCTTAAACTCTCACTTCCTAAAAAAATTTCATATATGATTTATTTGCTTCTAAGTTCATCAATTATTTTAACAACACTAGTCACTCTCCCGTATTTCTTTTTAAATAATTTTAAGGAGAAATTCCTAAATTCTTCATCAAAAGAAGCAGTCGCATCGTCTGCTACTACTACTTTGAATTGTCTTTCAAATGCACCAGATACTGTATCATTTATACATACTGGCATAGCTGCGCCACATATAATAATATAATCTACTGATAACGAACGTAACACATCTTCAAGCTCAGTATTATAAAAAGCACCATATGAATATTTTTCTATTATATAGTCATTACTTAAAATTTTAATCTCATCTATAATTTCTGTTACTTCTCTTTCTTCATTTATATCTGGGTAAAATCTTTTATGATTTTTCCAACAGCATTTTGTGGGGGGCTTTATACTTGGTGACCAAGTCCATATTAAAGTTTCTTTTGGACCAGAAATAAATTTCGTAAAAATTACAGGAATATTTAATTCTCTAGATTCATTAATTAACTTATTTACAGCGTCTATCTTTTCTCTAGTATCTGGGAGCTCCAACGCAGCGCCCTTTCTGACAAAATCATTCTGCATATCAACTACTATTAGTGCAGTCTTTCCCTTCTCTAAATAATATGGCTCCTTTTCTATACCCATAAATTTTCACCTCTTATAAATAATATAATTTTAGATATTAATTGCTCTGCTTCTCGATTAATAAATTTCTTTATTATTAAAACAATTTAAGAGAAGCAGAGCAACTTTATTTCCATATAAATCAAATTAATGGATTATCTTTCCGACCAGCTTGGTGTAGGGAATATTAAAGTTGAGGAAGCAGATTCCTCAGGATAAACAATTTCCCTCTTTCCATTTTGAATTTGAAATGCAAATAATTCTTTGCCCTTTTGCATTCCAGTAATTTCATCTACATTATAAGTACCAAATACAGTGACAATCTCCATCGTGTGAAGCATATCATTTATTTTATCATCATCTAATTCTCCAACCTCTTCTATAGCATATTGAAGTACTTGACATACTCCATATGCAGTAGCGGCATCTTCAACGGGCTCTTCCCCATACTCATCCATATACTTACTTATGAATTCATCAAAACCAGGTAAATCAGTCATTGTAGGCTCCCATTCAGTAGTACCCATAACATATTCAGCATCTTCTCCCAGCACATTGACAAATTCTGGTTCACCTGGGGCTAAGGTTAAATAATACGCTTTTGGATTAAAATCAACTTCTTTTGATTGCTTCATAATCTGAATAGCATCCTCAAATCCAGTACCACATGCAAGAAAATCTGGGTTACTCTGTTTAACCTTAGTTAATATAGGTGCAAAGTTTTGAGTATCAGCCGCATAAGCTTCGTTGATAAGTATTTCTATTCCCAATTCATTAAAATTCATTTCTATACCTTCTCCAAATCCAGTAGTGTAGACTAAATCACCATATATAATTGCTCCTGTTTCAGTTAAGTCTTTAAACAATTGTATAACAACTTTAGTATAGTCATAACTTGATGGGAGAAGTCCACATGTATATTTATATCCTCTCCCCCAGATTTCGTTTAGAGTTGCACCCCCAGTCACTATTGGCTTTTTATATTTCTCAGCTACTGTTGTTGCAGGCATGGTCATATCGTCACTCCAAGTTGTAAGCAAGACATCTACTTTATCCTGGGTTATTAGTTTTTCGTAAAGTTGTGCTGTAATTGTTGGATCTGATTGATCATCATAAATCAGCAATTCAACTGGCCTGCCCAAAAGACCTCCTTCTTCATTTATTATTTTTGCCCAAAGCTTATAACCCATTTCATTATATCTTCCCGCATCACTTCCCCATCCTGTTAGAGGCAATGCTCCTCCGAATACTATTGGCTCTACTTCTTCTGACACTTCTTCTGCTGGTGCTGCTTCTTTGGTTACTTCTTCTTCAGCTTCTTCTGCTGGTTCTTCAACACCTTCTTTACAGGCTGAAATTGATAAAGTTAATACCATTGATATGCTAACTACTAATACTAACATCCATACTAGCGATTTCTTCATTTCATTTTCCTCCTATTCTTTTTTTATTTATTTACAAGTCAGTTTCCAATAAAATTATCCTTGAGATTTGTTTGAAGCATGATATAAAAATTGTACTGTC
>Ga0114919_10005139_pt1 | contig 10448 bp, 4 predicted proteins | sample BlataG_FD_88682 | JGI IMG/M metagenome (GOLD analysis project Ga0114919, IMG submission 88682) | Deep subsurface microbial communities from Black Sea to uncover new lineages of life (NeLLi) - Black_00105 metaG | ecosystem: Environmental > Aquatic > Marine > Oceanic > Sediment | place: Atlantic...
GAAGGTTTGGGGGAAGAAGGTTTGGGGGAAGAAGGTTTGGGGGAAGAAGGTTTGGGGGAAGAATGTTTGGGGGAAGAATGTTTGGGGGAAGAAGAAGAGAGTTCTGAGATTGGTAGCGTTTCTCGTGCTCTTGAAGACGTGTGCATCGAGTCTTCTGGGGAAATTCCGGAAGATTTGGGGAAAGAGGAATATTTAGGGAAAGAGGAGAAAGGTTGCTTTGGGGAAGATATTTATCACTGGGAATCGATGTCCTCCCGTGTTGGTGACTTTGACCCTCGGTTCTCGGTATCTGTCGATTGGAATGATAATACGTTAGACTGTTCCTTGACCTATGGCCCGTTTCTCAACAAAAGAGAAGCGTTTCGCATGCAAACCGCTTATGAGATTGCATCCTATTTAGGACAAAACAATACACCCGTGGCTTCGTTGATTCGATGGGAAGAGACCGTTCGACAACGGGTTCTGCGCTACCAGTACATGTTGGAAGTTGGGGAAGAACCTATGCGTATGAATCTTTCTCCTTTGGAATCTTCCCCAGAATCTGGAAACGTTGGAGATCCTTCCCGAACAGACCGAATCAACTTACTTTCCAGCATCATGAATAGTATGGAAGAAACGGAGGAAGAGAGAAAGAAGGCTTATATACCCACGTCAGAGATCCGTAGACAAGAACGACGAGACTTGATTCTTTCCGCGGGTACAAAGGAAGGACTCTATGGAGACGTGAATTCTAGAGGAGTCTTGATGGACCCATTAAGTACATTGACATGCTCGGTCGTACGTGGCTATGAAGCAAATACGTATACCTCTGGAGATACCAAGATATGGACAGGACCCTATCGGAAAAGCACCCAATTAAGTCCTATGAGCCATTATGTTCAGTATCGTGTCAAGATCGCCGAACTCTCTCCGAATATTTCAAAGCACGATGAGTTCGGGGAGAGGTTAGCGATCTTCTTAGGAGAAGCAAGGACGGAGCATTATCAATGGGTTCCCGTGGGTTTGCGATATTCCGTAGACCCGATACCGTATCAACAAGGATCTGATCTTTTCTTCAACATACTGTTTTCATTGGTGTGTTCGAGGAACCCTAAGGAAACGATATCGAGGCTAAACTCGCTTCATCGTGCTTTCATATCGGAACAGATCCATGTAGAGCCTTGCCCAATCTCTGTAACTGAAGAAGAAGCTTCCGGAAAGGGGAAAGAAGATTTGGGAAAGGGGAAAGAAGAAAGAAAAGAAAACGATCCTTTCATTGCCGCAGACAAGGCAGCACGAGAAGGCATACTTGAAAAGTACATGCTAGATACATTTCTTGTGATGCTGACGCCAGATGCATTAATGCATATTGCGTGTGCACGAGGAGAACTCCAGGATTCGGGGGAAGGGGGAGAAGAGTATATGACTCTCATCTCGGATTTAAAAGTAACACTATCTGAGATGTGTTCCGAGATGGAAGACAGCGAGGTTTCCGGAAAAGAATATGTGTTCTGGAATTCTCTATTGGAATGCTCCAAATACTTTACAAATACCTCTGTAGGACAGAGAAAACTCAAGGAAAAAGTCATGTTCTGGAAGGAATCCTTGTCTCGGTGGCTGAGTAGAGTCTCTGAGGAATCCAAGAGCAAAACCGACGGGATGGTAGGATCTGATGGCATACCAGATGATGATATAGATACTGCGGTGATGGACTATGTTGTTGTTTCTTCGTTTGTGGAACGCTTAGAGTCCTTGTTGCTAGATATTATGAGTCTTCCCGTCTTTTCCATTTCCTCATAAACGGGCAAAAATATATTTATCCTTCTACCTCTCTTTCCGGAAGGTTTACTTTCTTTCCTTTTCCTTTCCCAAATTCCCTTTTCCTTTCCCCAAATTTCCCTTTCCTTTCCCCTTTCCTTGCCCCTTTCCTTTCCCCAAATTCCCCAAATCCTCGTGCTTTATCGAATTTTTAACGCGATGGAGAAGAAAAAAGTTGTGGAAAGACGATGGATGTGTGCTACGTGTGGGAATCCTAATTATAACTTATACGGAACTGCACGAAACGAACGATGTAGCCATTGCAACTCGTCTAAACAAGAAGGGATATTTCCCATGAAGATGACCTCCGATAAACCCAGTACGATTTCTTGCCCATCCTGCACCTTTTCCAACTCTGGGAACGCTTCATCGTGCTTGGTGTGCAATGAACCTCTGACCATTGAAATGTTTGCGGAATCTCCGGAACCTCCGGAAATACGGGAAACTGGATTACGACAGAGGAAACAGTCGAGAGTGATGAGGAATATTGTTGTTCAGGCACAACCCTCGTTTTCCCAAAGTACCAAAAAGGAAAAAGAATCTCCAGAGTTCAAGAAGCCTTTATCACCTTTGGTAAGAAATCGGCCGAGGGGATACGGTATTCTGCGAAGCAAAAGACACCAATCTTCTTCATTTCCTAACTCGTCTTTTGTACCTGCTGAACTGGAAGGAAGACGATGCGTACAATGTACCTGGGTAATCAATTGGAATGAAACGCGATGCCGGTATTGTTCGAGACTGTTCCTTCCATGGCCCACTCCTCCACATATGAAGAATGTACCCGAACTTCCCGAACTTCACAAACTTCTCGATATCTCTTCATATACGGAGAAGGAACACGAGGAGATTCCTGTAGAGGAAAAGCACGCTGAACCCGTAGCATGTTCGATATGCACGTTGATCAATCCTCCACGATCGGTCTATTGCGAAGCCTGTCGGAGTTTGTTGGTTGTATGCCCAGAATGGAAGAAAAAGAGGAGGTATAGGGGAACACCGGTTAAAGCGGAACATCGAAAGACAGAAGTGGTGCGGCAACAGAAACTCTTACTGGAAAAAAAACACTGTGAAAGATCTTCTGAAAACGAAATCGAGGAAAGGACACAAAAAGCACGAGAAAAGGCGGAGCTATATCAAAAATTGATTGAGTTACAAGATTTAAAGGAACAGGCAGAGACGGAAGCACGAGAAAGACGAATTCTGATTCGAAAGAATATATTTGGCCAGAGTCTTCAAAACCTGACCTTGCGGGATATGTGCATTATAGCCTTGATCGATTCCTGTACGGATACCGGAGAATGCATGCAAATCTTGGCGCATATGAATAATATGATGTTCTCCTTTACTCCATTGGAAGAACACTGCTTTGGAGTAGTAACAAAGAAGTTCTCTCTTAGTGTCTTTGATCTGGATTCCGATCCGAATGACAAGGAAGGTTACAGGTACGTGGACAAAGAGGCGATGAAACAACTCGGGGTCCATTACCACGGAGGAAGAGAACACCTCGTGCTCCAGGATTTCGACGTGTTTATGGAAATTTCGAAACCGTTGCAAGAAACGATTCTGAACAACGTATGGAGTTTTCTACACCAAGAGGATGTAAAAGCGTGTACCAACCTGCTCTACTTTCTGAAGGGATGTATTACTCCGATGGAACCGAAACGCGAAGAGGAGTTGAAAACGTATGAAACGCTCAAGGGGAATTATGCGTCCGCAACGAATCGAAAGTTCCGATTCTTGGACTTTTGCTTATGGTTCGGGTTTCGAGAAGAAGACCCCCTTATCGAAAAGATACTCTCGGACGGAATCAATTCCGTCCATGATACTTGCCCAGACTTTACTTGCCTCCCTTTTCTGTCCCAAAAAGAGCAACAAACCGTATTTTCAGGGAGAAAAGGAAAGGAGCCTTTGGACGATTATGGAAGAACACTACCGGAATCACCGAAACTGTCTCCAGAGACGGCATCGTGGTTCTACGACAAGGCCTTTCGACACCACTTGTTCGCCATGGAGGAATTCATAGAACGGTATATCAAAAATAACTGGATTCTCGTGACGAAATATTCTTCGTGGATTACGCTGGTCCCTCTTGAGCGCAGAGAGATGCTTGAAGCGGAATACCAAAAAGAGATGATCCAGTATTACCAAAAAATATCAAGTGGGGAAAAACACAAGGAAGGTTGGGTAGATGTTTCGGGGAGCGAGTATACATGGGAATATTCTGATGAAGAGGAGGAGGAGGAGGAGGAGGAGGAGTATGAGGAGGGTGAGGAGGAGGATGATGAGGAGGAGGAGGAGGAATGTATAAATAGCACAGAACCGTGGGAAGATTGGGAAGTTTCTGAAAACGATGAATGAATGAATGAATAAATGAATTAAAAAAATCTGAATGTTTACTTCTTCTTCTTCTTCTTCTTCTTTGCCCAAATCTTCTTCTTCTTTCCCCAAAGCTTCTTCCCTTTCATTCACTCCCTGTTGTGCGCAAACCAGAGTTGTGCCTCTTCGGTCTTGGAAATATTATCACGGAGAACACCAAGAGTCTTGAGCATGGTTTTGTCGGCCTGTACGATGCACTCGCCGGTGACCAAAGTGTTGTACTTGCGTTGCATCCTCTCGGTAGGCAGGGCTCCGTGGCGGATGTTCACGATGGTGGAAGTATCCATCAATTTCAAGCCGCTAAAGACCAAAGGAATAGTATTGTCGTGAATCAAGAACGAGGTGACCTCGATGGGTGTCAAGAGCCCCCTCTCGTTGATTTGGGCAACGCGCTCCTTGACTTTGTGCTTTAAGGCAATCTTCTTGCTGCGGAAACCAGGAGCTCGCTTAGCGTTCTCCTCTATGGCCTTCTCTAGAGCCTTTTCGTATTCCACTTTGCGATGAACATACACCTTGTCGGAAGAGTAGCTACGGATCTGGTCCGTGTTGGTCATGTAATGGAGGGCCACATTCACGTGCTCCTTGGTGAGCGTCAGAGTACCCGTCTTCTTGAGAATAGAAGTGGAAATCATGGCTCCTACAGCACGATGAATGACAGCTTCTGTCATCGTTTCCACCGCTGCGCCTAGAGTGATGAATGCAGGGTTGTTCCTGAGTCCGCCAATGGTGGGGATTACTTGAACGGCCAAGTTCTTCAGGCTCGAAATCGAAACGTTCAGTTGACACGCCTTTTCGACACGTACGTTCTTCTTTCCATTCCCATTTTCTGGAACTTCCCCTTCATCTCCGATTTCGGGAACGCCCATGGTAGAAAGGTACTGGTTCCAGGTATCCAAGGTGTTTTCAACGTTCGTGGCTATCCTCGTGCTCACCGGCGAGAAGGGGACAACGATGTCCAATGCACTGGACATGTAATTCTCCAACATCCGCTCCCTTCCGCTATTATTGATCAGCTCTTTAGCCTGTATAAGAACCTTGGTGGCAAAAAAGTTCATGCTGTCTGAAATTGCTTCACGAACACCTTCGGCCATATGCACGTCTCCGTACCCTAGGGCCTGCTTGACGCGGTCGATGGATACATGCTGGTTCGAACGGAGAGCCGCCCTCCTCTTGTTCGAGATTCTCGATCTCTTGATGGGAGATTTCTTCATATTTTCGGGAATATCGGAAACTACTTCATCGTTATTTCCGTTTACTAGTTTTCTTTTTCCTTTTCCCGTTCCTTTTCCGGAAACCTTGGTTCGTTTCGCCAGACCAAAATCTTTTTTCGGGCGTTCAATGTCCACAGTCGCCATTTCTTTAGAATCGATCGATAGTTCCGGGTTGGAAGGCTTATCGCTTTTTTCCTGCTCCTCTGCGTCGGATGATGATAATGATGGCTCGCGTTCCTCGGAATGTACAGAAACGGATTCTGCCTGTTTTCGAACTTTTGAGGAAAGAACTTCTTTCGGGAGTTCTTCTTCTTTCCCCAAATCTTCATCTTTAAAAGTACTGCTTCCTCCTAAATCTAACTCGTACTCTTCGGTAACTTCATCGAGCGTCTGAAGAGTATCGTCGTTTCTCTCTTCGAAATAGGCCAACTGAGATTCTGTAGGTGCTTGCGTTGCTACTTCTTTTTCGGAATCCTCAGAAATCTCTTTCTCTTTGCCCTTTTCAGAACTTGGAGGGGAAGAATCTTCAGACGTTCCAACACCTCCTCGTGCTCTCTTGCGCGCAGGCGTGCTTTCTCCTGACTTGGAATAACGCGGAGAATTTTGGGACTTTTGAGGAGCTCCCAGCATTATCTTTCGAGCAGGACTTTGGGGAGTTCTGGGAGTCCCCAAGAAAGGAGACCGTTTGAGTTTCCCATTCTTTCCGCTCCCGGAATTTACGGAAGAGGAGCTCGGAAGAAGAGAAAATGTATTACTCAGAGAATTTTTAGAACTTATATTTCTCTCTAACGGTTTGTTTCGTCTCATGATGGGCGCTCCGCCAAGACCGGATTGGTTTCTTCTATTCCGTGACGGACCTTGGAACCCTCTTCCCGAAGGTCCCGAACGAATGCTCACTTCAGAATCCTCGTTTTGGGAAATTCCGGAACTTCTCGGTGATTTGTTCTTGAACCCTAAAAACATTTTCCCCTCGTATTGTTGCTTATCGCTTTTTGTTTCCAGGAGTCCTAGTGATTGTATGAATCAAGGTGTAATTTTCCTTCGTGAAGGGACAATACTGATTTTATTTGCAAATTCTCTTTTTTTTTTACCGGAAACTCCATGAAGAAAAAAAACACATACCATCTTTACTCGTGCTGTTTTCTACTGAAAGTTTACATCCCAATGATGGAAATTACATGGTGCACGACCTTTAGAGGTACAGGTTCTCCACCCATTCCGTAAACGTACGAGTTGATGAGAGTGCCCAGATTTTTGCCATCCGAGAACATGGCTTCGACATCGTCCTTCAGCTGGACTGGGTCTTTCTGGAAGCCAGTTTTGGCCAAGGTCCGGACGAAAGCAATCGTATTGTCCGTGTGGTCGGCCCATGCCTTGGCAAAGTTTTTTTGGATAGCCTTTCCAATGGGCGAATCAACGGAAATTTTGGGTTGTCCCATGGAAAACAAGACCAACCTGGTCCAGAACGGAGCCACTTCTTCCTTGGCATGCTTGATCACGTGTTGACGGAGTTTTTCGGCCTTTTGGCTAATTTTAGGATCGTCTTCTTTTTCACCCTTGAGATAAGTCTTGCTCTCGAAATCGATGGCACTCTTCTCAAAGGCAATGTGGTGCTTCATCACATTGGTGAAATCATCGTCAAACTCTTTCTTGATTTTGCGAGTGTTATCCACAGATCCACGAGTCCTGCCATACTCAGGACCATACATGCCGGCAACGCCACGTACAACCAAGAACTTGAGTGCAGGCTTCCAGTTTCTCAACTGATTCTTCAATGCCACTTGCATACCACTGGCAAGAGTGTTGACATACTCGCCAAATTCCTTGGAAACATCTTCTGTCCTTGTAGGTCCCCCAGAGACTTTGAGCTTGTCCAATTTTGCAAAGTTGTGCATGTGCTTGGTGATAGCATAAAAGTAAGTCAGGTGGTCGTGGTCCTCGATGATGTTACGGTAGTCATGGTCTTCAGGAATACGCGCGTCCTTGCTGAACCTGGGAAGAGCAAACTTCTTCCAGGGTTTAACTTCCACCCTGAATTTAGGCAATATAGCCGATGGATCGTGCTCGTCTGCCAGACGGTCCAGCAGAGAAGTGCGAAGACCTCTGGCGGTCAGAGTATCCTCTTCAATATCCTTTGCTTTTAGCACAGTCTCGGAATCCAAGTCACTAGAGTCCAGCTCATTGACGTTGGAAACGCCATATTCTTCCGCAATACGGGATTCCGTAGCAGCAGCAATATCGGCAAATCCAGCGGCAATGTCTGAATCTCCATGTTCTACAGCCACTTTGTGGCTACTCAAAGCTACCTGTCGCATATGTTTAACCGAGTCCATCTCCATCGTCGGGATAGCATCGAGAACGCCAGAAAAGTATTCCTCGGAAGAAATCGGTTCGAACCCTTCCAGGCCTACCTCGCCATCATCCTTAATGTCACGGACTTCCTCGTGCTCTCCCATGGGACCTAGTTTGAAACCCACGTCGCCGTATTCATCGGCATCATATTCATCGTCATCGTACCCATCGTCATAGTAGAAGATATCAGCGTTTTTTGAGGCAGATCTCCCACCGTACATATATGCACGGTCGTCGTAGTCATAAGTGTCTTTATAATCGTAGCTATTGTCATAGCCTTTGTATGCCATCATATCATCTTCATCTTTCGGCATATAGGCGTACATTTTTCTCCGTCTTGGCCTCCTTCTATGGACTCTAAGACCTCCATAATGAGGTCCATAGAATCCAAATGGCCAAAGACCCAAAAAACCATCTAAAGGAGGTACTGGACGCCAAAAATTCCAACGATGATAATGCGACATTTCCCCAAACTTGCTTTTACGAAATTTCTTAGAATTTCTTTTTTTTTCTTCTACTATCAGGCTTTCACTCTTTTTTAACTTCAAGGAGATGTTCACGTATACAAGGAATCCTATAGGGTTGTTTTTTTTTCCGGAAACGCATCAAGTTCTCCTAATAAAAATTCCTCTTCCGTAAAGTTCCCTTCCTTTCCCTTCCCTCCTCTCCTTGCGGGTTTGTCCGCAAGGGAGAGGGAAGGGAAAGGGAAAGGAGGAACAAAATGTAAAGGAACTGTAAGATAAAAAGAACCGTAAAATACCAGTCCTTATTCTTGTTACAGAAACGAAAGTGTTCATACATGAATATCCTAAAAATAAATGTATAAAGAAAAAGAGAAAAAATGACAGGGTTGGATGCTTTTGAGGCAACCACGCTGTTCTTTTTCTTAGTAGCTTGGTGGGTTAATCCCTTTGATACCAACGGGACCTCTTCCAAGGTCATGAGGAAACGATACCGTAACTTTAAGGCTTATACAAAATTTCTCCCTGGATGGCTCTTTGGCCCCGTTTGGTTTATCCTGTATACCGCCATAGCCATAGCCATGTGGCTATACTTTAATTACGCTCACACCGAGAAGCACGAGGATCATCACCATTATTACGACGCTGTGCTGGGACTGATGATTGCAAACTACGTTCTGAACAAACTATGGACTATGTTATTCTTCACCATGCAAAACTACTGGCTTGGTGCTATAGACGCTGTACTGATTTTCCTTACGGGACTTACCATTGAAATTCTTGTGTGGATACATAACGACGGAGACGATAAGGGTTACATCTATGCAGCAGGAGCACTTCTCATTCCATATGTACTTTGGACACTTTATGCCTCGATTTTATCCATAGAAATTGCTATACGAAACAAAGGAGAAACATTCTTTGGTTTGCCTACATCACAGACTGTAGTGATTATGGAAGGAGAACAAGAAGACGATCCCAGGAAAGGCCAAGGATTTGTATATGTAGATACAGAAGGAAGGATTGTTTCTAGACCTATTCAAAATTACCCCGCTGCTGGACAACAGAGACAAAGAAGAGGAGGTCGACGAACAAGGAATAAATACGCTGCTGCACTACAAGCACGAGGAAAGATTGTAGCAAGTGGTTGGTGATGTAAAAAAAGAGAACGAATTTTATTTTCCCTTTTTCCCCACAATTTTTGTTCCTTTCTTGGTCGTTCCTGTAGCAAACATCCAATCGTCCAGCGTTTCGGCTGTAGTCGTGAGAGTATCGGTAGAGAACGCTTCCTTTTCCTTTCGTATCTGGTCCGGGTTGGATCGTCTCTTTTTGTGGAATTGAGCACGAGAAGGGTCTACCTGCAATAACGCTTCTTCCATACTTCCGGAAGTTGCAGAATTTCCGGAAGTTCCGTTCTTCCTCTTCTTCTCATTGACCATTACAGTACGTGCAAACGCACTAATCAAACTACTTTTCTTCCTCTTCTCCATTTCATCTCGTTCTCGGAAGTAGTCCTCAAAGACCGTACGCATCACATACGCTTGCCCTTGAGCCGCGTTCATATTGGGAGCTAGCGCAGGCGCAAAGAACCTGCAGAATGGTTTGGCGCATTTCGTAATATACCCTTCATAATCCAAACGCATATTGTGTTCCTTCAAGTATTCCGGCATCACAGCCTTTTCATACACCTTGGCCTTGGCATTCTCAATAGGATCGTCCGAGAGACACGCAATGACCCAATCAATTCTAGAACCCACGGTAGGTGCATTGTTTGGATCGACTTCCATTTGCTTTCGAACGGCCTCAATATGCGGAACTTTGCCCTTGTACTGATCCGCTCGCTTACTGAATCCTCCGGTAATGGTCAATTCTTCGATGGGCACTCGTCCTTCCTTCAACTCGGTAAACATCTTTTGAGTAAATCGAATGGCTCCGTCCAAGTCACGATCTTGCACCGTCATTTTGATCACTCGTTCAAGCAACCGTTTGGTAAACAGTGTCACATCCCTCCGCACCGACTCCATGCCCGAAGAAGACAAGTATGCCGTAAGCTTCCCCGTCTTGACATCAAAGAGATGTTTGTACACGGCGTAGCATTTCTTTGATTTCAGCAACCATGTTTCGTATACCTTTTCAAACTCCAGCACGATGGCAAACAGGCCAAACGCTTGGAAAATATCAGTGACCCATTTGGCCAGTACGACACCCATTTTAGCGGCTTCATGCAAATCGTATCGATTGTCCGTTCCGGGGA
>Ga0114919_10005141_pt1 | contig 10447 bp, 18 predicted proteins | sample BlataG_FD_88682 | JGI IMG/M metagenome (GOLD analysis project Ga0114919, IMG submission 88682) | Deep subsurface microbial communities from Black Sea to uncover new lineages of life (NeLLi) - Black_00105 metaG | ecosystem: Environmental > Aquatic > Marine > Oceanic > Sediment | place: Atlantic...
AGACGATTCTAGGGCTGCTTCTATGTCATTCCAAAGGTTTTCTATCTCTTTTTCGAGTTCTTTGGCAATTTGTTCAATTCTTTCAAATTTTTCGGAGTTTTCTGTCATTACAAATTTTTCTACACCTCTGGCTCTTCGTAATCAAGAATTCCACATCTAGCCTCAAACTCTGCTTTATCCATAATTTTTTCTACATGAATAACCTCAATAGCAATATCATAATTCCAATCAGGAGCACTTACCAATTTAGGTTGCCGCTGTATTATCGGAGTTCTAATATATAATTGCAGAATTTTATGTGTTTTTTCGTTTCCTAAGTAAGAAGGCTCATAATCATATTCTCCACTATAAGGATCATAACCTCTAGAACCTTTTACATAGTCCCCGGTTTTAACAATTTTTACCCCAAAAACTTCGGCTCTAGCATTTTTAAAAGCTTCATTTCTTAATGTAAAAATACGTCTTTCTGAACCACCAAATTTCTTCTCTCTCATCCTGATATATGCAAGTTCTTTTACAATGGCCTGATATATTCTATTATTGGTTGGGTCGGTAACTCTTATCTCTAGTTTGGGTTTGATATCAGTAACTTTATCTATAAACTTCAAAATATCTTCTTTATGTATCTCGCTAACCTCTTCGCAAACATCCGGAAATGACAACGGATAACCACATCGAATAAACATCTCTGGATTCTTAATGCGAACAACATCTCCTCTTCTAATTATCTTTGGATCAAGTTTTTTTGTTTTCTTCATTACTTAGCACCTCGAATATCTTTCTGCTTTCCTTTAGTTCTATGATCAAATTATTCATATTGGTATAACGTTTTTTAACAATACTTTTGGTTGGAGCAAGTTTAAACATACTAATATGACCATAAATATCAACCCTTTTCTCGGCTCTTGTTAAAGCAGTATATAACAGTTCCTTACTCATTAATATTCTTGCTTCATTGGCCATTACAAAAATAACATAGGGACTGGACGACCCCTGAAATTTATGGACCGTGATCACCCATGCTAATTTTAACTGTTCTATCTCTTTTCCAAAGTAGACATGATCTCTGCCATAAAAATTTACAGTAATATAATCATCTTCTTCATCACTCTCGTCAGGCTTAACAACTTTCCTACCCAACCCTACAACCCTACCCATATCTCCATTGAATATAGACTTGTCGTAGTTGTTAACCGTCTGTATAACCCTATCCCCAATATAAAACGTAACAAATCCTCTTGCTAGAAAGTTATCTTTAGTTCCATTAACATCTTTCATCAAATCTTGTATTGCTTCGTTTATTTTATTAACTCCACAATCGCATTTGTACATGGGAGATATAATTTGCAAGTCATCTAAATTATTCCCGTTATCAATGAACTCCCTGACAACTCCTCGGATTGTATCATCAAAATTTTGGGTAGAATTAATATCATGCCATTTCATATCGGATGCGTTTTCAGGAATAGTAACAATTTTGCCTCTTGAAATTTCATTGGCTAACAAACTAATATAACTGTCTTCGTCCTGTCTATGAATTTTATCTAATCTAACAACATTAACGCATCCTGATTTAATAATGTCAGATAAAAAGTTCCCGGGAGATACAGAAGGCAATTGGTTAGCGTCTCCAATGAATACGATATTACCCCATATATTTTCTTCCATAGCAACCATAATAGCAAACATAGTATCAATGCCGACCATGGAAATTTCATCTATAATTATCATGTCTTCGGCTATCTTTTCTCCGGGTAAATCGTTGCCGGGCTTCAACTTTAAAGAGCGATGTATTGTTTCAGCCGGATAAAATGTTTTGGCCGCTAGAACTTGAGCAGCCTTACCGGTTGGAGACATCATTCTAGTTCGTAGTTTTTTCTTCTCTGCAAGATAAAAAATACAACGTGCAATGGTCGATTTTCCCGTTCCGCCTGCCCCCGTAATAACAGTTACTTTATGTTCAAACGCACTTTTAATAGCTTCTTTCTGACAATCATCAAGCTCGATCTGCCTATGACTAAATTCTCCAACATCTCTCTGAGCATCTATTAAATCATCTACTGAACATTCAAGATGATTAACTTTCTGCCTGCTTTTATGAAAAATGTTTTGAGAGATGAATTTTTCCTTATCCCATATCTCTCTAAGGTAAATAAACGCAGCTTTTTCATGAATATTTTGAACGGCAGCAAACGAATCTAAGTCTGACTTAATGCACTTAGGTATTAAATTGTAGTACTGATTCAGTGGTTCTTGTTTACCTAGCGACTCATTACTCTTGCCCAGTTCGCTAACAACCTCTCTTTTAAAAGAGGCATATGGCATACATAAATTACTATTCTTATTAAGGTCCTGAGTAAGAATGTATTTCATACAAGCAGACGTTCTATGATCTTTGGGAACCTCGTCAAATATCTTATGGGCTATTGAGTCTGCCTTACCAAATTCGACTCCTTTAATCTCAGTAAGACAGTATGGATTGTCTGTCAAAATCTTTAAACTTTGGTCTTGCCATTTGTCGTATATAATTTTGCCAATCTCGGGAGAAATACCATGTTTACTCAACCACATATAAACTTCGCGTCTGTCTTTCTCTCCCTTCCATCTCTCTGCAATAACAAGAATTCTCTTCTCTGTTAAACCACTAATTTCCTTAAGACGCATAGGATCTTCGTCGAGTATCCTTATGGTTTCTGAAACTCCAAAACGTCTGATAATTTGCAAAGAGCGTCTGTCTTTAATATTCGGGAGAGTCATAAGATAAGCCCTTAAGCCATCTTCTGTAGTAGGGGCATCTCTGTAATAAAACTCGGCTCTAAACTGCTTACCGAATTTAGGATTATCTACAAAATCACCAATGAAGATAAATTGCCCTCCGTTAACTTTCTCGTGAGGATCTAGACTCCCAAGAGTAACGGTAAAGTTATTATAGCCATCCTTCTTAATATATGGATCTACTATATCCTCTAATTCCACTTCGTATTTGGAAGACTCAGGATTTAGATTCGCTGCTAGGATGGCAAAACCATTATCTTTACAAAAAATCAATCGTTCCACAATACACGGTAATTCCATTATTAAATTCCTATTGTTACGTATTCTAATTTCACCCGCCCGTAAGTATACACAAGATGTAATTTTCCGTCATGCTCTACCATATAGGGATAACTCAATTCTGGACTATGAGGAATTTTTAATGGCAGTTCTACTTTTTCCTGAACTATTAATTCTTCTACAACATCGAAATTTTCATTCAATTCATTAATAACAAGGGGATATCTTTTTGTTTGAGATGGATTATATACTAGGAATAATCTATCTTTATAATAAACAGTATCAACTCCGCTATTAGGGTTATCAAACTCAGTGGGCTTAGGCTTAGACCATTTTGGATTTTCAGTAACTCCATCATCTTCTAAGTACGAATGATATATTTTACCTAAGCCCCTTGCAGAACGGAAAAAAGCATTTCTTACTTCGCCTGAGTCAATCCATAATGAAGGTTGTATAATGCCTAAACTTCGCTTTTCAACTATCCCATACACAGGATGACTATATTTACAACAAACCTTATCTACGGTTAATGGTTCTGATCTGAAATCATATTCAAATTTACCTTTAGTATATTCATCATAAGCATATACCTCACAATAAGAAGACCAATCGCTGCTTGTTTCGACAGAAGATCCACAATAGACAAACCCATTTTCATCTACAATGGGTTTGGTTTTTACGGCAAAGTTCAATCCCGCTGGAAGAATTTGTCGTTCAATTTCATTAAAGTCTTTTATAGATTCTGCTTCGGTAATATTTATAATATAGGTTTGCCAACAATCACAAAATCTTCCAACTTTATAAGCAAGAAACAATTCGTCTTTTACTTTAAATAAAATAGGGTTCCAATGTGCCGTGTTACTCCCAAGAATGCGCTCAGAAGTACCATTGTATTGTAAATAAATAGAGCTATCTGGGAGTCCTTCTCGTTCTCCTCCAAACCAAGCAAAGTAAGGAACGTCATTATGAAATGCTATAGTTGCAGCATGACAGGTTTGGGTTTTAACGTCAAGGAATTTTCTATCAATAACTTGCATATACAATGAGTTCTTTCTATATTTGACCAATAAAATAAAATCTAATGTAATTCTAATCTATTATACAGGAATTACAAGAAATATTTCAGTTATTTAGGTTGATTGAGTTGGTTTGATTTGTAGTAATCATAGAGACTTTTGCGGAAAAAATCAGAAATACTGAAATTCCTGTCTTTTTTCAAGCCATCTATCATTTGCTTTTCTGTAGCAGTAACACGAATTTGGACTTTAATATCTTTTATTTCTTTCATTAACGCCAATTCGCTAGGTTATTATTCTTCTGTATCTTCTGTATCTTCTGTATCTTCTTCAACATCAACTTCTATCTCTGCATCTCCGCCAAGTTGATCTTCTACTTCTTTTACTCCATCATCGAGAAATCCTTGTTCGTCCGAAAGTAAATCGCTCAATAATTTCTGAAGCTCTCCGACATGGATTTTTTCTTCGTCTGCTATAGATTGAAGAACCTTTTTTACATCTTCGTTATCCGTAGCATCTACAACAGTTTCGTATTGCTTAATGGCACCTTCTTCAGCACAAATAGCATCCCGAAGAGCCCTTGTAAGTTCTCGATCTGTTAAGGTATCGGGGGTTTCAACAACGCTTAATTCTTGCGCCTGTTTAATTTTGTCAAAACGGTTACTATTAAGTATCATTATTCCTGAGTCTATATGCATGATTTCACCTTATTTTAATATTTTCTTCTTTTTCTTCTTTTTCAAAAATTTAGCTTGAGAGTCAGGAGCGTTTTGAACTCCATCAGTAGGTTGAAGAGGATCGATTTGGGCTTCTTTATCTATGTTTTTAGAATTGAAATCACGCCACTTACCTATATAAGTCAATATCGTATTCTTGTCAGCATTATGAGGGTTATCCATAATAGCTTTATCAATAGCTCTTTTTCCAGATTCGATTGCATTTGGAGTTCCCATGCCTCCTCTGGAAAGTGAATTATAATCGTTAGGAATTAAAACTCCGTCTATTTCTGTATAAAAGTATCCTTTTTGAGCTGTCGGAAATACTTCAATAGTGAATCCCTTATATTCCTCTCTCTTAGAAGGATCTTGCACTTTTTCGTCAAATGTAGTCTGAGTGGGATAGAGCCATCCAGCGGTTTTACCAATGCTCTCCCACTCTTTTCTACTAATCTTTAATTGCCGTTTACCACTTGCTGTTTTTATAAGTTTCATGTTGCTTTCCTATATCATATTTGTTTTTTGCATTTTGGGCATTCATACATTACATTATGATCATTGTATCCTGTATCTACGTTGTATTCGGTAACAGATTTAATTTCCATTGGCACGTTACATTTAGGACACATTTTAGCCTTAACTTCTGCTAATTTCATCCATCCTTCTTTTTCCCCAATATCTTCCCATTCTTTTCTACTAATTTTTAATTGCTGTTTTCCATATGCTGTTTTTATAAGTTTCATTTACGCTCCCCTTTAGTGGAATCAATAAAATCTGTTAAAGCTTTCCGTATTGATTTCTTGAGACTTCTTGGCTATTTGATAAATCTTCATTTACAATTATTCAATGTTTATGGTATAAATTCCTACCCCTCATTGTGATATTCGGCATGACGGTCAACTACCCCCGCCTAAAGGCGGAGGATTTCTTTCTCAGGTTAAAATTGGTGGAGGTTTGTGGAATCGAACCACATTCTCGGATTCTTCAGACCCGCGCTGAATGACCACACTAGCTCAACCTCCGTAATGCTTTTATTTCTCCTTATTTTGATACCTGAACCATTTTTTCCAATCTCCGCAACCAACAGGAATCATACACTGTCCTTTATCAGAGCATTTATGACATGGGGATTCTTTTTTATTCAACCAATTTTCTTTTTGATATTCTTTCATTTTCTCCTAATTCCTTACAAGCACAATCCAAAACATATTTGCATTTTGGTCCAGACATACTATATCTTAAAGCTTGCCAAAATTTTTCATCATTCTCGTTCATTTTCGTTCCTTAAGTTTGGTGGCGGCTGAAGGATTCGAACCTCCCTACCCCAAAGTCCATACGCCAATTTGTTAACGGGGAGTGGATTTACAGTCCACTGACGTTAAACCGCCCAATTTGAACACAAAAAAAGCCCCTGAAGACAAATTATTGCCTTCAGGGGCTTTGAACGCTATTTAATTATAGAGCAATAGCGCCCTCGCCTCTTAAGGCAGGTTCGCTAAAATAATAAACTCCATTTACTCTATTTATTCTATTTGTTCTCATTACCATCTCCATTTCTAATAACATTATACACGATTTTTATTAGAAGTCAAGAAGTTTTTTAATAAATTTTTAGGTGAAGTAAGTTACACCGTTGGGGCCTTTTCTTCTGCATCCCTTACCCTGATCTCTACCCAGTCCTTTTCCCGGTCCGCCTCTTCCTCGGCCTAAATCTCTGTTATCTTCGAGTTGTTTTTCAGTCGTTTTTGCGGGTACCGGACCAACTCTACTACGATCTTCGAGTTGTTTTTCAGTTGTTTCGCAAGGTCCCATTCCTCTTCCCGTAGCTGGTCCCTCTCCTCTTGGTCCTGTTCTATCTCCTCCCGGCATAGTAACCTCCTTATCTATTTTTCCCTTTTCCTTGTCCACCCCTTAAACCTCCTGGCATTCCTTTTCCCTTACCTCTTCCATCTTTGGGTCTTTTTTCTCCTCTAGGGTTAACATCTTTCTCCTTATCCTTATCTTTTTCTTTGTCTTTCTTCTTTTTGGCATCTTTCTCCATCCATCCTTTTTCACTGCCAATTCTTTCCCATTCTTCTCTAGTCATTGTTATTTGTGTTTTGCCCTCTGCCGTTCTAATAAGTTTCATTTTTACCCCTTTTTAATTGTTAATATTTTATATATTGAGATATATTCTGTATTCTCCAAATATCAACTAAAATCCTTTATTTTTACTGATTAAAAATCCAACCCAATTGAGGACCTTCGATTACAGGTTTATTTCCAACATAATCCATGAATTGTTTAATATATTTAGCCTTCCCGTAATCTTTTCTATCACTATCATCTACCACCACCAAAGAGTCTTTCGTTAAATATTTTCTAGCTGCAAGCAATTCCATTAAATGATGCAATGCTGAGTCGTGAACATTATCCTCGTCAACATCATAAGAATCCAAATATAGCAAATCTAGTGAATCTATTTTATTTGCTAAATCAAGATTCCATAAAAATCTAATACTATCGTCTGTGCATATTATCGATTTGGTAGAGGCGAAATAACGAGCAAGCTGACAATGTTCATCGTTAATATCTACGCTTCGAACTATACCTCCATATTCATTTACAAAATCGTCAAACAAAATTGTACTATATCCATCTCCCTCCCAGTTATTTTGAATCCTTATACATCCCGTTTCTACTATAACGTAAAAGTCTTTCTGCTTTGCTTCTAAAATCTCAAATATCTGTTTAAAGGTATCTTTCCTCTTACCTAATTTACAGCCATATTTCTGATCAAAATTATCTATAAAGTTGCCCATTTTTCTTTCCATTTATTTTTATTTTCACCTTGCCAAAAATTTTCTATATCTCTCCAGTAATCTCTTTGAAACTCTGGCTTAACTATTATTTCACCCTTAATGTCGTTAAATGGTTGGAACGTCAAAGACTTTTCCCATGATTGTTGTTCGTTTTTTATACCGCTAAGATGGTGAGTGTTAAGCCCCCATCGATAGACCATCCAGTATCCGGGGGTAACATCCAAGGCTTTTGAATTAGCTTGATTTTCTAAATGTATATCCATTGTTACTGATTCGTTTTCATTATAATCGTGTTCTTTTAAAAACGCCATTCTATAACAAGTTGAACCTTCGAAGTTATTGCCGCATATTTGATAATCTTTATTATTGGTTGACATTAACGAAATATGAGTTTTAACACAATCTATATTGGGGTGCTCTTCTAAATATTTAACCGACTCTGTTAATCTCCAAAAAGTTGACAAATCATCATCTTCCCATAAACAGCAATATTTTCCTTTAGCTTTATTTTTAAGTTCATTTCTTTTGGCTCCCAACGACTTAAATCTCTGCTGGTAGTTCCAAATGTGAATGCCATTTGGACAATCATTTATTTTAAGACTAACCCCTGCTTGATCGTTTATTATTATCATTTCTTTGTTGGGATAGTCTTGGTCTAGAAAGCATTTAACAGACTCTCCCAATAGATGAGGACGGCCATAGGTAGGGGTTACACAAGAAACTAAAGGATAGTCCATTTTTTATTTAAGCGTCATTATATGTTGCAAAATCTGGATATATATTTTCAGATATTATTTTATGACAACGAGAGCACCACGTTCTATCAATTGAGCGTTGTTCCGGAACAATACCTCCATCTAATTTATGAACATTTACAGTTTCATACGAGCGATCATTCGGTCCACTTTTATGTCCAAAAATAGCACAAATACATCGTTTCAAAAACAGTTTCACCTTGGTCTCCTTTTCACTTTGAGTTTACAACAGTGCAGTTAAATTGAATATCTAAATTTTCAACATCTTTGGGTAAATCAAATGCTTCTTTGTAGCATTCTTTCCCTACAATAACCCAAGCAGATTGAAGAATATTGGGTTCTAATTCATCAACTGGTCGAGCAGCCATTATAACGACATGTTTAGATTGAATGCGTTCTTCAGCTTCGGCTTCATTATTCCAAGAAAACGAACATATACAAGTTTTCTTATTGTTATCTCTTTCCTCAGTAATAATTGAGCCATAAAGAAATGTTTTCTCATTCGCATCTGTAAACGTATAATTCATTATTTTCTCCTTTATTTCTTTCCTTTCTTGGGCAAATCATACTCGTAAACCGTAATGCCTTTCTTCTTTGCTATTTCAGTTTCCTCCATTGATTGATCTCCTCCACCAATTCTAATCAAGCAATCAATTGTTTTAATGAACTCTTCAGATTCATCTCCAAACTTTTCCCCAATTATGATTTCTTCATTAACATCAAAGCAATCATATTCCTTTGCTTCAGCGGCAGACAATCCAACTGTTTTCCATTCTCTTTTTTCTGCCATTCGATAAGCCAAACCAGGAATACCCATATCTGTTAAACCAGAAACAATTTCAATATCGCTATACTCTTCATCTATGATATCAAAAGCAATCGCCAGAAGAGCCTTAGCAATATCATGATCAAAAACTTTATCATCCGAATAACCTACTACACCGATTTTAGACATAACCTATCCTCCATTTATTTTGTTTCCTACGTTATTGGGTTCTTGAAAGTCCTTCTGAACGTATTTCTTGACAAAAGCTGTCGTAACATCAGCCATTTGTTTTGGTAATCTAGCATATGTTTCCTCGATAACTTCTCTACTAGGAAGTCCATACAAAGCCTGACAAATACCTCCTATAATACAGCAATTGGTATCAACATCTCCTCCCATTGCAACTGCTTTTCTCATAGCGCCTTCAAAATCATCAGTTTCAAATAGAACAGCCATACATCTAGGAATTGTACCTTGACACGTTACGTCAAATCGTCTTGGAAATTCATGAGTTTTTTTGGAGAGATCGTAACCGATTTCTTCAACCATTTTCTTGATGTATTCTTTGTTATGTCCTTTACGAGCGAAAAGAATCGACCTAGCAACAGCCTGTGCTCCCTTTATCCCCTCCTGATGATTATGTGTACAGATTGCGCTTTCTCGAGCTTTTAGAAGTACTGTAAGGTCGTCATTGTAAGCCCAACCTATAGGGGAGATCCTCATTGCGCTTCCGTTGCCATAACTATCATAGGGCTCTAATCTTCCCCTTTTGACCATCTCTTTGAAATTACCTCCATAACCTGTATTGGGATATCTCTGAGCGTATTTTAGGTACTGTTCGCTGTAATTTCCTTCGCCCATAATAACGTCAGCGGTTGCAATGGTTAAAACAGTAGCGTCGCTATAAACACTCTTATCTGAAAATAAAGGCCCAAAGTCTTCATTAGATATGTTATTAAATTCGTACTGTGAGCCCAAAATGTCGCCAGCTATTGCGCCTATCATATCTCTTCCTCTGGAACCATAACTGCCCAATAACGATGTTCGGTTAAAATTCTTTCTGCAACTTGATTAACCAAACTTCTATCTACGGCTTCTATGGATTTTATTCTATCTTCTATTTGGTCTCTTTTTCCAGCCAAATATCTACTTAATACAAAAGAAGCCTTACCTTGAGAACTTTCCGTTTGTCTCAATATAGATGCCAAATAATCTATTTTTGCACACTCGAACAAATTCTCATCTATTCCGTTTTTAACAACGTCATCAAGTATTTTTTCCGACTCTTCCATGAACAAATCAACATTAGACGGATCAAGATAAGAATAGAGCTCTGTCG
>Ga0114919_10005143_pt1 | contig 10445 bp, 8 predicted proteins | sample BlataG_FD_88682 | JGI IMG/M metagenome (GOLD analysis project Ga0114919, IMG submission 88682) | Deep subsurface microbial communities from Black Sea to uncover new lineages of life (NeLLi) - Black_00105 metaG | ecosystem: Environmental > Aquatic > Marine > Oceanic > Sediment | place: Atlantic...
CATCCTGCGCTTCCAGGTGGTGATCTGAGGCACTACATGAGGGAGCAAACGGAGTGAATAATAGGGCGGAAGTATGGGAATGCCAAGCATGTCACCCATAGTGATAAGTATAAAAAGGTGCTCCATGCTGGAGCGTTGTTTAAGTGCATGTCTTGCCATTCCATGGGTTGCCATTCCATAAGTAAAATCTCTTACAAAACCTATAACGCCTCCTGATTTTTTCCTTTTTTTCTCTTTCTTTTTCTCTTCCATGGCTACAATCTCTTTTAAATTTTTTAAATTAATCCCTTATGTGGTCAAAAAAATCCCTTTCCCTTAAAATCCTTCTCTTCCATGGCCCAAGTCTCTTAACATAATAAGGGAAAAGTCTCAAATAGTAGTAGTTAAAGAGACCAGGGAACCCGATTACCTTTCCAAACATGCCTAACATAAACTGATCGTCCAGGCAACGTTTTTCTTTGTATACCCCCTCTACCAGGCTATAAAGAAAGAAACCTTTTAGATAATCCTTTATTGTCTGTATCCAGGGGTGTTTCACTTTTTTAAGTAATGAATGCAAAGGGATACATCCCCAGTTCAAAATAATCTTCTACTGGGTAATGTATCCCCTTTTTAAAGATTCATTAAAACCTAATCTTATGCTGGTGCCTTTTCTGCCTCAGCCGGGGGGGCCTCTGCCGCCTCACCTGATTTATATTTCTTAAAGGCCTTCCAGCCATCATATGCAAGGATAATGGCCAGGACTATAAGCAAAATAGCTATTGCCGCAGCAAAAAGATTTCCAAACACCTTTTTGCCTGCAAATCCAGCCGGTATCAGCCTGAAAAAGGCCATATAAAACAGGCCGCAAACGGTAGTAGCATACATGAAAAACATCGGGTAGATGGCGATCTTATAATTTTTGGCCTTCTGCACCAAGAACAGGGTTATAAGGAGAAGTGCAAAGGATGCCATCAACTGATTGGCGCCGCCAAAAAGTACCCATACATAAAGCCAGGTGCCCGTTTTTACCAGTACAAAGGTGATAATCAGTGCCACAATGGTTGCTATATGAGGGTTTTTTGCAATTCCCCATGTATCACCCAGAAGCTCAGCGGTTGCGACCTTCATAAAGCGAAACACCAGGTTTATAATAGTAAGGGCGAGTATTATGATCATCATGCCTGACAGGGCCTTGGCATAAGATAATGGAAGTCCAAGGGAGGTGATTGCCCCTCCAAGGCCACCAACAAAGATACCTACAGGATTGCTGACCTTGGCAATGTAGGCCGCGGAATCGGCGAATGCCGTAGCACAAACGATCACCGCAATGATGGCGATGGTGAACTCCGCAAACATTGCCCCTGCTGTTACTGGTCTGACATCCAGCTCGTTTTCAAGCTGCCGTGATGTGGCTGTACTGGATACCAGGCTGTGCCATCCAGAGATCGCGCCGCAGGCAATGGTAAGAAAAAGAATCGGCCAGAGTGGTCCCATGCCGATACCCCAGCTTGTAAAGGCAGGCAGGGTCATGGGTTTATGGCCTATGATTATTCCTATAACCCCTGCTATAATCCCGAAGTATACCACGTATACTGAGGAGTAGTTGTAAGGCTGTATGAAACGCCATACTGGTAGAATCGAGCTAAAATAACCAAATATCAACACACATACAAGGACGGTGGTATAGGAAAGCTCTATGTTCCAAACGGTGCCTAACCAGATTGCAACAAAGATCGCTACGATGGCTATGATGGTAGTTGTAATTATGTTTACCTTTGCCTTATAGATCATATGCCCGACCAGAAATGCCACTGCAATAACCACCAGCAGGGGAAATGGGAGTGCTGCATTTCCGCTTACACCCTTTGTAATTACATGTCCAAAGGCGGTCGCTATCAGGAGCAGGTAAAAGTAGATGAAGGTAAGAAGTATTTTTCTTGCCCGGGGTGATATCAATTTATAGCCCAGGGCCCCGAAGGTATCCCCATCATTTCTTATAGATACCATAGAGCTCGAGAAATCCTGGAGCCATCCTATGAAGAAAACCCCGAGTCCCAACCACAGGAGTGCTGGCATCCAACCCCATTGAAGGGCCACTATAGGGCCTATGATAGGTGCAGCCCCTGCTATGGAGTTAAGCTGAAACCCAAAGAGAACATTTTTGTTTGCCGGCATAAAGTCAACACCATCCATGTACATCTTGGCAGGTGTTGCTCTTCCTGCATCAACCTCAAAAACTCTCTTAGCAGCCCACCTAGCATATACCCAGTAGCCTACAACAACAATTATTACCCACCATAATAATACCCATAATGAATTCATGACTCTTTCCTCCTTTTGTTAAGGTTACATAAGTTAACCTTTAGAGAATTCCTGGTTCACCTCCTTTCTCCTAAACTACAACCAAAATCTACTTTAGCTTTATACCGTTTAATAAAAATTTTAGCATTAGTCAAGAAAACTCTACAGTCGTCCGCCCCGTTGTCGATATAAAAAACCTTCCCCTTCAGGTTCTCTTTATCTTAATGCTAAGAGACAAACTAAGATAGGTTCAATCAGTAAATTGACTCAAAAGTAGAAAAGCCACACCCAATTATGAATGGGAGCGGTTTTATGTGGTGCTTAACCCCTATCCTGTTAGGGCAAAATGCCTAATCAAAAAAACTCACATCCTGAATTACGCATTCAAAGATTCTATCTCAGTTCCGGCAAAAAGAGATAATGAATCCATTTCTGCCACCAGCCAGAGGCCTGTACCAAGATTGTTTAGATTACATTGATAATTGCGCCTTTTTCATATAGTTTAATGTGGGTGTCCTACATGATTCTGGCTGACATAATTGCTATCATCCACCTAGGATATGTTATCTTCGTTATCCTGGGCTTCGTCCTCATTCTTGTGGGCATCTTTCTCAAGTGGAAATGGATAAGAAACTTGTGGTTTCGGATGATACATCTGGGAGCTATTGTCGGGGTTGCTCTGGAGGCACTGCTGGGCATAAACTGCCCTTTAACAGTGCTTGAATTTGAACTCAGGTATGGTCGTCCCTCTTCTGATAGGCGGCTTTCCTTTGTTGGAAATATTATTGATTCTGTTCTCTATTATGACGCACCGGCGTGGCTGTTTGCCATCATCTATTCGGCTTTTGCCATACTGGTGGCAATAACTTTTATCCTAGCCCCACCGTCTAGAAAGGGTCACTCCAGCGTAGGCAATCAGCCGTCAGGCAACGAAGAAAGCTGAATGCTGACAGGCTGTTGCTCAAACGGAAATCCCTTTGAGCGGTCATTAAAACGTTTTTTGCCAACAAATCTTGGCGAAGTATAAGATAAGCGATGTCAACTGTTTGAACCCTAAGGGTGAGTTTTGACATCGCCTGGAGGGAGCCTTAGATTTGTCAAAAAATGTTTTAGACCAAGCGAAAAGGGATTTCAGCAACAGCCTGCTGATGGCTGACCCCTAGCCGCTATCAAAAGGGTTGGCGCAAACGATTGTCTGCTCCCTTTCTGGGCCGACAGACACGATAGAGACCGGGACACCGACATACTCCTCTATCCGTTTGACATAGGCCTGGGCATTTCTTGGTAGTTCTTCAAAAGCTCTTGCTCCAGAGATATCCTCGTGCCATCCCTCCATTGCCTCGTAAATAGGGCTACAATTATTGAGAATAGAAAGTTTGGCCGGGACAGTCTCCAGCGTCTCTCCCTGGTGTTCATATGCAATGCAGAGATTAAGTGTGTCCAGACCTGTCAACACATCCAGCTTTGTTATTGCCAGATGGGTCAATCCATTTAGACGGGTAGAATATCTCACAACAACAAGATCCAGCCATCCACACCTACGCCGCCTCCCAGTGGTAGCACCAAATTCCTGTCCTTTTTCTTGAAGGTAATCACCAATCTCATCAATGAGCTCGCTCACAAATGGGCCAGCACCAACCCTTGTTGAATATGCCTTCACAATGCCCACAATGCTGTCCAGTCTCTTTGGGCCTATTCCTGCTCCTATGCTTGCATTTGCTGCTACAGGGTTGGAGGAGGTAACAAAAGGATAGGTACCATGGTCAACATCTAACAGCGTTCCTTGGGCGCCTTCGAAAAGAACATTTTCCTTCCTCCTCATTGCCTCATCTAGTTCAGCGGAAACATCAACAATAAAGGGGGAAAGTTCTTTGGCTATTTCGAGGTATCTTTCTGCTATAGGCTTATATTCTAGCGGCTCACCTCCAAGAAGATTAGTTAGATAGAAATTCTTCTCCTTGAGATTTGCTTTGATCTTCTCCTCAAGGCCTTCTGGCTCTGTTAGGTCAACGGCCCTTATTCCCACCCTTGCTACCTTGTCTTCATAGCATGGCCCAATACCCCTTCCGGTGGTACCGATCTTGGATGCTCCCTTTGCATTCTCCCGAGCTATATCAATGGCCCTATGGTAGGGTATGATAAGATGAGCCCGTTCGCTTAAACCCAACCTTTTGGGGCCAACCTTGATCCCTCTTTCAGATAGCCCCTCTATCTCCTCCAATAGTACCTCAGGGTCAACCACCACTCCATTGCCTATGAGGCATCGCTTATCTGGATACAGGATTCCAGAAGGTATAAGATGTAAGATAGATTTTTCACCATCGACTACCAGGGTATGCCCTGCATTATTTCCTCCCTGAAATCTAACCACCCTGCTTGCATGAGGAGTGAGAAGATCAACTACCTTACCCTTTCCTTCGTCACCCCACTGGGTACCGATAATAACAACATTAGCCATATTTCATACCTCACAGAAAGCAAATCTCCTCTGCGTTTCTATTATGATTCCGGATCTTTAGACCTGAAAAAATCCTCTATGTGCACAACCTTTGGCGCATCCTTCTTTCGCAGTTCCCCGCTCCTGATCTTCTTTATATGCGCTATGTGCTCTTTCAATTCCGCGTTATTCTCCAAGATCCCCTCAATTTGATGCTCAAATTCACCCAAAGCACTCTCCAGTTCGAGCGTATCAATGGAGAACCCAGAGAAAGATGCGAGCAGATTAACCATCCTGACTACAACCCTAAAATTGGTGCCCCGCAGGTAGAGTGGAGAGTGACCCCAGAGTCCAACAAATGGGTAGTTTTCTTTCTCCGCCCTCTTCATAATAAGTGAGTGCACGCCTGAGGGACCTTCATAATCTATCAGACTGATATCATTTTTGCCAAAAAAATCTCTCCACTTCTCAAGGGTATACACCCCGGAGACCATGGACTCGGTATGAAGAACATCGTCGTACATCCCACCAAGGCAGACAACGAGAGAAACCCCCCATTGTTTACATAGTTGAAAAAGAACCTCCACAAACGTGGACCATCTGTAATCTGGCTCTTGCCCCTTTACAAGGATAAAATCATTTGTCCCCTCCTTGTTGGGCCAAAAATAAAAAGATATCTTTTTGAGTCGGACGTCTTGAAGCCTTCCTTCCTTAATAGCAATAAGTGGTCTGTTTTGCGTAAACTGATAGAAACAGTCTGGATCTATATCAGCCAGCAAGGTGGCTCTTTTTTTTCGGATGACGTACTCAATTGACTTCACCGCCGTATTGCCAGCATTTGACCAACCATCAAATCCGGCAATCAGTATAGGCTTATTCATTTGAGGCATTTGATAAAAGGTAACAAATTCTTCGACCATAACGTAATACTCTCCCACCATTTCTCTTAAGTCAATAGGGCTTTGCTACAAGGTAACGTCAAAGTCCAGGGTATGGGTGTCTTTTTTTTGGTTATGCCCCTGGCCCAGACCTGGCTTATAGGGCATGAGTATATGTGCTTCGTCTGCGAAATAACGCTGCGAACATGCGATATCCTAGTAACTTCGCGCCAGGGCAGGCCTATGACATGGCTCCTTACTGGGTCGTTTCAAAATGGTTTATTGCCTCCTAAGCCTTAGAATCATAGGCTCCATCTATATAAACCATTTTGAAACGCCCACTAATCCAAACTATGTGGGGCATAATCCAGAAAAAAGATACCCATACCCTGCAAGAAGCTCAAAAATCAATAGGTTAGGTTTCACTATGACGTGGCCCTGGGCTTTGTTATGTGAGCCCTTTGAAAATCCTATCCAATACCCTGGAAACGACGGAGGTGCCAGAAGTCTCTTTATGTCTCGTAAAATGAGCTAATTTTTTCCACAACATATTCAATCTGCTCGTATCGTAGCTCCGGGTAGATGGGCAGGGCGAGAGTCTTTGCCGCAGCATCAACAGAAACAGGGCAATCCTCTGGACGATACCCAAGATATCCAAAACACTCCTGCACATGAAGTGGAACGGGATAATAGATCTCACTGCCTATACCCTGACTGGCAAGATATGTCTTGAGCTCATCCCTCTCTGGCCCAACCTTTATTACAAATTGGTTGTATATGTGCCTACCCTTGTTCTCACAAGGCAGTTCGATTTGCTCTAAGCCCTTGCCGGCAAAAAGGCTCCTATAATTACGTGCATTCTCTCTTCTCTTTTCAGTCCACTGATCAAGGTAATTAAGTTTTACCAGAAGTATAGCTGCCTGGAGGGCATCCAACCTAAAATTTCCACCGATCACCTTATGATAATATTTTGGTTGAGACCCAAGAACCCTTAGTATCTTTAGTCGCTCAAATGCTTCGGCATCATTTGTGGTAACCATGCCCGCGTCCCCATAGGAACCAAGGTTTTTTGAGGGGAAAAAGGAAAAACACCCATAGGTGCCCATGGAACCCGCTCTGTGCAAAGATCCTTGTGAAGACTGGTATTCCGAACCAATAGCCTGAGCGGCATCCTCTATAACAAATATCCCCAAGGATTTTGCCACGGCTCTGGCACTGTCCATATCCGCGCATTGCCCAAAAAGATGGACCGGTATTATGGCCTTTACACGAGATCTCTCCTCGGCATTCATGCTGGAGATCTTTTTCTCCAATCTCTCTGGATCAATATTGTAAGTACGACGGTCAATATCAACAAAAACAGGGGTAGCCCCTAAGAGAGCAATTGATCCAGCAGTTGAAAAAAAGGTGTAGGGGGAGGTGATTACCATATCTCCGGGACCAACCTCAGCACTCATGAGGGATATGAGCAGGGCATCAGTTCCTGAAGAAACGCCTACCGCGTATTTGGCCTGAGTGTAAGTGGCTATTCTCCTTTCCAGTTCTTCCACCTTCGGACCCATTATGAACCTCTGCGATTCATAAACCTCCATAGTAGCTGCTACGATTTCTTCTTTAATGGTTTCATACTGTGCTGTTAGATCTAGTAATGGTACTTTCAATCTGAATCCTCCTATCTCGAGTAAGCTTAGAATGCGGATGCACCCAAAAATCAATTCACAAGCCTAGAAACAGGTACCACCTCAGCCTCATGGGTAAGGGTCGACTCGTATTTCTTTAAGAGCTCCAGGGTCTCTTGGTGAGGATGACCAATGCCTATGGCCCAACCCTTTTGTCTTGCCAGGCTCAGCAGCCTTTCCATTTGTATTTTTAAGGCATTTTCTGAGAGTTCATTATCCAGAAATATATCCCTGCTTGCTGTTCTCAGGGCCATTCTTTTTGCCACCTTAAACGCCACACTCCTGCTAGTTGTTCTGCTATCAATAAAGTAAAGACCCCTCCTTTTCAACTCGGTGAGCACTACAAGCATCTTCTCCTCACTTGCTGTAAACCGTGAGCCCATGTGGTTATTGACACCAGAGGCAAAAGGCACCCAACTCAGATCACGGTTAAGCACCTCTAAAATCATTTCTTTGTCCATAGAGAGCAGCAAGACCCCATCACCTGGATTAACGGCAGGGTAATTAATGGGTTCCATAGGAAGATGGAGCATTATCTCTGTGCCCTGTTGCTTGGCCTTCCGGGCAATCGATTTCGAACCAGGCGCAAAGGGCAAAATAGACAGAGTAAGGGGCAAGTCAAGCTGAATAAAGGCTTTTGCAAGGGAACTGTCATAACCTACATCATCAATGATAATACCGATTTTGGGGCATGGTAATCGATGAGGCGGCGGATAACCATCCCTCAGGATATTGAGTCGGTGTGTAAAGAGACCGCTACAGAATATATGATAGACTATTTCTTTCGGTGACTGTTTCGCTATGGTGATTTCTACCGGTCTCTTGAGATTGGTAACCCTGGTTCTGATCTCATTTCCAACCTGGGAGAGAGGGTGCTGGCGTGGAATCCTGGCCTGTATATCATTAAAGTCCCAGTGATAGCCGTCTTTCTCTCTCGGAACAACAGAGAGAAACACGATGCCCTCCTGGGGCACTCCCATAGCGCATAATCCGTCTGAAATGGCCTTATCTGCAAGACGGATATCTCTACTAAGTTGCTTTGAGGTGGCATAAACCTCCTCAAATGGTAAGGGAAGTCCTCCTTTATCTAATCGTGAGAGATAGCCTAGCAATATCGCTAAAATAACAGCTATAAGGCCGATACCAACAATGATAAGGGTCAGCCCCCTTTTTTTCTTGTTTCTTGATTTGACCATGTAACGCTATTTCACAATCATTCTGCGCCCTGCCTGCTCTCTATCGTAGAGAAAATGTTCCAGGATTGCAGTATCTGTATTGCCCTGCTCAACTGATTATCGTTCGCGACGCGTTGTTGAATATCGGTGCTTTCATCCGGCACGTCTTCGCTCTCCTCCTTCTTTCCTTCAGGTGCATCGTTCTCAAGATGGCCTTCCAAATCCCTCTCTCTTATGACAGATCTCTCTTTTGCGACCGGTTTTTCCGTTGGTGGCACAAAGGCAACCCTTATATCCGGCTCGATACCGCTTGCCTGGATCGAGCTTCCGCTTGGCGTATAATAGAGTGCGGTTGTTAGGCGCAACCCCGAACCATCCGACAGAGGGAATAGGGTCTGGACAGAGCCTTTTCCAAAGGTAGTAGTACCTAAAATGAGGGCCCTCTTGTTGTCCTGCAAAGCCCCAGCGACTATTTCCGATGCGCTGGCGCTCCCCTCATTGACCAGGACAATCATGGGATATTTTCGGGATTTCGTCGCCTTGTGCGCAACACTTTTTTGCTCCCGCTGATCGCGGCTCTTGATTGAGACAATCAAGCCTGAATCCAGGAATGTATCGGCTACCTTTACTGCCTGAGAAAGGAGTCCTCCGGGGTTGTTCCGTAAATCCAGAATCAAACCCTTTAATGCCTTGTCTTTGTCCATCTTTTTCAAGGTTTTGGCAAGGTCTTCACCGGTATTACTTTGGAAGTTAGAGATCCTTATGTAACCTAAATCAGAAGGAAGGGAAAACGAGCGAACACTCTTTATCGGTATCACATCCCTGGTGATCACAAAATCAATTGGCTTTTCCACGCCTTTCCTGCTCACGGTCAGCTTAACCTTGGTGCCTTTGGGTCCCCGGATAAGCTTGACTGCCTCCCTGGTGGATATGCCCTTCGTTGATTTGTCTCCTATCATGATGATTTGATCTCCTGCTTTCATGCCGGCCTCAAACGCAGGGGTTCCTTCAATGGGAGAGACAACGGTGAGTACCTTGTTTTTTATGGTTATTACAATCCCTACCCCAGGAAAACTTCCTTTGGTCTCTATCATCAACTCCTTATAATCTTCTGGAGTAATAAAAGAAGAGTGGGGATCCAGGGTTTCGACCATGCCTTTGATAGCCCCATAAATGAGTGCTTTTGCATCAGTGCCTTCAACGTAGTTCTTTTCAACTTTGCGCAAAACCTCACTAAATACCTCGATGTTCTTATATACCTCTTCCGTGTCAGCCACAACATGGTGGGAGCTTCCACTGATTATAAGGAAAAATATGATAACTATGAAAAGAAGTGCCTGATACAAACATTGGGTACGTTTTGTTTTAAACATCCTTTGCTCCCTTTGATTTAGAAGATGTATCTTAGACCCTCAAAGATTGGCCACCTCATACTCAGCCGATGGATATTGCCCGCCCGCCTCGCCCGTCCGCCTCACTCCGCTTGGCTGGAGGGCGGGCCTGAGCGAGAGCGACCCGCCTGCCGTACGTCGTGCAGGGCCTGAGCCCGCCTGCCACTGCGAGGCACGAGCGGGCAGGCCTTGAGGGAATTCCCCTACCTCGCTATTTGGCGGCTACCAAAAATGTTGCCACAACTCTTGAACATCACTAACATATTAAACCTTCGATGCAGAACTTAGTTCCCTTCGCTCCCGCCCGCCTCGCCTGAGCGAGAGCGATGGCGGGCAGGCACAATTGGAATGTTGGAACAATGGAATAGTGGAATAATGGGTTCTGGGAAACTGCGGCAGTGGTTTATTGGCAAAACCCTCCCTATTGACAAGGAAGTTAATAAAATGAGAAACTTCCATGTAAGATCATCATTCCAGTATTCCCTGGCCCAGACCTGGCATGTCAAGATGCGGTGATGGAAAGCAAGGCATTCGTAAGCAGTGAAAACAGTTGCATATCCAAATCCCGTCGCGCCAGGGCAGGCTGGCATGCAAAGCATGAG
>Ga0114919_10005145_pt1 | contig 10445 bp, 9 predicted proteins | sample BlataG_FD_88682 | JGI IMG/M metagenome (GOLD analysis project Ga0114919, IMG submission 88682) | Deep subsurface microbial communities from Black Sea to uncover new lineages of life (NeLLi) - Black_00105 metaG | ecosystem: Environmental > Aquatic > Marine > Oceanic > Sediment | place: Atlantic...
GCAAAACTTGCACATTTTGGTGATGTTTTGCTCAAATTCGACGCTAAAATGAAGTCATTTTACGAGATATTACTCCTTTCTTATAAAAAAAGCGAGATCATGAACCAGCGTATAGATACAATTGTAGAAATCATGAAAGACCGAAAAAACCTTTAGCCGGAAGGTGAATTATGGACGACCGCATTGTTAGGCAGGACACTGTCGTAACCCGTATTATTGACGGCTCTATCACCATCGACTCCCTCAAAGAGTTTGAAAATCTGTTAAAGATCTTTCCAGATAATCCGGGAGTCCATAGAGTCTTTGCGAACTTTCTGGCACAAGAAAAACCGTTTGACGCTGTGGATAACTACAGAATATCGGCCAATTTTTTTATACAAGCGGGCCAGATATTGCAGGCCATTGTTTCCAAAATCTTTGAGTGGCGTCTCGCCAAGCCGTCCCATCAGGAGGAACAGGAATTTTATTCAGACCTTCATAAAGGCAGTTCAAAAGAGGTTCCGGTGCAGCGTTTTTTTGCCGGGCTGACAGTTGAGCAACTTATCGCTTTTATGAATGAGCTGACTCCCCGGTATGTTCCTGCACAAAGCATGGTGAAAAAATTCGGCAACCGGGAAACTCATTTGAGTTTCGTGGTTTCCGGAGCCCTGGAACAAACGACCCACCATCCTTTGAAAAAAGATGAAAAGGTCCGGGAAAAAACAAAGAAGGACCTTATGGAAAATGACTTTTTTGGTGAAATTTATCCATTTGAAGAGGAAAAAGTTTCTCAAACAGTAATTAAGACAATCACTCGCGTTGAATTGGCCGAAATCTCTAAATCCATGCTGACGAAAATTTGCAGACAATACCATGATGTCGAGCCGCTGGTCGATCGCCTGCACCAGGCCCGTTTGGAATCGGATGAAAAAAAATTTTCGAAAATAGTTCGAAAAACAGTCCGGCATCAGTTCCCCACACAGGTAAATCTTAAGGTTTTCCAGGATCATAAAGATAGAGCCCCTTTGGAGCTTTCCGGGTTCACGGATGATATTTCTTTAGGTGGCGCATCCGTTATTTTGAGTGCCAAGTATCAAATCGGCCATTCTTTTAACCTGATCGGAAGAAATGTTAAAATCCAGATGTGTTTACCCATAGAATCTATTGCGATTAATATGTTGGGCACTGTTGTCTGGGCTAAGGACGTTCCCCTGGAAGGAAAAACAACAGCCATCGTCGGCATCCAGTTTAAAGAAATGACTGATACTGACCGTGAGCTGTTGAAAGAGTACTGTTATGGATCCGAGGGGGAGCAAAATTTGATATGGAGTTTATGGAACTCGCTTTTGGAAAAGTAGTGACGGAAAGGTGACACGTGAGAGAAGAACAAAATACCGACAGGAAACCACCCCCGCAAATATGGGCCATCGGCGGAGGCAAGGGCGGGGCCGGAAAGAGTGTTGTTAGTACTATCCTGGCTTTTTGGCTTTCCCGGATGGGCAAACGGACTGTTCTTGTGGACGTAGATCTGGGCGGGGCCAACTTGCACACCCTATTGGGAATTAAAAGTCCATTAAAGACTCTAAACGATTTTATTACCAAAAAATCCGAAGCATTAGAGGATATCTGTATCGATACCGAGGCTCAAAACCTTCGCCTCATCAGCGGCGCCAGTGACGTCCTTTCCCTGGCCAACCCCCATTTTAGCCAAAAGGTAAAACTTATTAACCACTTTTCAAGGTTAGATGCCGATTACGTGATGCTCGATCTTGGCGCCGGGACTTCTTTTAATGTCCTCGATTTCTTTCTTGCCGCCAATAAAAAGATTATCGTCCTAACACCGGAGCCGACATCGATTCAGAATGCATATATATTTGTTCGAAATGCGGTTTACCGAAAGTTAAGTCGTCTTTCCAGCAAAACCCCATCTCTCCAAGCGCTTATTAAAACAGCCATGGATCCAAAAAATGTGCTCAAAATTCAAACCGTTAAAAGGCTTCTTCAGTTCATTGAAGAGTCGGGCGGAAAAGATGTAATGGACGTTTTAAAAAAAGAAATTGAAAAGATCCGGCTGACAGTAATTACCAACATGGCCAGGGATAACAAAGAAAAAAATGCGGGTCGGATTGTACAGATTGTTGCTGAAAAATATTTAACCATACAATCCACAGAGTTGTTTAGCGTGTCTTACGACAGGCAGATCCGTGCAATGGTTTCCGACATGTCCCCTCTAATCAAAATTGACCAGTCCAGTCATGCTTTCGCCGACATTTATGAAATCGCCAGCAAGTTATTGTAACTTTGTCAGTAACTTACACTTATCACGGGCTTTTTAGGTTTGATGCTTGTCAATCTTCATTTCTTCTGATAATTAACCCCCATGAAAAATTCAAATGATGACCCGTTATTAATACTTGCATCCCGTTCCCCGAGGCGACGGTATCTGTTAGAACAAGCAGGCCTTTCCTTTTCTGTAATACCCAGCAGCATCGATGAAACATCCGTCCCCATATCTTCGCCTGAAACCTATGTCAGGGTTCTATCCGAAGCCAAGGCCTATAACGTATCAGAAAAATATCCTAAAAAATGGGTTATCGGCGCTGATACTATTGTTCTGAAAGACCAGACCATACTCGGTAAGCCCGTTTCCAGAGCCGAAGCCCGCACCATGTTGAAACAACTCAGCGGGCAGACCCATCAGGTTTTTACCGGTTATTCAATCTGCTGCAAAGAGAAACGCCGAAAATTTTCCGAAACAGTTAAAACAGAAGTTCTTTTTAAAAACCTTACCGATCAAGAAATTGAGTGGTACATACATACAGCCGAGCCTTTTGACAAAGCAGGGGCATACGCCATTCAGGGCCTGGGCACCTTCCTGGTTAAAAGCATCAACGGTTCTTATACCAATGTTGTCGGGCTTCCGGTTTGCGAGGTCATTGAATTCCTTATAAAGGAAGGTGTATTGGGGCGAAGCCCTGAGTTCGAAAGGTAGATGTCTAACAGTAAAGAATCCTGGCCCAAGGAGCAGGCTTTGGTTATCCACAGAGGGGATTTGCTTTATTGAAAGTTCATTGACTTATTGAAATTTGGTGCTTGGGATTTGTAATTTAAGACACCCAAACTCCAAGGCAGAGCCGGAAAAGTCTGACCTGGCCCAAATGATTAGGTTTTTCAGGGCAAAATAAAGGGAGAGTTCAAGATTTGATAAAAAGATTGCAAACCGTAAAAAACCGTATTCAAACGGCGGCCCGTGCCTGCGGACGCAACCCTGAAACAATCCGTCTGGTCGCGGTAAGCAAAACCGTTCCGACAGCAAGGGTCAGACAAGCCATCCAGGCCGGCGCTACCATTCTTGGAGAAAACTATGTTCAGGAAGCCCGGACAAAGTTCAACGATCTGGCGACATACCCGGTATCGTGGCACTTCATCGGGCATCTTCAGTCCAACAAGGCCAAGTACGCCGTGAGACTCTTTGATCTGATCCATTCCGTTGATACGCTTAAACTGGCCCGTGAATTAGACAAACAGTCACGTAAAATTAATAAAATCCAGGAGATCCTGATACAGGTCAATATCAGTGAGGAAGCTTCAAAATCAGGAGTAAATGTCAAAGATACATATCATCTGCTAAAGGATATAAGCCGTCTTGAGAATCTGTCGGTTAAAGGGCTTATGACCATGCCGCCCTATTTTAACGCTCCTGAAAAGGTTCGACCCTATTTTGCAGCCCTTCGGGGTTTGAGAGACCGTCTCGAGCAACAGGGTTTATTGAATGTTAGTTTGAGTGAACTTTCCATGGGCATGACCGGTGATTTTGAAGTTGCTATCCAGGAAGGGGCGACCCTTGTACGTATCGGAACCGCTATTTTCGGAAATAGACAATGAAGATCCTGCTTCACATATGCTGCGCCCCGTGCGCAATATACACTGTAAAAACCCTTGATAAGCAAGGTTTCGATATAATGGGTTTTTTCTACAAACATAATATCCACCCGTATACGGAATGCATGAAACGCAAAGAAACATTGCAGTCTTATGCTGAAACCATCAATCTTAAGGTCATATACCAGGAAGGTTACAATCTGGAAGGTTTTATCCGGAACGTGGTCTTTAGGGAATCGGAGCGCTGCTCTTACTGCTACCATGACCGTTTAAGATCCACTGCACTGGTGGCCAAGCGGGGTAAGTTCGACTATTTTACCTCCACACTCCTGTACAGTAAATTCCAGAAACACAACGAGATAAAATCCATAGGCCAAGCGGTTGGCAAAGCTGTGGGAGTACGATTTTACTACCATGATTTTCGTGATGGATGGAAACAAGGTATCGAGGAATCAAAACGCCTGGGAATGTATCGCCAGCAGTATTGCGGCTGCATCTACAGTGAAAAAGAAAGGTATTACAAAGAAAAAGTGAATAAAGTTGAAAGTGAATAAATATTTTTATGTTTAGCAATTTCATATACTTCATCATTGTCCTTCTCATATACAGCACCTACCAGCCTTCAGAAGATACCAATTTTACCTCAATAGAAACCTTTTTTTTGTTTATTGGACTGATTGTTATTTTCACATGGATCACCCGGATGCAATTTCACAGAATAGAAAAAAGGCTTTCAAGGGAAAGGGTTAGTCAACTCAGTCATAAATTCAGCTCTACGTTGACCCGGCAATCCATAATGGCCATCGTGCTCTTTTCCATCGATATTTACGGCCTGAACCTTTCATCCTTTTTGACGGACATTCACTTTCTTGCCCTTATCCCGACTTTCCAGGCCCTTCTATTTCTCGGTCTTTTTATATGCTACCTTGCAATTGTATGGGCCTGTGCCCATGGAACTTATAAAATTCTCTCCGCCTCCGATCTCTCCAGAAGTTCATATATTATATCTCAAATATCTTTTTCCGTACCCGTACTGTTACCCTGGCTGCTCCTTTCCGGAGTTGCCGACATTATTAATGCCCTGCCCTTTGAGCCGCCGAAACGTTTTCTCTCTACAACCGAAGGCCAGATGGCCTATTTCGTTATTTTTCTTTTTGCGATTGCCGTAGCAGGCCCGGCAATAATTCAGAAATTTTGGAGATGCAAGCCGTTAGAAACCGGTTACTATAGAAAACGCATCGAAAGCCTGTGCCGAAAAGCGGGGCTTGAATATGCTGAAATTTTATACTGGCCCATATTCGGAGGCAGAATGATAACCGCCGGTGTAATGGGGCTGGTTAAAAAATTCCGCTACATCCTCATTACCAGTGACCTGTTGCGATTCCTTGAACCCGAGGAGGTTGATGCGGTCATTGCCCACGAAATCGGGCACATAAAGAAAAAACATCTTATTTTTTATCTGGTCTTTTTTGTGGGATATATGCTGATCTATTTTGCCACGTTTGACCTGCTGGTATATTTTATTATCTTTACGGAACCCATATACAGATTCATAAGCCATACCGGTCTGGATCAGACCACGGTAACCTCATCGATTTTCAGCTTCATAACTATTATATTTTTCCTGATCTATTTCCGTTTTATTTTCGGTTATTTTATGCGTAATTTCGAACGCCAGGCAGACACTTACGTGTACACACTTTTCGACAGTGCCTTACCGCTTATCTCCTGCTTTCAAAAAATTGCGGCAACAAGCGGTGAGCCATACGACAAACCCAACTGGCACCACTTCAGCATTAAAAAACGGATAGAATATTTGGAAAAATGTGAAACCGACAGAACCTGGATAACCCGACATGACAATAAAATAATAAAAAGCATCGCCGTTTATCTGGTGGGGATACTGTTGATCGGAGCTATCGGTTATAACTTGAATTTTGGTGAAACCGGCAGAAAATTAAACAAACATTTTTTCGAAAAAATAATACAAAGAGAGCTTGGCAGGACTCCTGACAACCCGAATCTTTACAGCACACTGGGTGACCTGTATTTCAGCGAAAAAAAGTACGCCGAAACCATAAACGCGTATGAACAATCATTGGCGATCGAGCCGGATAACCCTCATGCTTTGAACAACCTGGCCTGGCTTCATGCCACATGTGAAGTCCAAAAATTCCGTGATCCTCAAAAAGCGTTGTATCTTGCAGAAAAAGCTGCCGGTCTCGAAAATTCCCCGTATATTCTCGACACCCTGGCCGAGAGCTACTTTGCAAACGGCCGGTTTGAAGAGGCGGTTGAATCTGAAATCAAAGCCCTTGGGTTGACGGTAAAGAACAGAAGCTATTATGAAAAACAGCTGAGAAGATTTATGAAGGCAGCTAAAAAAGCACCTTGAATTAAGCCGATCATCTGATACAGACCTTCCGGACCTGCAGCAGGTCACAGTTTCCACCAAATATTTTTTCAATTCCATCCTGTTTCAAAGTCGTCATACCATCTTTTACGGCCTGCTCCCTTAAAATTTCAATCAGAGAATTGCTCTGGATCAGTTTTTTCATCGGGTCGGTTCCCAGCAACAGTTCATGCAGAGCCATGCGTCCTGCATATCCGGCATTGTAACAACGATTGCAGCCGACGGGCCTGTTAAGAATCAGATCATCGGTATAAGGTATATGAACATTTTTTTCAAACGCTTCAAAAGATCCGTACTCCCGAACCAGAGCCTCATATTCACTTTTTGACGGATGGTAATATTCTTTGCAATTTTTACATAAGGTGCGGACCAGGCGCTGGGAGAGGATGCACAGAATAGAATCTGCAAAGTTGAACGGATCCATTCCCATGTCAAGAAGCCTGGTTATGCTTTCCGGTGCGCTGTTGGTATGAAGGGTGGAAAATACCAGATGCCCGGTTAATGACGCCTCTATCCCTATTGTGGTTGCTTCCCTGTCTCGCATCTCACCCACCATAATAACATCCGGGTCAGACCTTAAAAATGCCCGCATGGCAGAAGCAAAGTCGAATCCGATCTTGGGCTTTACCTGCACCTGCCTCAATCCTCTCTGGGTGATTTCCACAGGATCTTCAGCGGTCCAGATCTTGGTTTCGGTATTATTGATATATGACAGAGCCGAATGTAAGGTTGATGTTTTGCCGGAACCTGTGGGACCGCACACAAAGATGAGGCCATATGGCTGTGTAATTGATCTGACAAAATCCTTGTAGTTTCTGGTTGAAAAACCAATTTTATCCAGAGGAAGCGTCTCACCGGCACTCAAAATACGCATGACAACATCTTCCACTCCCCCCTGAGTCGGAATGGTCGCCACCCGGAGTTCAATATCAAGGCCGCCGTATTTTTTGAATTTGATTTTTCCGTCCTGGGGCTTGCGTCGCTCCACAATATCAAGATCGGCCATGATTTTAATACGTGACACGATGTTATCTCTAAACACGGAGGGGATCGACTCGAATACCGTACAGGCACCGTCCACACGGATCCGCACCTGGGTCTTTTCCTTTTCGGGATACGGCTCTATATGGATATCCGAAGAACCCCGATGATAGGCATCGATGATAATTTTATTCACAAGCCGGACAATGGCGCTGTCTTCCTCATACAGGACGGATTCTTCATCTTCTATCTCTTGTTTTTCGCTTTTAAGTTGGGAAAGTATTTCTTCCATGGAAGCGAGTTCTTTTTCTTTCCGGGTGAAAAGCCTGATCATTTTGAGGATATCCTGTTTTAACGATACATTAAAACAGATCGATTTGCCTGCAAACAGAGACTTGATTTCCCCAACCTTCTGAAGATCGTAAGGATTGTCTATGGCAATAACGATTTTCTCATCTTCCTTGCACAGCGGAACCCAGGCGTAGTTTCGCATGAAAGGGACTTTCAAACCGGCAAGCAGTTCACTGGGAATCGGCGTATTTGCATCATATGCTACAAACGGGACTTTATAAAACTGACTTAAGGATTTGCCGATATCCTGTTTTGAAATATTAAGATCCGACATTAAAACCGCTTCAACAGGTTCTCTTCTTTTTCTGGCATCAGCGATTGCCCTGTCCAGTTCTTTTTCGGTCAAAATACGATTTTTCAGAATATAATCAAACTTGTTGGGTCTTGCTTTTGCCATCCGCTTCTGGTTATACAGGGCAATCCCCAGTATATGGGCCATTTCCGTAACAGACTGCTCATCGAGTTTAGAAAACGCCCCTCCGTCTTTGCGGTTTATCAGCTGAATCACGCCAAGCAGATAGTTTTTAAATATAACCGGAACCACAAGAACCTGTTTGGTGGTAAAACCCGCCTTTTGATCCCAACTCTTATCGAATTTCAGATCATGATCGACGGCGGCAAGCTCCTTATCATCATAAACATTTTTAATGTTTATGAGCTTCTTCTTGAAAGCGGAACATCCTGATATGCTGTTGTTGGACAGGGGAATGCGAATTTCTCCGACTTCGTCTCCGGATTTAAATCTCGACACAAGCTCCCGCTTTATGCCGTCAACCACATAAACGGTCAGCCGTTCCGCCTCAAAAAGCCCCGTGATTTCATCCTTGAGATCAACCAGGATCTCGTCCAGATTGTCGGCAGCATGTATCTTGTTGCAAATATTCTGCAGATTCTTCCGGTACGCAATCTCGGATTTGAGTTTCCGGTTATTTAAATCCATGTCATTTGAACTCGCAGCTTTTTCTAACATTGTCATCCTTCAATTTTATATGACCTGAATTTTGCAGGTACAAAATCTTTCAGCAACACCTGTGCCAACAAGAACTTCTCTTTTAAAATAAGCAGAACCTTAAATGAGTTTTTTGATTGTAAAAAGTGAACAATACCTTGATTTAATAGCTATTCCGGACGACAATGATGTAATGTATTAAACATATATAATTTAAGAATTGATTTGAAATGGGAGGCCTGAGGGAAAAGAAAATTTTAAGCATGCACAGAAAAATGTGCGTTAATGCATATTTTCTTGTGCATGTTTTTTTACGATACGTAATCTGCTTGATCCGCATCAGCGAATTATAGTCAAACCGTTTAGTACTGCCGCCGGGAAGGGTCATATTGGCCGGCTTTAAAGGACTGCGTTACACAAGGCCGAACAGAAGAAGAAGCAATAACCAATCTCAAAGAAGCTATTGAACTCTATCTTGAAGCAGATCCTAAAGATATCAGGCGACCTGCAGGTGAATATAAAATATGTGAGGTTGCTTTATGAGCGCCAAGCCAGCCCTGTTTTTGGCCAGCGCTGGCTAAACCTCCGGACAGTATCTAATTCAGCTGATTTTTCAAGGTTTGCATAGGGATGTAAAGATTTACTGAGGTATATATGATATCACCTTAAAAAGGGAAATGGGTATTTGGCTTTATTGTTTGTAAGAATGTGAAGTGGTGTTTGGCTATGAAGTGGCTTGCATATGAAAGCCTCCGACTCGTGCAAAATTCAGGTAATATATTGTGTTTCCAAACAATGTATTGATAACCTTCCAAAAACATTATCAAATCCATCTTGCTATACCCTATGGTCTGCTTTTCCCCTGATTTTTGATTTTAAACTCATCATCTGCTCGCAAATACCTACTAAATCCTCTCAATAATAAATATCGCTTTTAACCGCAATATATCGTATTATTTTTTACTTGACACACAATATGTTTTATAATATTGGATGTAAATTAGGATCTTTTTCATATGTTTAAATTTTTAACGGTAATATATCATGATGAAATTGGTTCTTAAATTTCCATATAAAGCCTCCTAGGGATTCGATATCCTTTTGGAGGCTTTTTTGATTCATTGGCAAAGCCAAACCTGTCATGAGGGAAGAAACCATCACGGTGATAGCGCGAGCAGGATAATGGTTATGCGGATTCGTGAATAAGTGCGTGGCTAACCGATTCATTTCCGGTTTTTTAACAATCAAGTGCTTTTTTTCGTATTTTGGAGAGTTGACGCACCACAGAAACCTCATTTGAAGTATTTCCTTCGGAACCACATCTAAGGGTTTCCTTCAAGATGGTCCAAGCTATAAAAATTGAAGGATGATGTCGGTGTCATGATGTAAAGCATTTTTTTATCGCTTAAATGATATTTTGGGAAAAAGGAGGGAATGATGAGGATTATTTCGATTGCCAACCAAAAAGGAGGATGTGGTAAGACCACATCCGCAATTAACTTATCTGCATGCTTGGCCCATAAAGGTCGAAAGGTACTTCTCATCGATATGGACCCTCAGGGACATTCTGCGATAGGTTTAAATATCAATACCAGCGAGTTGGAAAAAACAGTTTGTGACACACTTTGCTATTCGAATGGAGCTAAAGCAGTTCTTAATGATGTGACTGTCGAGGTAAATGGCAACTTGGATATCGCTCCATCGAACATTTCCTTAAGCACGCTTGAGCAACATCTTTCCATGGTTCAAGGCAGGGAGACCAAACTTAACTGGATATTTGATATAAGAGAGCTACTTTCGTTCAAAATATAAAATATTTTCAGATTTTTTTAAAAATAATTCCAGAAATATGATTTTTTAATTTTCATTGGCTTTTCACAAGACCCTTGA
>Ga0114919_10005146_pt1 | contig 10445 bp, 6 predicted proteins | sample BlataG_FD_88682 | JGI IMG/M metagenome (GOLD analysis project Ga0114919, IMG submission 88682) | Deep subsurface microbial communities from Black Sea to uncover new lineages of life (NeLLi) - Black_00105 metaG | ecosystem: Environmental > Aquatic > Marine > Oceanic > Sediment | place: Atlantic...
ATATCACCGATAAGGTCTCAACCACAAATACTCCACCAATAATCAATAAGAATAACTCTGTTTTAGTAAATATTGCCACTGAAGCGAGTGCACCACCTAAAGCCAAAGAACCCACATCTCCTAAAAATATTTGAGCTGGAAAAAAATTATAGATTAAAAAACCAAGAGAGGTGAAAGCAACTATCAGAGCAAAGAGGCTCAGGGACCACATATTTTGAATATATGCAATCAAAGCAAAACTAATCATGGCGATAAATATTAAACCTGTGGCCAATCCATCTAAACCATCGGTTAAATTTACCGCATTAACTGAACTAATCAATACTAAAACTACAAAAGGAGTAAACATCCTGCCCAAATCTATACTGTCCTTCAAAAAAGGAAGATAAATTTCTGTTCCCAAATCAGTGCTTTGTTGGATATAATATACAACTGTTAGAGAAAAGGCAATTTGAAGAAATAATTTTTGCCAGGTATAAAGACCTAATGATCTTTTCTTAAAATATTTTATTAAATCATCCACTAAGCCAATAATGCCAAAACCAACAGTAGTGATCAATGACCATAAGATATATTTATTGTAAGGAACAAGAAATATGATAACTAATATCAAAGTGAGTATGATGATTATCCCACCCATTGTGGGTGTACCCATTTTATGTTGATGGAGATCTGGCCCTTCCTGACGAATCCTCTGTCCCATATTATATTTTTTAAGATAATTTATAAAAAATGGTAAAGTAATAAATGGAATTATAAATGAAACTAAAACTATTAATGGCCAATTAACCATTCTGTCCTCCCTGAGCCTGACTATTTTTTTTATATTCTTCTTGCCAAAATTGTAAAATATCTTCCATTTGCATTTCCCGCGAACCTTTTAATAAAACAAAATCTCCGGGTTTGATTAAATTCAACAATTTCTTAGCTAAATATTTCTTCTCATTTTTCTTAAAAGAAAAAATCTGTTCTTTTGCCATCCTCTCATTTCTAGAAGATTGAGCAATTATCTTTCCTCCTTCGCCAACAGTTATTAGTATATCAATGAATAATTTTACTACTTCCTTGCCTATTTCCCTATGATAAAAATCGGACTTTTCTCCTAATTCGAGCATGTCTCCCAGGATAGCTATCTTTCTATGACTTTGAGCAACTTCTGATAAAGTTTCTAAAGCTTTTTTAACTGATAAGGGACTCGCATTATAGGAATCATTTAATACTTTAATGCCATTATAAAAATTATTTAAATGCATATGCATTTCTAATGGCTTAAAATCAGCTAATCTTCTTTTAATCAAATCCAATTCAACTTCTAAGGCAAAAGCAACTGCAGAAGCAGCAAGTGCGTTATAAATATTATACCTTCCTAATAAAGGGAAAAATATCTCTCGATCTTCAACATCTTTTATCTTAAGACTGAATTTTATTCCTCTGTCATCGATCATTCTGATATTATAAGCCATAATATCACTTTTATTTTCAAGGCCAAAAGTGATTATTTTCTTACCCTTAACAATTTCCAACATCTTAAAGAAATAGGAGTCGTCTCTATTCAAAATTGCTATTCCGTCTTTATCTAATGATTGTAATAATTCTGACTTAGCTTTAAAAATATTATCTTTTGATCCTAATAAACCGATATGAGCCTCCCCAATATTAGTAATCACTGCTAAATCAGGTGGAACAAAATTGGTTAGAGTTTTTATTTCGCCCAATTCCCTCATTCCCATCTCTACCAATAATATTTTATGTGAATCATTAAGTTGTAATAGAGTAAGAGGAATCCCGATTTCATTATTGTAATTTCCAGAGGTTTTTAAAAGGGGGAAATTTTGAGATAATATATGAGCAATGATTTCTTTAGTAGTCGTTTTTCCATTGCTCCCGGTTACACAGATATTAAAAGTTTTAAATTTATTTTTATAATACACAGCCCCGTCTTGTAAGGCGGAAAGAGTATTCTTTACTTCTATAATAATTTTATTTTTATATATTTCCTCTTTCAGAAATAAACTCCTTACATCTTTACAAATTACTGCCCCACTTGCTCCCTTATTAAAAGCTTCAGTAATAAAATTATGTCCATCAAAATGGGGTCCAATTATAGCAAAAAATAGATCACCGGGAACTAAAGTCCGGCTATCTATAGAAATCCTGTTTATTATGGAATTTTGGTTACCCTGGATTATCCTTCCTGAAGTAGCTTCTATTAATTCTCTAACTTTATAGCCTTCCAATTTTTTATCTCTCCATTAATATTTTTTTCACTACCTCTTCATCATTATGATGAATCACCCTATTATGATAAATCTGCTCGTTTTCAGGACCTTTCCCGGCTATTAAAACTATATCCCCTTCTTTAGCTTTTTTTAATGCATGTTTAATAGCTTTCACCCGATCAGTAATAATAATATAATCTTTACCTGTTTTTTTCACTCCTTCTTCAATCTCTCGAGCAATTTTCAAGGGATCTTCGCTTTTAGGGTTATCTGCAGTTATAATAATATAATCACTATATTTACCTATAACTTCTCCTATAGTAGCTCTTATTTGGTTATACTTTTCTCCCCCATGTCCGAATACTGTAATTATATGGTGCCTGGCAAAAGTGTGTAAGTTCTGCAATATGTTACCTAATCCATGATAATTGTGGGCGAAATCTACGATAATAGTATAATCTTGTCCAAAATCAAGTAACTTATATCTACCTGGTGCTCCGCAAAATTTACTTAGAGCTTGAGAAATTATTTTTAAAGAGATATCTTGAGTTATAGCTACTGCTATAGCAGCTAAAGTATTATATATGTTGTATCTTCCACTAAAATTTAAAAATATCCTGGTATTCCCTATAGGTGTCTCAACAATAAATGAAGAACTCCTAAGGTCCATTTTTATATTTTTGGCACTGACCCCTGCTTTTTCTCTTATTCCATAGGTAATTAAATTAACCTTGTTGCAATCAATAAAGACCTTGCTATGCTCTTCATCAATATTAATTACTGCAAACTTTTTTAAGGCTTCTTTCTTGCTTTTGTTCAAATTCAAAAATAATTTTTTCTTTGCCTCTAAATAATTAGTAAAGTTCTTATGGATTTCGAAATGCTCTTTACTGATATTGGTAAAGATAGCTATATCAAAGTCACATCCTTCTACCCGGGATAGTTGTAAAGCATGAGAAGATACTTCCATTACCGCGTAGTCATTCTTTTGTTCAACCATTTCTTTGAGGGTTTTTTGTAGATCGACTGATTCCATAGTAGTCATATAAGAGGGGTTAACATTATCGCCAATTATGTTTTGAGCTGTGCTTAGTAATCCTATTTTATATCCTGCTTCCTGAAAAATAGCCCTTAACATATAAGTCACTGAAGTTTTACCGTTTGTGCCAGTAACTCCAACTAATTTTAATTTTCGGGAAGGAAATCCATAAAACTGATTAGCTAAAACCGCTAAAGCCTTACGACTATCAGCTACTTTTATTATAGTAATGCCTGGTCGGGGATGAATTTCTTGTTCAACTACTAAAGCAATGGCACCGTTATTAATAGCTTCGTCAATAAAACAATGTCCATCAAAAGTAAAACCTTTTATACAGATAAATAAAAAATCTCTCTTTATCTTTCGAGAGTCGTGGCAAATTCCTTTTATATCTAAATTTAAATCACCGATAATTTCTTTAATGTCTAAACTGCTTATCAATTCACTCAGTTTCATAAAATAAATTACCTCTAATCTCCCTGATTCGTATATAGTATATCGTATTGCGTATTGCGTTTCAATCAATGTGTCAGGGGACGGTTCTTTGACACGTTTTAACCAAGCTGTGGGTTCGAATTTATTCGACCCGTGCTATTTTGGCGATTTTTCTATCGGGTTTGATGAATCAAACCCCTATACGCGATACGAGATACTCATTGATTGGGTGGAATTGACAAATATGGAAGGGCTTTTGATGCAATTTCTTGAAAGACCGGGGCTGCTACTGTTCCACCATAATAACTACCCTTTGGCTCATCTAATAAAACTAAAATAGATATTTGAGGATTCTCAGCAGGAACATAACCTACAAATAAAGAACTATATTTATCTTTAGAATATTTGCCGATAGAGAAATCAAATTTTTGAGCAGTTCCAGTTTTACCTGCTGTTTGATAACCTGTAAGCTTAGCCCTTGTACCAGTTCCATCACTTACAACTTGCTCTAATATTTTAGTCATAGTTAAGGCTGTATCAACCGATATTACCTGCCTTATTGGCTTTGGTTTAAATACTTTAATTCTATTTTGGTTAGAATCCAAAATTTCTTTTACTATCATTGGTTTCATCAAAGTTCCTCTATTAGCTATGGCCGATACAGCCATTAATAACTGAATGGGAGTTACAGAAATTTCCTGGCCTATAGATATAGATGCCAGGGAAATTTTTGACCAATCTTTTGAACTTCTTACTAATCCATTTATTTCACCAGGTAAATTTATTTCAGTTAATGTCCCAAATCCAAATCTCCTAATAGATTTTTCAAAAACTTTTTCATCTAATCTTGTTCCGGTTTGAATTACACCTACATTACAAGAATTCTTCACTATATCGGTAAGATTTTGTGAATCATGTTGGTGTATATCGTGAAAAATATGCCCATTGTATTTTATCCATCCCTTGCAATAGAATTGATCATCTAACTTGGCCACTTTTTCTTCTAAGGCGGTAGCAATAGTAACAACTTTAAAGGTTGACCCTGGTTCATAGGCATCAGTAATTGCTCTATTTCTCCAGAAGTCTTGAGAAAATTTATCAAAATAATTTGGGTCATATGAAGGTTTTACTGCCATGGCTAATATTTCGCCAGTTTTAGGTTTTACCACAATAGCAACCCCGGCTTTCGCTTTATATTGTTGAAAAGCTTTATCCAGGGCTTCTTCAGTAATATATTGTATTACTTCATCAATAGTTAAAACAATTGACTTCCCATCTCGATGGGCAGTTGGTTCCTTGATGCTAAGAGGTATTTTCCCTCCTGAGGCATCTCTTTCCAAAATTACTAAACCAGGCCAACCTTTTAATTCCTTATCAAAAAATAGCTCCAATCCCTCCAATCCTTGATTATCTATCCCCACAAATCCCAATAAATTAGAAGCTAAATATTTCTTAGGATAATATCTCTTACTCTCATTTAAAAAATCCAAACCATCTAAATTTATTTTTTTAATCTCTGCAACTTCTGTATCTGTTAATTTTCTTTTTATCCATACAAAAAACCTTTTCTGGTTTAATTTATCAAATACTTCTTTTGTTTCCAAATTTAAAATAGAAGAGAGTAATCGGGCAGTCTCTTGAGGATTTTTTATTTTAGAAGGGATAGCAAATAAGGATTGGACATTAACATTTACAGCCAACTTCTTTAAATTTCTATCATAGATATTACCCCGCTCTCCTTCAATAGAGAAAGAAGTTAGATGTTCTTGTTGGGCAATTTCTTCAAACTTATTACTTTGAACAATTTGAATGTTATATAGTCTATAAACTAACAAAAAATAAAAAACTATAAATATTATAAATAAAACAGTTATACGTTCTCTTTTCTCTTTAGAAAGCAACAACTATTCCCGCCTTTTTTAGCTTTTGTTGCTACAAGTATATTATTTTAATACTGATAAAATCAAGTCATTCAATTTCTTCAGGTCAAAACTAGCCCAAAAATATTTTTCTTTTACATAATTATTGCTAATTACACCGATATTTTCCCCTGGATTAATTTTAGGAGTAGGGAGTGAAGCAATAAATTCAACTTCTTTTGGCCTGATCATTCCTAAATGGTTACAAGCAATTTTTTCAATTCTATCTAAGGCAGAAAGAGTCTCTGCGGTAAGTTCAAGTTTTTTACTCTGTTCCTCTAATCTTATTTTATAATTTTCCAGCTCAATTAATTTATACCCTAATTCCGTTAATACAATATTATTAGAAATATAAAAAATAATTACAGAAGTGACAAAAAATATTAACATTAAAAATGACCCACAAATAATTAAGGTATTTTTACCTTCGTAATTATTGCTGGCTATTACTTTACTTCTTCTCATTATTTTATCACCTCTTTACTTTAGTCGATAGTGAATAGTCGTTAGTTAATCGTTAGCATAAGTAACTAACTAACGAATCAAGATACAGATATTATTTTTTCTGCTACTCTTAATTTGGCGCTTCTTGCCTTAGGATTTTTCTTTATTTCCTCTAAAGAAGGCCTAATTGGTTTTTTGGTTATAATTTTCAACCCATAATTCTTTTGGTTTATTTTTTCTCTTTCCGTTTCTTTAAATATATTTTTAACTATCCTATCCTCTAATGAATGATATGAAATAACACAAATTCTGCCTCTGTCTTCTAAAACTTTAATTGCTTGATTTAAACCCTTTTCTAAAGCATCAAGTTCCTGATTTACCTCTATCCTTATTGCCTGAAAAACCCTCGTGGCTGGATGAATTCTCCACTTTTCCCTCTTCTTAGTTTTAGGAAGAGCTCTTATTACTAAATCAGCTAATTGCCTGGTAGTAATTATAGGCTTCTTTTGCCTTTCTATGACAATCAACCGAGAAATTCTTTTAGAAAAACGTTCTTCTCCATATTTTTCAAATATCTCAGTTAGTTCTTTTTCTGAATAACTATTAATTAATATATTTGCATCAAACTTTTGTGTTAGATCCATCCGCATATCTAAATAACTGTCTTCTCTAAAGCTAAAACCTCGTCCCTTCTCTCTTAGTTGGTGAGAGGACACTCCTAAATCAAAGATTATCCCCGATACTGTTTCCACCTTTAAGTTAGAAAGAATTTCTTCTAAATTTTTGAAATTACCTTTAACTAATTTTACTTTATCGATATAACTTTTTAGTTCTTCTTTTGCTGTTTCAATTGCCTCTATATCCTGATCTATACCAATCAATAAACCATCAGGATATATATTTTCCAGAATAGCTTTTGAGTGCCCCCCACCTCCTAAGGTACAATCAATATATACACCACCTCCTTTAGTGCAATTTAAATATTGTAAAACTTCATTTACTAGTACAGGTGCATGAAAGGAATTCATCATAAATTAACCTTCTTGTTCATATATCCTTTCAGCAATATCTTCATATGAACCTTCGATTTCTTTAAAGTATCCTTGCCAAATATCCTTACTCCAGATCTCAAGCCTATCTAAAACACCAATAACCATAACTTCTCGTTTGATCCGGGCATAATCCCTTAAATATTTCACAATGATAGCTCGACCTTGATTATCCAGAGTACAACTGGTTGCTCGAGAAAAAAGTATTCTTTTAAATGCTCGGGCATCTTTTTGTCCTAAAGGAAGCAATTTTAATTTTTCGGCTAATACTTTCCACTCTTCAAGAGGGTAAACAAAAAGACATACATCGAGACCAAAAGTAATAATAAAATTTTCTCCTAAGGATTCCCGGTATTTCGCGGGTACGATTAATCTTCCTTTTTCATCAATGGTGTGTTCATATTGCCCTAAAAACATAAATTCTCCTTTAAATTATATACTCCACTTTACTCCACTTTACTCCACTTATTTATAGTATACTACATTTTTTTAAAAAACCCTCTTTTTTTTGAAAAATATTTTAATTTTTTTTAAAAAAATGAAAAATATGACTGTTTAGCTTGTTTCTTCATAGTGGTAAATGCACTTTAATTGTTATTTTAGAGGGAGATAGATTAGTAATTTTTAAAATGGACCTGATCTATTTAAGAAGTATATTTGAAGAAAAATAAATAAAAAAAGAGATATATGATATTATTTTCTATCATATATCTCTTTTTTTACTCTATGCTGATAAGTAGATCATAAGCCGAGTTCTGTTCCCTTATTAAATCATAAGGGTGGTAATCATCTATCTAGGATGTAAGTTACCTTACACCTCTTGCGACCTACCCGAAGATTCAGCGGGCCACCACAACTCTTCCTATTTGGTCTTGCTCCAAGTGGGGTTTACTAAGCTTGTTAGTCACCTAACAACTGGTAGGCTCTTGCCCTACCTTTTCACCTTTACCCGGCACTCAATCCTGAAATTAAGTAAAAAAAGACAGTTTTAGATCTAAAAAAGAAATAAAAAAGACTTTTATTAAGAGACAATTTAATCTCAGGATTGAGTGCCGGGCTGTGTATTTTCTGTAGCACTTTCCTTAAGGTTACCCTCACTGGGGGTTACCCAGCACTTTGCCCTATGGAGCTCGGACTTTCCTCGAAAGAAATTACCTTTCTTCCGCGATTACCTGATCTACTTATCAACTATTTTTTGTTTTAAAATACCATTTTATTTTAAAGAAGTCAATTGACTTGTTTACACTGACGAATTACCCTTCTTTTATTCATAAAATTTTTTCTATATTTTCTAATTTTTTTTCAATCATATTTAGATATCTTTTGGTACCAATATTTTGAAACAACTTCTTTGATTTATTTAGTTTTTCCTTTGCCAGATAAAAATCATTTATCCTTATCAACATAATTCCCCATTCATAATAACTTTCACCTTCGTTAAATTTATCGCCAGCCTGGGAATATATCTTAATAGATTTTTTAAAATTTCTTCCACTATCTTCCCAATCCTTTAATTTTTTATATAATATTCCTTTTAGTTTACATACATCCGCCAGGCCTAAATTGTCCTCTAATTCTCTAAATATTTTTTCTGCCTGGGAAATGTATAATTTTACCTCTTCAAATTTATCTTTTTTTAAATATTCCTCGCCTAAATGAATGTAATTGATACCTTTGTTATATGTATCACCAATTTTATCGGCTATTTTAATGCTCTCTTTTAAATAATAAATAGCTAATTTTGAATTATTTATTGAAGAATAAGCAAAACCAAGATTACTGGTAATATTGGAGATAACTATATAGTTATTATTTTCTTTAGCAATTTCTAAACTACTTTTATAAACTTCAATTGCTTTTCGCCATTCACCGATTATATCATAATAAATACCCATATTATTTAGTGCCATAATATATATATCTTCAGCTTTTATCTCTTTACAAATTTTTAAACTTTCTTTAAGATAAGAATATCCAGTGGAGGTGTCTCCCTTAAAGATATAGGCTAATCCTATGCCCTTTAATATTCTTGCCTTTCTTTTTAAATTATCTATTCTCTGGGTGATTGCCAGACTGTCTTGAAAATATTCAATTGCCTTATCCCATTGACCTGTATCTCCATATAAATTTCCCATATACATTAATATCAAAGATTCATTATCTTTATCTTTAATTTTTCTGCAATATTCTAAGGCTTTGTTTAAATTTATTTCCGCTTCTTTTCTCTCTCCTATAATCGATTGAGAAAAACCTAATTTATTATAAATTTCAGAAAGTCGAACCAGTCGTTCCTTATCAAGTTTTGTGGTTTCTAAAATCTTAATACAATCTCGATAATAATTTATGGCATTTTTAAAGGCAAATAGTGATTGCGCCTTATCACCTGCTTTTTTTAAATAAAATATTGCTTTCTCTTCATTATTACTATTCTTAAAATGATAGGCCAATTCTTCAACTTTTATATCTAAGTTATTCAAAAAAGCCTCTTCTATGGTAAAACCTATTTGGGAATGTAAATTCTTCCTGGTTTTATATAATAAACTATTATAAGCTACTTCTTGAATTAGTGAGTGTTTAAAGGAGAAATAATAGCGGGGATAGATTTCTTTTTCCAATATAAATTCAGATTTTTTCAATTCTTGAAGTACATTTAATAATTGTTTATTTTCTATTTTAGTAACTTTTTGAAAAAGACTTAATTCAAAATCTCTCCCCATAACAGCCGCTTTATATAATACTTCTTTTGAGCCAATAGGAAGAATATCAATTCTTGCACTAACAATGTTCTGAACTGTATCTGGTATTAGAAATTTTGAAATATCGGCCAATTTTTTCGACTTAATGCCCTGAGTTATTTCTTCTATAAAAAGAGGATTCCCAGCAGAAGCTGTAGCAATATTCTCTCTTATTGCCACAAAAATTTCTTCATCTTTTATCAAAGATTTAATCAATTTAATAGATTCATCTTTTGCTAAAGGTAATATTTCTAAACTCTTAGTTTCTGGTAGAAATTCCACCTTCTGGAGAGATTTTCTTAAACTACAAATAATAAAGATGGATGCTTCTGCAATTGCCCTGGATAAATGGGTAACAAACTCTAATGAAGCATCATCAAGCCATTGAACATCTTCCACCACTAAAAGAATTGGTTTTTGAATAGATAAACCTAAAAATAATTTTGTTGCTGCCTTAATAAATAAATTTAGCTCTTCCATTGACTTTCCCATTAACTCTTCTAATGGGGTAATCTTGGCAGATAATAATTGAGTAAAGTATGGCACGGCAAACAATAACGAAGAATCAATCGAATTAATTTTATCTTCTACTTTTTTTTCTATTA
>Ga0114919_10005147_pt1 | contig 10443 bp, 18 predicted proteins | sample BlataG_FD_88682 | JGI IMG/M metagenome (GOLD analysis project Ga0114919, IMG submission 88682) | Deep subsurface microbial communities from Black Sea to uncover new lineages of life (NeLLi) - Black_00105 metaG | ecosystem: Environmental > Aquatic > Marine > Oceanic > Sediment | place: Atlantic...
AAAGGCAAAGCCGAGGCCCTGGCGACGTGCCGGGCAATCGTGGCTGCGCTGCAAGCCGCCGCGGCCTTCCCGGACGACGACGCCGCAGATGCTCGCGAGGAACGGGCGTTTGAGGCCCTGATCGTGCTTGCACTTCGGATGCAACACGAAGAAGGTGACGTGCAAAACCTGCCGGAGCTAAATGAGAAAGAAAGGGCGGCCCTTGATAGTTTGGGGCCGGACTTCATCGACCGGCTACTGGCGGCAAAGGAGTTACATGATGGGACTTGATCACGCCAACCCGCGAACGATCGCCAAGCACGGACCGGCAAGGAGTGCTGTTTTGACCGACCCGACCGCTTGAGCCGTGACGAACGGAGCCCCCAACGAATGACGGATCGCCCAGCTACCCCCGACACGGACGCCCTGGGATTCGACGCCCTTCGGTACGTGATGCGCGACCAGACGATCGGCGCGGCCTCAAAGCTCGCCTACCGCGAACTCTACGCCCGGGCCCAAGAGGCCGGCGGCCCGGAAATCGTGATCACCGCGGCCAACCTGGCCGCCGCGTGCGGGGCCCGCGACGGCCGATCCGCGCGGAGTTGGCTGGCCGAGCTGGGCAAGCATGGCCTGGTCGACGTGGTCGACCGGGACCGGCGGCGCGGAACCATCCTGATCTACATCTACAAACCAAATCCGGGCCAGCCGATGGGCCGCCCGGACCCCCAAAAGCGGCTCCCGTTTGGCGAGCTGCCACGGCCGGCCGAGGCCGCGGAAATCCTTGCGCGGAAATTTCCGCGCAAGGATTTCCGTCAGACGGAAATCGTTGCGCAAGGATTTCCGCCCGATAAGCCCTTGCCGCCAAACGACTTGGGGCGCGGCGCGGAAATCTCTGCGCAAGGATTTCCGCGCGCCCTCATTGATACCAAAGAGACCAAAGAAACTCTTTTACCAAAGTCCCAAGGAATAACCCGGTTCAATGAATCCAATGGCGCGCGCGCGACGGCCGACAGGGCCGCGCCGATCGGCACGGCCGTGGCCGCGGCCCTGGACGATTTCTGCCACGCCAGCCGGCCGTCGGATCAGAAACGGAAACTGGAGGACGCGATACGGTCGGTGGTCTGCGACCCGAACATGGCCGGCTACGTCTCCGGCAAGGCGGCCGACCTGGTGGTCTTCCACGCGGTCCCGGAAAAGGACCTGGACCAGGTCCTGGTCGACCTCGAGGCCATGCGGGCCGCCGGGACGCTGCGATCGCCCGGCGCGTTCTTTCATGCACAAATTCGCAGGGTGGCCGGGCGCCGCGGGATCGACTGGGAGACCATGAAGCGCATCGAAAAAGCGGCCCATGATTGAAACCCGAAACCGCCGCTGCGGAAACGGCGGCCAACACCACCAAGGGAGTCCAAAACCCATGCTAGTTCTATCACGCCGTCCCGGCCAAAAGATCGAGGTCGACGGCCCGTGTACTGTAACGCTCGTCGAGATCTGCGGCGACGCGGCCCGGCTTGGTTTCGACGCCGAGTCCTCCGTTACCATTCTCCGCGATGACGCTCGCGACCGGCAGTCACGCCACGGCGCGGAGGAGCCGCCCGGGCCGGAACTCTGCTACCTGGCCAGCCCGTACCGCTCGTGGAATCTGGCGGACCGAGTCGCACGGTTTAACGCGGTCCGCCAATGGGCCGGCCGGCTGCTTCGGGCCGGGGTTTTGGTCTTGCCCCCGCTTGCCCACACGATCACGATCGCCGACGGGTTCGATGTGGCCCCGACTTCCCGCGCTTGGCAGCGATGGGACACCACGATACTCCGCCGCTGCGACCGCCTGATCGTGCTGCAGCTGCCGGGCTGGACAACCTCGCGCGGCGTCGAGGCCGAGATCCGCGAAGCGGATCGGATCGGTATGCCCGTCCACTACCTCGATCCGCAACTACACGAGGACGTATCGTCATGGCTCCAAAACCAGGGCATCTTCACGCCGCCGCCGGAGTCCGCCGCATGATCCTGTTTGCCCGGCGCGCCTGGCGCGACCAGACGCTAACCGCCGACCGGAAAATCTGGGTTTCCCGCTGCGGACGATACCGCGTGGTCTTTTCGCGGTGCCGATACGGACCGCGGACCGGCCGCCAGGCGATCGCCGATCGGTACTATGCCCAGGTGATCGACCCGAACACCGGCCACTGGGGGATCATTTCTCAGCACCGCGTAGAGGCCCGGGCTTTCGATGCCTGCCGGGCAGACGCCGCGAAAAGTGACGGGGGGAGGGACTGACGTGAAACAACTCGTGCTATCGCTGTTTCCCGGAATTGACCTCCTCGGCTACGCCTTTAAGCGAGAAGGATTCTGCGTCACCCAGGGTGGAGACGTCATCTTTGGCGGTGATATTCGGGACGAGCACTATCCGGCTGGACGATTCGACGGCGTGATCGGCGGCCCGCCGTGCCAGATGTTTTCCTCGCTCGCTGACATCGTGAGGCAAAGGGGACACAAGCCCGAGTTCGGCAACCTGATTCCGGAGTTTGAGCGAGTAGTCAGCGAGTCTGAGCCACAGTGGTTCCTGATGGAAAACGTGATCGCCGCACCCCGGCCGAACATCGACGGCTACGAAGTCCATTCATTCTTGCTGAATAACCGCCAGTGTATGGACGAGAACGGCAAGCCGGCAACTCAAAGCCGCGATCGGCGATGGTCATTCGGTTGGAGGGGGGCCCGGCGCGTTTTGCAGATCGATCTGGCCGTGCTTCAGAATCCGGTATACGAGCACGCGGCGTGCGGTGGGCATTCGGGGACGTTGGCTCGCGTGGACCGAAGGCGCGTAGCTAAGCCTGATTCAGTTTGCGAGTGGCGTAGGGGGACGAACTGCATCGGCATGAACTTCAAGACAAAGAGCGCCTTTGGCGAGCTGAAGCGACTGCAGGGGCTCCCCAGCGAGTTCGACCTCCCTCCGTTTCTGGTTGCAGCCAAGTGCAAAGCAGTCGGCAACGGCGTTCCTCTGCCGATGGGTCTGGCGATCGCCCGCGCGGTGGCCGAGGTGACGAAAGATTCACGCCAAGACGCGAAGCCGCAGAGCCCGTAATTCAGAATTCAGAATTAAGCATGTCCGCCTACGTCGACCCGATCCGCGAATGCCGGCCCTCGACCCGTTGGCCCTATGAGTCACGTTGCCACCTGTTCGCCGACACGCTGGCCGAACTCTGGGAGCTGGCCGGGCGCCTGGGTCTGGGGCCCGGTTGTACCCACTTGGTCCGCGACTTTGTGCACGTCGACCTGACCGCCCACAAACGCGACCAGGCCGTCACCATGGGCGCGGTGGAGGTCACCGCCCAGGAAGCCGTCGCCTTCCGCCGGCGCAACGAAGCCAAACGCAAGGCCCGGAAATCACTAACACGCCACGATACCCAAACCCCTGAAAGGAATCCGTGACCATGGCCCGACAACTCTTGAGCCTGGAAACGCTCCCTTTGTTCGATTACGGAAAGGCCGGCGCGGCGGTCGAATTGGCCCTGGCCACGGTGGTACGCGATTGCGTCGACCGCCCGGGCGTCAAGGCCGCTCGCTGTGTATCGCTTGTGATCAGCGTCACGCCGGTTCTATTGCAAGACGGCGACGTGGTCGACGCCAATGTTAGCTTCAAGGTGTCGCCGAAAACGCCGCCCTATGAGACACCAGCGCGACCCGTCGCCGTAACCAAGAAGGGCCAGCTCTATTTTGAGGAGTTGTCGCCGGACAACCCGCGGCAATCCACGATCGACTGACCCTCTACCAAAACCCCAACGAAAACGAAAAGGAATCAAGCGCATGTCTGAATTCACTGGCGGGCTGCCCGCCGCCCTGCAACTGTTGTTCGACGTGGCGCAAAAGGCCGCCGCCGTCACGCCGCTAAAGCACTCCGCCGACGGGCGGAAGGAGTATTGGAACGTCGACGGCGAGTTGGTGGAAAGCGAACGGCCGCCGACCAACCGGGAACACGTCGCGAAGTCCATTGAAGACCTGGCCGCCCTGACCGACCGCTTTGCGGCCGAGGATGCCTTCCCCGTCGTTTGGCACGACGCGGACGTGGCGGTGCTGGTGGTCGACGACTGCGACCGGCGCGACCGGATCGCGCTCCCGCTGATGCTCAGCCCCCAATGGCGCCGGCTCTGCGAGCTGGCCGCCGAGTGCCAACCGATGGAACAGGCCGCGTTCATTGACCTGTTGCGGATCGACCTGGCCCAGCCGGCCGACGCGGTGGCCGTCTTCCGCCGCGTGACCTGGAAGACGGGCGCGAATACCGGCGGGGACCTGGCCCACGGCAACGAGAAACTCGGCAAAGAGATCATGGCCGCGGTTACCGGGGCCGAAGACCTGCCGGAGGAAATCCGCGTCGTGGTGCCGGTCTATGCCTCCGGCGGCCCGCGGGCCCCCGTCACGATCCGCTGCGCGATCAAACTGGATCCCAACCGCGGGACGTTCGCCCTGGTGCCGTTCCCGGGCGAACTGCCCCTGGCCATGGATATGATCCAGGTCGCGCTGGCCACGACGCTCCGCGCCATGCTGCCGGAGAGTGTCCCGGTCTACTACGGAATGCCGTGATGCGATTCGACGCGCTGGAAAACTGGTTGATTACGCGCTATCGGCTGACCTCCGGGCCCGGGGCCCGGGAGGCCGCCCTGGCGATCGCCGCCACGCTTCCAGCCGGCCGGGCCTCGCTGTTGCGGGGCCTGGTCGGCGCGCTTTCCCCGATCGACGAATGCCGGGAGCGGATCGACGACGCCCGACGCGTGCGCGAAATGTCGGGAAAACGGTCCGACCCGACCCCGCCAGCGATCGCCGCGATCGCCGCGGCCGCCGCCGAAATCAGCGCCGGCAAGCTCGACGCCGACGGGATCATCCGCGACACGCGGCCTTACAACGATCCCGGCCGTAGTCGCCGCGTGCTCGAGACCAGGCCGCCCGGGATTCGGGTCTGCCCCGATCCGCGCAGACACGAAAGGAAGTAAGCCCCCCCATGGCAAAAAAGAGACTTGCAATGATCACGGTCCGCTGCACGCCCGAGCTACGCGCATCGCTCAAGGCCCTTGCAAGCCAGACCGGGCGGACACTCAACGCGCTTTGCATTCACCTGTTGCGGGTCGGGCCCGCGGAGGTCGCCGCGCCCGAGCCGGCCCCGCCGGCCGTCTGCCCGCAATACGCCGGCGACGGAATGGACCCGGCCGACCCCGGCTCGCCCAACCCGTGGCCCGGCGACGACTGATGCCGAAGACCCCCGCCGGCCGGCGGACGCGCTCACTTTTGCGTAGTTGCCGGATCGCCCCGTCGGCCGGCTTTTTTGGGCATTGATATATTTGGCTCACCACGGTAAAGTCCCAAAAGAATCTCGAAATAATGACGAAATCCATGGTTTAGGCACTTGACTCACCTGGACAAATCCGTATAATACACTAGAGGAAGTACGAGACCACCTAGATGACTGCCTTGTGGCAATTCGGTCTGACATTGCATTAGCCGACACCGACACTGGAGGGGACTGCTAAAATGAGACCAGCCACCCTTTTTGAAGCCGTCCGTTACTTCTCCGACCTGGATACCTGCCACGCCTACATGCGGAAGATCAAGTGGCCCGATGGGGTGGCGACCTGCCCCGAGTGCGGTAGCGATCGGATCGGCAAAATCACCACCAGGCAGATGTTCCGCTGCAAGGACTGCCGGAAGCAGTTCAGCTACAAGGTTGGGACGATCTTCGAGGACAGCCCGCTCGGGCTGGACAAGTGGTTTGTCGCCGTGTGGTGTATCGCCAACTGCAAGAACGGGATCAGCAGCCACGAACTCGGCCGGGCGATCGGCGTGACCCAGAAGACGGCTTGGTTCATGCTCCACCGTATCCGAGAGGCGATGAAGACCGGCACATTCCGTAATCAGATAGGAGGAGATTATGCCAAGGTTCACCGTTCATGTTGAATTGACGTTTGAGGACATTGAGGCTCGTACCCTGGACCAGGCTTGCAGTCTCGGGGAAATATGGTGTGGTTCGCTTTGGCGAGGCCCGGCTGCCAAGGCCGATGCGATTAGATCCTACGGAGAAAAGTGTCAGGATGGCCAAAAAGAAAGCCAAGAAGCCCAATGGCTGGAAAGCCTTTGATAAACTAACCCGAAAGCTGGTTGAAATCCCCAAGGGGGAACTCGACAAGAAGGTCACCAACGGCGCAGCCGAGAGGCTTCGCCGGAAGGGTACGAATTCTGGCCATCGGACCAAAGGGTGAATCGGAAGGCTGTCGGACGGATGATCGGCAATGCCGTTCCCCCGAAGTTGGCCAAGGCGCTCGGTGAGCAGATAAACAGTCACATTGACAGCTTCGGCTAGGGGAAGGTGATGGGAGCTGCTATGGGATTCGTGGGAGCCAAAGGCGGAGCGGGCGTCTATCAGCGGATTATCTCTTGGATGCCGCCCCACCGGGTCTACTGCGAGCCCTTCGCCGGCACGGCGGCCGTGTTCCGGCACAAGCGTTCGTGCGAGCGGTCGATCCTGATCGACTGCGACCCGTCGACCATCGACCAGAGAGGCGTCGGCGGTCCCGGCCTGGGCGTGGAGCTGATCGTGGGCGACGGGATGGAGTATCTCAAGAGGTGCCGGTTTGGCTGCCCGGCCGACCGGGTCGTAATCTACTGCGACCCGCCCTACCCCCGCGAAGTCCGCCGCGATCCGGATCGGGACTATTACGGCCGGGAGTGGACCGCGGAGGATCACCGGCGGTTTCTGGAGCTGGTCCGCGGCCTGCCGTTTCGTGTGCTGGTATCGAGCTACTGGTCGGTGGAGTATTCCGAGGCCCTGGGCGACTGGAGCCTGGATCGGTTCAACGCCTCGACCCGCGGCGGCGTGGCCGAGGAGTGTCTTTGGTGCAACTTTCCCCGGCCGGCCAGACTCCACGATTACCGATACCTGGGCACGGCCTTCCCCCAGCGGTGGCGAATTCACAAGCGCCAGCGGAACTGGATCGCCATGCTGCGGGACATGCCGGACCTGGAACGCCACGCCATGCTGGCCGCGCTCGCCGACGCCTTCCCGATGGCCACCACCGCCGCCGACGTCGCTGGAGCCGGCCCCAACGACGGGAACGGCGAGGGGTGATCGATCATCGCCCATGCCGGCGGTGCGGTACCGCGGGAAGGCGTCGCGGGGATCCCGACTTGACGGCAAAAATCTCCAAAATGGCCCGGATCCCCATTGACCCGACCCCCCCCACCCGGCCAGAATGAACCCTGGCAACCGCGCGGGAGGATTTTCTACCGTGCCGGCATTTTCTGAGGCGGCCCATTCTGACCTCGCTCACACTTGCGCTGTGCCGCGGCCGCTGCGCCCGGGCGCGACGCCCGATCGCGCCCGGGTGCTTTTTCGCGAACTCTATCCACGTTTCCCCTATTTAGCGAGGTGATCCGATGACGCGATGGTGTGTTTTGACAGTGCTGGCGGCCCTGGTGACCTGCCTGGCGCTCAGCAGCGCGGTGGTGTCCCAGCAGCCGTTGACCCCGACGCCGGCCCCGGCGTGGAACGCCCCGCAGCCGGCGCCGGTCGTAGTCCCGGATGTCAAGCCGATGAGGTGGCAGCGGTTTGCCGACCGGCGTGAGCGCCGCGCCATGGGCATTACGTTTTTCAGCGTACGCGCGAAACTTGCCGAATTACAGGCGTCCGGCGTAGTGACCGAGGATATGTCTTCCGAGGTGGTTTCGGCAACCGTTATGCAGGCCATGATGGCCGAGAACCCCAAGGCATTCGAGGACATCGACTGGGACAAGCTGTTTGAGTTCATTATGAAGATAATCGAGATGATCATGTCGATGTTTGCCAGTGACGGGCAGCTCGACACGTCGTCGATTGCGACGATCCTTCCCGAGCCGCAACTGCACGAGCGAGGCCCGTTGGTCCCTTTCGTGTTCACCGTGGCATAGGAGGACGCGGCCATGAGGCGATTACGCACTATGTCACGTTCACAGTGGCGACTAACCGGCCGGCGGTTATTGGCGGCAGTGGCGGTGACGGCCTTGACGTTGGTAGCTGTGGGCTTTTTGCTGGGAGGGATTTGTTGTGGTCAGGCGTTGACGATCGAGGTCCCGCCTCAAAACGAGCCCTATACGTTGATCTATGCCCGGGCAATCGGCGAGGCCAAGAACCACAACTGGCGCATCCAGACGCCTTCCGGGGGATGGTCTGCCCAGGTAGTCAGGGCCAGCGAGGCGAACGATCTGATTGCGTTTACGGGTCCACCGGGACCGTATACGGTTTTTTGCTTTGCAAATCCCCTGGACTGCGAAGGGGGGTTCTTGGCCCAGGCAACGGTGACGATCAAGGGGGCGTCGCCCCCGCCGGACCCTTCGCCCGACCCACTGCCGAGCGACCTGACGGCGGTGGTGATCGTGGAAACAGACGGTCAGCGAACGGCCAATCAAGCAGTGGTAGTGATGGACCTGGCGTGGCGAAAATACCTCCGTGGATTGAAGGTCCCCTTCTTGACGGTGACGGATGCGCAGACGGAATCTGCCCCCTCAAACCTACTGCCGAACCTGAAAGCAGCCAGAGAGACTATCGGCCCCGACGTTTGTTTCGTAGGCGCGGACGGTGAGGTGGTGGCCGTGCCGCTGCCGGATACGGTCGAGGCGATGCTGTCATTGATGAAGAAGTACGGAGGTGAACCATGAGCAATCGCCTGATTATCAGCGACCGCAACTACCGGGACCACGTGAAGCGCTGCGAGGACGAGGGCCAACTGTGTGGCTGCCTTCCAGACCCGGCGTTTCCGTCCGCCAGGCTCGGCGTGCCGTTTGCCGAGAAGATCAAAATCATTCCGCGCGCCGAACGGAAGAAGATCATCCTGGCTCGCAGGGCAGCGGGGCGGACCTCGCTGCTTCGCAAGCTGATCGATGACGCCAAGCTGCCGTGCTACTATCAGGGCGGCACGAGCTATTGCTGGGCACACGCAGGGACACTCACAGCCAACATCGCCTGGATTGCGTCCGGGCGGTATCCAGTGGAGTTCGCTCCCGAGGGAGTGGCCGTGCCTGTAACGGGTGGTCGCAACCGAGGCGGAACACTGACCGAGGCACTTGACCGACTTCGCAGTCACGGCGCGCCCGAGCGATGGTTTATTCCACAAAATGAGTTGCGTGAGCGATTCTTTGAGGACGGCTGGAAGGAAAACGCGCTGCTTCACCGAATTGGTGAGGTGTACCCGGTTCTTGGTCCGAACATCTGGGACCAGATTGCAACGGGTTCCCTGGGTGCCTACGCATTTATGGTCGGGCTTGATTGGTGGGGTCACGCGGTCACCTACACCGGTCTGACGCTGGATGACGACGACGAGGACGAGCTGATCGAGTTCCGCAACTCCCACGGCGCGGATTACGGCGATGACGGTTATGCTTACTTGACCGAGAGCCGTGGAACGCCGGTTGAGGAGTGGGGAATCTACGCAGTGAAGACCATGCAATTGACGGGGCCCACGAACCTGTCGACATGACCGATCCAACCGACGACGGAGACGTGAAAGGGAACGTGACATGGGCGACAAGGGCCTAGCCCACATCCGCGAAATGCTCCACCGCGACATGCCCGAGGTTCTCGGCATCGAAGACGAAAGTTTCGAGTTCCCCTGGCTGGAAGAGGAGTTCGTCCGCTGCCTGCGACAGCGAAACTGCGTCAGCATGGTCGCCGAGCACGAGGACCGCGTCGTGGGGTTCATGATCTACGAACTCTACAAACACCGCATTGACGTGTTGAACTTCGCCGTGGCGGCCGACTACTGCCGCCGGGGCGTCGGCAGCCAAATGGTCGCCAAGCTGATCGCCAAGCTGACGCCGCGGCGACGAAGCCGGATCGTGCTGAAAGTGTGCGAAACCAATCTGCCCGCACAGCAGTTCTTCTCGGCGGCGGGATTCCGGGCGACGGGCGTGGTGCCGAACTTCTACGGCAACGGCGAAGCGGCGTTCGAATTCAAGCACGTCTACGATGAGGGCGCGAAGGTCATTGAGGCGATCATGGCAGGGGAGCCGTTGCCCCGCATCACGGAACGCCGGGAAGTCCAGGGAACTAAGGGAGCGTGACATGAAACGGCGGGGATTTCTGGCGGCGTGTGCGGGTCTTCTGGCGGCGCCGCTGGCGGCCGTGGGCGGTAGCACGTCTCCCAAACAGATCGATCGGTCATCTGCTTGTAAGGATGACAAATCGAAATGGCACCCATCAATGACGGTGCATGGCGGACAGTTCACGTTAGTTGCCGGCTGTGGTGGATATGGCGTGCGCAAATCATGCGCATGTGAGCCGTGTAAAGAAGGCGAAGCGGTCTACACAATGCGCGACGGCACGGTCCGGCCGATCCCCAGGGTTTCGTGAGAAAAGCCCGCGGGTCTGACATTTTGTGATTTTCATAGGTTCTTTCTGGGGTTGAAAATGAAAGGGGCAGAGGGAAGCAAAAGCGGTGGCGACGTCGAGGGGAGGTG
>Ga0114919_10005148_pt1 | contig 10443 bp, 10 predicted proteins | sample BlataG_FD_88682 | JGI IMG/M metagenome (GOLD analysis project Ga0114919, IMG submission 88682) | Deep subsurface microbial communities from Black Sea to uncover new lineages of life (NeLLi) - Black_00105 metaG | ecosystem: Environmental > Aquatic > Marine > Oceanic > Sediment | place: Atlantic...
AAGGTTTACCATTTTAAGATGGGTGGGCGTGGCATGATTGCTGAAGTTCCAAAGAAGGTGATGGATCTGGATGAGACACTTGGATTGAATATGTTCCCTAAAATGATTCGAAGTTAAGGTTATAATATGCGAAGTATCTCTAATTCCATCTCTATTCACGTCTCTTCCTCTGTGATCCCCCCAGTAGTTGCCCAAATACTTTGTGGATGCTTTTCCTTTGTAAGTGTAAGTTATTTTTTTCGTTGAATTCCAGATATTAGTTGAATCTGAAGAAAAAGCATTGCAGTCATTGTCTATGAAGTTATTGAGATAGATAGCATTATCATTTGAATAATCCAGAAAAATACCAAAATACTTGTTGTTTGAGCACTGATTTTTCGTTATTCTGTTATCGTTTGAAAGAACAAGAGCGATACCACTCCCTTTGTTTGAGCAGCAATTATTGTTTGTTATACTGTTGTTATTTGAGGAAAGAAGAAAGATACCATACCTTCTGTTTGAGCAGCAGTTGTTGTCTATTATACTATTATTACTTGAAAGGGAGGAAAGTTGGATACCATCATAGTTGTCTGAGCAGATGTTGTTTGATATATAGCAGTAATCTCCATAAAGATATATCCCCGCATAGGGCAAAGGTGCTCCCCTCACTGTAAACCCACTTATATTCACATGATCTGCCATTATAATGAACACATTATCATTTGAACAATCGATAATGCAATTTTCTGGACCATTTTCCGACCTTATTGTCAATCTCTTATGTACGCTTACGTCTTCGGAGTAAATTCCGTCCCTAACAATAATTGTATCTCCTTCAAAAGCGGCATCGACAGCTTGTTGAACCTTGTTGTAATCATCTGGCACGTAAATAACTTTTGATTGCGCATTCCCTATGGTTAAAAAGACGAATAAGACCATGCAAATTCCAAGCCAAAGCTTTAGATTAGACATTTATAACCACCGATTACAGCTCCAATTTGATATTGGCTACTTGAATATAAAAAGCTTTCTAACTTCTTCTCTGTTTCCATAGTACACTTCCATCTCCTCATAATATACGTGTCTGAAGATTGTAATATTATACAACAAAACAATAATCTATAATAGTAAGGAGGCGATAGCTTGTTTAATTATCTGGACAAGCCGTTTTGGATATTCTAACCACCCATTTCCATATTCTACTGAAGATGTGACAGGATGAACTACTACATAGAGTTCCTTATCTATGTGCGATTTAAGTTCCGGCTTTTCTGTGAAATAATAATCTATGTGGGCAAAAACTGTCTGTTGAGAGGGTTCGTTGGGCAATACATGCACATAAATTGCCCGCGGGTTTGCCCCTTGCTCTATCTCATAGCTACTTGTCCAAAGTCCTCCGGCACCAGCATAATTAAATCCGCTTGTAGTCACGCTCCATCCTGATGGAACAACTAATGTAAGCTCAGCTATCATGGTGCCAGGTGATATAATAGGATTGGATGCAGAAAGGCTAAGGACAATTTCCTCTCCAATACGAACGTCTGTTTTATGGGCGTGTAGATTGACATAGGGTTGCTTTGGTTTAGCACCCGCCAGCGGTACAGAGGCTCTTGTGCCTGAGGGTAAAATGGGATGAGAACTTAGGGAAAATACCTTATGTTGCCGATATCTAACTTCTGGATGCTGAAGAAAATAGTATTCCATACTTACCAGAATCTTTGAAGACCAAGCGTTCTTGGCTTGCAGGTGTATTTCTTCTACATGATGGTCTATCCCTTGTCTCACCCTATAGGTGTTTTCCCAAATGCACCCTTGATAAAACTTGCCGCTTGGGACTATCTTCCACTGAGAAGCATCTTTAAACAGAAACATGATTTTGAGTTGAGTCACAAGGGTGCCGGGTGAGCCTTGAGGATTAGTAGTAGAGAGGCATAAAACGATGTCTTCTCCGACATTGACACTTGTCTTAGGTGCACCTAGGTTGATATAAGGCTTTTCACCTGGAGGATAAACTGTTATTTTAAGACGCTTATTCATGCGGTATTTGAGTTCTGGTTGGTCAGCAAAGTAATATGTTACACTTCCTGAGATACTTTTCTGACAAGGTTGATCGGGTCGTACATGCACATATATCGTTCGAAGGTTTGCTCCTTGCTCTATCTTGTAGCTACCTGTCCAACATCCTCCAGCACCAGTGTAGCTAAATCCACTTGTAGTCACGCTCCATTTTGAAGGAATATTTAGAGTGAGTTCAGCCATCATATCACCTGGCGATGTTATGGGGTTAAGTGCACAAAGACAAAGGGCAATTTCCTCTCCACCAGCAATAGCTGTTTTTTGTGCGTATAGGTTAACATAAGGTGGTCTTCTAAGTTTTTCGGTAGGTAAGCTATCTGAGCTTAAGTCGATGGATGTAGACTGTATCGCTTCCGGAGCAAGTTTAACAAGGTAAAAATAGTGAGAGAATGTTTTCTTTGTTAGGGACCGAGATCCGGTAGCTATGTATCCTCCATCCAAGGTCTGCTGGGCGGCAAAAATGCTTTTACTACGTGGAAAAGCTTTGTGCCACTTTTCTACCCCGCAGGAATCAACTTTCATGAGATACGAAACTATGAGTCCTGGGCCTCCTTGCGCTAGAACGATGTATCCCCCATCCAAGGTCTGTTGCACTGAAGCAGAACCAGAAGCAATATGATTGTTAAGGAGTATTTCCTCATAGGTCTCGCTCCACTCTGGCTCTCCTCTGGAATCAATCTTGACGAGATGGATGTACATGTGATCATCCTCAACAAATCGTGTAAGCCCTGCAACTATGTACCCGCCATCTGAAGTTTTGTCAACGGAATATGCCTGACTTTCGATACCTTCTCCAGAGTTCATGCTCCACGTTTCATAGCCCTGAGAATCTGTCTTAATAACGTAAAAATCGCACTTACCAGCTCCGTAGGACTCTGTGCTTCCGGCAACTATGTATCCTCCATCTGAGGTCTGCTGAACAGAATAGGCAATGTCATGCCCATACCCTCCAAAAACTCTACTCCACTGCTCCACTCCCTTAAAATCAGTTTTGACAAGGTAAAAATCACCTCTACCGGCACCAAAGGACTCTGTGCTTCCGGCAACTATGTATCCCCTATCTGAGGTTTGGCAAACCGAATAGGCCTCATCTTCGCTTGCCCCTCCATAGGTCCTACTCCATTGCTCCACTCCTTTAGAATCAGTTTTGACAAGATAGAAATCACTTCTACCAGTCCCAACGATCTTCGTTTCTCCGGCAACAATGTATCCTCCATCTAAGGTCTGCTGAACAGCCCGTGCTAGATTTAAATTAGCGCCTCCATAAGTCCTACTCCACTGCTCCACTCCTTTAGAATCAGTTTTGACAAGGTAGAAATCACTTCTACCACCTCCAAAAGACATGTAGGAGGTCCCTGCAACGATATATCCCCCATCTGACGTCTGCTGAACCGAATATGCCTCATCTAGATTAGTCCCTCCATAAGTCTTGTTCCACTCTTCAGCGGGTTGTGCAGAAGCGATCTGCGGTAAAAAGATAGAAAACAATGCAATAACTAAAACTATTATGGGTATGGGAATTAAGCTGTTGCGTTTCATATTTACCACCTTTTTCAAAAAATAAAAAGTAGAACTATTTATTTCTTTCGCCACACGAGATATCCTACTGCAAGCAACCCAGCAATTGCCATTACCGCTTCAAACCCCGATGACGCAGGTGTTGGCGTTGGCGAAGGCGCAGATGTAGGACTTGGACTGGGCACAATTGGCATCACATTAATATTCTTTGATTTACTCCCGTGGTTTTTGACCGAATCCCCCTCATTAAAGTAATAGTAATAATCACCTTTAATGTAATAGACACCGGGTTTATGCGTTTTTACAAAGATATTTATGTGCCTTTCATCACCTGACTTGACGAGATATGTGGCGGTATATTGTCTTCCACCAGATTCTATAAATTCAATTGCCGTAATGCTCATCTCATCCGGCACTGTAAGAACCAGTTGGATATTTAAAGAAGGGTTCGTTTCGGGATTAATCGCTGATAAAGTAACCATAACTTCTTCGCCTTCCTTCACCGTCGTTCTTTCAAATCCAAGATTTACTTTTACATCTTCATCTGCTACTGCATGTAAAATGCAGATTTGAGTAACCAAAAGGAATAGAATCAGCAACAAAATGAGCCCTTTCATCCCTTTTTCCTTCTTCTAATTAGATATGCTACTGCTAATATGCCGATGATAGCAAACACACTTTCGAAGCCAGGAGGCTCAGGTGTGGGCACGACTTCTCCAGTCATTTTAAAGCTCTTTTCCTCACTTTCTATGTAGTTAGGATTATTTGGATTATTTTCAAGCCAATAATATCCTGTTAGCTTAATTGAATATTCACCCCTCCTACTCGCACCAACGCTGATAGTTCTTACTTCTGGCTTACCACTCATAACTTCAAATGAGGTAAGAATAGCTCTTTCATCCTCTTCCGTTATTATTACACCGTCATCACGACTTATTTCTTGTATTTCCACAATTGTAGACGGGTTTAAAAGAAGACTTTTTATTGCAATGCGGAGTTCAGCTTTCTCTGAAATATTCCACAGCACATCAGGAGTGATGCTTAGCGCAATAATAGGTTTAACATCCACGTCAACCTCTATACTATCTTCTCCATGTAAACCATCATTGTCTATCACCGCTAAAGTAATAGTGTGCTCTCCCATATCTTTAAATTTATAACGCAAGTCTTTACCATGCCCTACTACTAAACCATCTACACTCCACAGGTATTCACTTATAGTCCCATCTGGGTCATCACCTCTGCCACTTAACTCAATAAATTCATCTGAATATACAGTAGCTCCATCTTCTGGAAATAGTATTTCTGCTTTAGGCGGCTTAGGTGGAGGAGGTACATATTCATACCTGCCCACTACTTTTATCGTCCTTCCCTCTTCCACCTCCACTTGTTTACTACCTGGCTTTTTATAGCCTTTTACATCTCCATAAGATACCGTATATGTCCCTATTGTTCTTTCAACTGTGCAAGAGCCTACACCAACATAAGTTCCATCAACATAAATATCCCCTTCAACATCTCCCCTATCAGAGGTTGTTTTTATATAAATCTCACCTTTTGGCTTTGGTTTGTATCCCCCTACGATTGATTTCGTTTTATTTGCTTCTATTGTTACTTCCAGATTTTCTGGCGTGTAATATCCACCAACATATCCGAAGGATACCGAAAGTTTTGTGCCTTCGTAATATTCTTCTTCAAATTCTCCTATGCTTGCTCTCTTTCCATTTACATAAATAGCACCCTTTACTGGCTCTGTGGTAACATGTATTTTCCCTTTAAACTTTTTCTTATACTCCCCGTTTATCTCTATTGTCTCTCCCGCTTTTACAACTACTGTTTGGCTATCCGGGGTAACATACTCCACAGCATCTCCAAAAGATACTGTATAAGTTCCTATGACATACTCCCCAGAATAAAATCCAACTCCAGCATGTTTACCGTCTATGTAGATTTGCCCCTCAACCAGGGATGTAGTCACTGATATATTACCTGTTAGTGCAGGAGTTGGTGTTGGAGTGGACGAGGGGGATGGCGAAGGGGAAGGAGAAGGGCTTGAAGTTGGAGAAGGCGTTGGGGATGGCGAAGGACTTGGTGAAGGCGTAGGCGTAGGTGACGGTGAAGTGGTTGGTGTAGGAGTTGGAGTGGGCGAAGGGCTCGGTGTTGGTGTAGGTGTGGGGGAAGGAGTAGGTGACGGTGATGGGCTTGGTGTAGGCGTTGGTGATGGGGAAGGTGTTGGAGTAGGAGATGGTGAAGGTGAAGGCGTGGGTGACGGCGAAGGGCTTGGCGTTGGCGTAGCTTCTTGAGCGTTTATGCTAATGGAAGCAAAAATGCTTATCGCTAGCAAACCGATGAGAAGCAAAACTATTTTCTTCTTCATCTTTATCACTCTTTACGGTATTGTTTTATGCCTTTATAAACCTTTCGAATAATTAACTTGGTATCACTAATATAAGGGGATGCATTTTTTTATATTCCTCAGGCACAGATCCTATATTAAAACCTTTTTCTATTGTTTCACAGAGGTAATATTTCTTCTCGTCACCTTCGATAGGAATACCACAATAAGGATTTTTTACACTTTTTAGTTCTCCTTTTAATGCTACTCCCCCCATCCAGTGACGGGGATAAGAAGCAAAAGCGACATCATATCCCTCTGCCTTCATTATTGATAAAAATAAAATTGATTTATCTTCACAATCTCCTCCTTCGATAATCGTTTCTACCGGATACTTGAAATATTCAGCTCTCCCTTCGGGAATAGAGGGAACGCATTCCTGAACAAAACTCAAAATACAGTTTGCTTCATCTTCTCGATCTGAATATGTATTGTTGAACCAGTCAGCAATTTCTCTTATTTGCTCGTCTTCACAACCAACAGTGACAAATTTTAGATAATCCTCATCCATTTTCGCCTCGTGTGATATATTCTTATAACTCTCGTATTTTCTCTCTGATATTTTAACCCTAAAACTCCATTTTTTGCCCAAGTGGTCTTTCCACCGGAATTCTTTAGAATAACCCTCAAAGGAAATCGGAGGCGGTAACACTGTTTTATTTCTTCCATCTTCCTGTTTAAAATCCATCATATCGTACTCAATAGGTCGGAGATTCACCATAGTTTCTTCAATATTCAATCTTTTGGCAATGTCTGGATATTTTGTAATTATATCCGAGCTAATTCCTTCTAACTCACCAAACTTGAACAAAAAATTATCCATGTATTTGACAGCATCACTGCTTTCTCCTTTTCCGGTTAGCTCTATAATGAAAGTAATATCTTTTATGCAAATAATAAGTTTATCTAAATAGTTTTTACCCCTTTCATAAGGTTCCACGCTAATATTCTCTGCTTTTGCCTGTTCAATATACATTTTTGCAGAACGAGAGACGTTTTCAGCTTCTTTAAGCATATCTCTTGCTTTGTCATACTGCCCCTGTTCTGTGAGATTGATTGCTTTGTTAATACATTCACTGCTGTTAATTAGCTCCTTGTCCGCTTTATCTAAATTTTCTGAAGTTGGTAAAAAAAGATTTAGTGGTGAAATATAATACAGAGCGCAGCCAATAAAAAGTATTACCATTAGCCCAATGAGCACTTTCCCTAGTCCCATTCTTAAAACTCCCTATAGTGGTACAGTGAGAGCAGCATGTAATATTAGCCCTTGGAATATTAAATATCCTGAAACATAAACGCCAACACCAACAGGACTATTATTAACCCGTGAAAAAGGAATCTTTGGCGTCAACTTATCCACAAGGTAAAACAATCCTATTCCCAATAACAAGCTTGAAAAGAAGGCGAGCATAACCAATCCCAATCGTTTGAAGTCTATTAAAGAATAAGCAAGTAAAGCATGGAGTGGTATAGGCGCTGTGCATGCACCGTGAATAACAAGCCCGATAAAGATGATGAATCCAGCAATGAATATACCTATTGCCGTAGGATCTTTGCCTATATCTTCTCTTTCATGGATTTTTGGTATAAGGGCATCCTGAATTCTTATCCCGATGAAGCCCAAGAAGGTGCATATCACTGCCATTATCACCATTCTTGCTATCCACACCAATGCAATTTCGTAATATCCCACTCTTCTTTACCCCCTCTCTTATCTTATCGCTTATTTACTCACTTAAGTTTATCATTATTTAAAGGTTTTGATTTAGATTTTTATACTTAATGTGACATCATTAGTAAAGTTCCTTATAGTGGTACAGTAAGAGCAGCATGTAATATTACCCCTAAGAATACTAAATATCCTGCAACATAAACTCCAACACCAACAGGGCTATCATTAACCTTTGAAAACACTATTTTTGGCATCAACTTGTCAATAAGGTTAAATAATCCAACACCTAATAAGAGGCTTACAAAGAAGGTGAGCATAACCAGCCCTAACCTTTTGAAATCTATGAGCGTTGGAATTAGTAAAGTGCGTAGAGGTATCGGTGCTGTACATGCACCATGAATGACAAGCCCGATGAAGATAATGAAACCTGCGATGAAAAGACCTGTGGCGACAGAATCTTCACCTATTTTCTCCCTTTCTTCTATCTTTGGTGTAAGCGCATCTAAAATTCGCACACCGAGCAACCCCAGGAAGGTGCATATTACCGCCATTATTACCATTCTTGCCAGCCATACCAGGGCAATTGTGTAATATTCCATTCTTTTTCACTCCCTCTATATTTCTGAATCTTTTACAACCCTTCTTATATGTTTAACCACTAAACGCTTCTTCTCTATTTTATCCTCCACTTTTTCAAGCATAAAAATAAAAAAGCACCACTACGGATGTCGTCTACTCAGTATTATAATTAATCGTGCTATGCCTACAATGCAAGCAATAGCTGCTATGATTACCGGAATGAGCCATTGCCAAGTTGACCACCTGAACTCTGTGGGCTCTTGAGGAGTCAGCATTGGAGTAGGAGTTAGAGTTGCTTTCATCGAAGGTTCCTTTACTTCTATTGGATATGTCAGCGAAATCGGGTTATAAAGGTCTTTGTTAGTCCCCGGATAATAAAGTCCACTGAAATGTAGAGTGTACGGACCAAGTCTCGCTGTTTCATCTGCTTTAACATGTATTGAAATTGTCCTCGCTGTTCCTGGAGAGATTTCGAAAGCGGGTGCATAAGCAACTCCTGCAGCAGTAGCCCATGCATATTGTTCTGAATAGATGTGTATCCCTGCGGGAATAATGATATGCGCATCTAAATGCAGCACTACATCGTTCAACAAAGGATTATCTAGGTATAGCTCTACAATTCCATCCTGTCCCTTCTCAATCACATCAACTACTGGCCTCAGTACAACTGTTGGTCCAACTCGGAATTTTTCTTCCGTGGGTGCAGCTTCTGACGCTGTTACGCTCACGCTCATAACTACTACTATCGCTGCTAAAATTGCCAAAACCCTTATTAAAAACTTCTTTTTCATTTTCTCCTTTTCACCTCCTTTTTAAAATTAATCCACAATGCAACTTTATGTTTATCCTCCACCTCTCCAAGCATCCTCATCGTTCTTATGTCATAAAAAATAAAAAGTGGGACTGCTTATTTCTCTCGTCCCACCAGATACGCTACTGCTAATAGTCCAACGATAGCGAATATAACTTCAAATCCGGGTGGTGCTGGCGCTGGTGTCTCAGCGGGTGTTGGTGTTGGAACTTCATCCATATCTGAAGGTTCCTTTACTTCTATTGGATATGTCAGCGAAATCGGATTATAAAGGTCTTTGTTAGCCCCTGGATAGTATAGTCCGCTGAAATGTAGAGTATGCGACCCTATTCTCGCATTTTCGTCTGCCATAACATGTATTGAAATAGTCCTCGCTGTTCCCGGCGGGATTTCAAAAGCAGGTGCATAAGCAACCCCCGCAGCGGTAGCCCATGCATATTGTTCTGAATAGATGTGTAATCCTGCAGGAACCATGACATGCGCTTCCAAATGCAATACTACATCGTTTAACGATGGATTGTCCATGTACAGCTCTACAATCCCCTCTTGTCCCTTTTCAATTACGTCAACGACAGGTCTCAGTACAACGGTTGGTCCAACTCTAAATTTTTCTTCTGATGGCGTAGTTGGAGTAATAGTCGGAGTAACCACAGGTGTAGCTGTTGGAGTTACTTCAGGTGTCGGCGTAGGTGATGGAGTTGGCGATGGTGTGGGCGAAGGGGTAGGGGTAGGCGAAGGCGGTGCTGTTACCGTAAAAGAAGCACTCGCACCATCCACTGTCACGTTGTAAGTCCCCGCTTCTTCTTCGGCTACTACGTATTCTACCGTTTTCGTTTCATTTGCCTCAACTGTCACATTAACCGATTTCACCTCTTCTCCGTTTATCTTGAACGCTACTGACACATTTTCGGTGGTATTCCCCGTGTTCTCAACCGTTGCCGTTATCGTTACATTCTCGCCGACTTCAACGCTTTCCGGTGAAACTGTTACATTGGTAACCGTTACATCCGCTTCTGACGCTGTTGCGCTTATACTTAGAGCCATCGTAACTGCTACTAAAATCACTAAAACCCTTAAAGATATCTTTTTCATTTTCTTTTTTACCTCCTTTTTGTTGTAATATCCCTAACTTTCAGGGACACGTTTATTCATTAACTGAGGTAATATATATAACTATCGAAAAAATATTTTGTTCCTTGTAGTATTTGCCTCATAACTATCCTCACTCATAATACTTCTTCTCCAACTTTACAAGTATTTGCCTTATCTGATTCTCTTCTGATGGCATACTCTTTACCTCTTCCAAGCAATTTACGGAATACGAGTGCCCGTCGTAAATTTTCCGGATATACCCATACCCCCTCTATCTTTGTTGCCATATCTTAATTTTAACCTCCGTAAAAAGTATTTTCT
>Ga0114919_10005149_pt1 | contig 10443 bp, 8 predicted proteins | sample BlataG_FD_88682 | JGI IMG/M metagenome (GOLD analysis project Ga0114919, IMG submission 88682) | Deep subsurface microbial communities from Black Sea to uncover new lineages of life (NeLLi) - Black_00105 metaG | ecosystem: Environmental > Aquatic > Marine > Oceanic > Sediment | place: Atlantic...
AGGAACTGCGCCTGATCGACGAGGGCATCGAAAAGATGCTCAAGAAAGTAATCGAACTGGGCGGCACACTTACCGGCGAGCACGGCATCGGCCTGGCGAAGAACAAATATCTGGGCCTTGAATTCGACCCCGCCACGTTAGACTACATGAAACGCCTCAAACAAGTCTTCGACCCCGACAATATCTTCAACCCCGGGAAGATCTTTGAGGTGTGAAAAAGAGGACGGGGGATGGAGACTCTCATTCTTTTGTGGTGTCGAGCGACCCGGGGCTGTCTCAAAAGGCAACTATTCTGGCTCGCGTAGGGTGGGGGCTTGTCTCCCACCTTATCATCGGCGGACACAAGGCCCGCCGCTACGCGGAGTTAGCCAATGGCGACTTCATTTGGTGCCATGTCCAGTGTAGCTGGAGTCAACTTTTGGGACAGCCTCACCCCTCCCGACACGTAATTGCAGAAGAGCTGTCACGCTGGGTCGCATGACAGCACCCGAAAATGAAACATTAGCTATCTTTTGAAAGCAACTATGGATCAAAGAGGAGTACCGAGGCGATCCCAACGGATATGGGAGGGGAAATTATACAGCCCCCATCCCACCCACTGGATCACATTGATGACGTATGGAAACTCCCACCTGGGAGCGTTAGGATCAGGCGCCCAGGACCAGTAGACAAATACCGCCTTCCCCTTGACATTCTCCTCGGGAACTGGCCCCCAAAAGCGGCTGTCACGACTATCGTCGAGGTTGTCGCCCATTACAAACAGCTGCCCCGCCTGCACCAGGTAGGGGCCGAAGTTGTCTCTAAACGACAGGTCGCCGGGGATGATTCTCTTGTCGACGTGTTTCGAGTGGGCCGGAATCTCAGCCACCTGTTCGTCAACATAGAGAACCTTATCGGCAATCTGGACCATCTGTCCTGGGAGAGCGACGACCCGTTTGATAAAGTCTTTTTGAGGGTTATTGGGATACTTAAACACAATGACATCGCCAACCTGCGGAGAGCCGCCGTACTGGTAGGCCAACTTGTTGACGAAGATGTAATCCCCCTGCAACAGGGTATCCTCCATAGAGTCCGAACTGACCCGATAGGCTGAGACGACAAATATCCGCAAAAGCCCGGCCGCTACCAGGGCGATAATGGCCGTTTCGAGGTATTCGCGCCAGAGCGGTTTGCGTTCACGACGGTGCCGGACCTTGCGAGCCTCTTTCTCGGCTTCGGCCCGCTGGATGTCCTGAAGGAGAAAATCCTGTTCCATACTTTTGGGTTATCGGTTGGGTAGGCATGTTTCTTTAGTCGCCGGGACGCCACTTGTTTGATAAGTTTATGGGTGCCTTGAAGATAAGGCTGCGTGAACGTCACTGTGAAAACACCGTTGCCGGTTGTTCTGCAACAATGCTGAAACTGAACAGGGGAATCTGCGTATGTTGTATTGAAGGAGAACTTCGGGTGTCCGGGATGTAACCCGGGGTAAAATAGTTGCGAAGGGGTTGTGTTGCCCCTTATTTGGCGGAGATAACTGGCGAAATAGTAAGCCCTGTTGCAAAAAAGAGAGTTCAGGCGAGACCTTTTATGAACTGTTGCACTCACATTAATAGCGAAGACCCCTGGGATGAGTCCGCATTGACTCGTTTTCGTCAGGGGTGGAAACGAGCGATTGCCGCGGCACGAGCGCCCCTGCTGGTGATGCTTTTTGCAGCGCTGGCCTTAGCGCTGCCGTACCATTCACAAGCTCAGTCGACTTTGCCCCCCAGCGAGGTTTTGGAGGGTGAGTGCAAAAAGGTCATCATCACGCTCAACAAGGATAACAAACGCCTGGCCCAGGACTACCTCGGCCTCCTGAAGCAATTGCAAGCCTTGACGAGCGGCTACGGCAACTGCTTCGCTGCAATACAGGTGGAACAGGCCGGCGATTGCTTAAAGGACTTGAATCTGATTACAGTTCAACTACAAGAAGGGACATACCTCGAAAACTTAGAGCGGTTAGCGACTGACATTTCAACACTGCAGCAGACACTCAAGACGAAAGAAGCTGCCCTCAAGGGAATTAATAAGAAGGCCTTCAGACTCTCCCGCAGTCTTCATCAGGAACTTGAAGTATTACGGCAGCTTCTTCAAGAGGACGTTCTCCTTCGGATGGAGAGCGACCAACAATCGTGGGGGCAGATCGAAGCCTACCTGAAAGCTGTCAAGATTGCTTCGGCTGCAAAGGACACAGAAGAGCAGGCCTATATTGTCCTGACCACTAATGGTGACATGGACACCATACTGCTGTCTCTGAGTGACCTTGGAGAGGTGCCTATGGTGATTCATGTTCCTGATGTTCTGGAGGAGTTCCCTATTCCCACGATCCCCAAAATACCGGTCGCTCGTGACAAGGAGTTTATCCTCAGGTCGGGAGGAGCAGAAGTCGTCAGGGAATTCGCCGACAGCATTCACGTTTCATCGAGTTCGCAACCGATTTATATCAGCAACCCGATTGGTGATCTGGAAGTCTCCGGCTGGGCTCGAAAAGAAGTCGTTGTTCTGTCCACGATCAAGCTGTCGGCTGGTTCACGCGCCAAAGCGAAGGAGCAGGCTCGGCAGATTGCTTTGCAGGTGTGTCCAAAGGACGACGGGATCGGTGTGGAGTTGATCGTCCCCAGTCTTACCGACCCCCAAACCAAGGTCGTCAACTGTGCTCTCGAAGTCAAAGTTCCCGAAAACAACCCGCTTGTTTGCAGCAGCTCCTTTGGGAACGTATTGATACGTCGCATGCACAATGATGTAATGCTGACCGCCAGCTATTCGCAGGTGGAAGTAAATGGTGTCGAAGGCCGTGTGGAGATTGTCAACGCCATGGGCGAAGTAGAACTGTCACGTATCACGGGGCCGATCAAGGTAACAAATTCTTACAGTCCTATTGAAATATCGCAGTGCCATGGCGACATGGAGATTGAGAATTCTTTCTCATCGATCGATCTCTCCCATTGTGAGGGCGACGTGGTAATCCGCAACAGTGGAGACGTTGACATTATGCGGCATTCCGGCACGATACAGATAGAAAACAAAAACGGACAAGTTGAGGTGACGAAACTGGATGGTGATTTGACCATCCGGAACTCTTTTCAGTCGCTGTCGATTGAAGACATCTTCGGTTCCGCTGAGGTAAAAAACGCCAATGGCAATATCGAGGCGAAAAACGTCACGGGGATGTTCTCAGCGTATAACTCCTTCGGCCGCATTTATGGCGACCTGTTGTATGGACCAATCCATCTTGCCAGTCATAACGGCAGCATTGATGTCACCCTCGCTGAGAAACTGGCCGGACCCTCTACGATAGACGCCTCATCTGCAACCGTAAAGTTGTTCCTGTCGCCTCATTCGAACCTGCTGCTTACGGCCACCACCGTCGGGGGCGATATTCAGAGCTATTTCCCGGTGGAGATCGAGGAATCCGGTCTGACAAAGACTGCCGAACTCTCTCTGGGAAATGCAAAAACCTCCTTGACCGTCTCCGGCAGCAACTCCAACATCGTCATCAGAAAAGCAGAGTAACTGCCCCGAAAAAAGCTGTGTGCTTGCAGGCGTTGGGTAGCACTCGCACCCCAAGGCCGTCAGGATGGAGTAGGGGATTCCTGTTCAATGTCGCCCAGCTTCTTCTTAAGCCTGTTCTCTATGTCGATGATGTGGGTGTCATCGTGATAAACGGCCGTCTTGAAAGTGGTCAATCTGGTCAGTTCCTCCACGACCGACTGGATCGTGTTGACCCCGTTGATAATGACCTGCATGGCTTTGGCTACGGAGCCCCCCTGATCGATTACGTCGCCTTTTTGCAGAGCCAGTTCCACAAGCTGAGCACGACCGAGAATTGTGCCCACGGCATTGTTGATGTAGTGGTTAAACGTAGCTGAAATCGTCTTGAGGGTGTCAAGAGCGGCTTTGTCAAGCTTGGCCAGGGCAAGGTGCTGCTGCATCTGGCGGTTTTCCCGCAACAGGCTCTCGACAGCGCCATACTGTTGGTACAGCATGCCATTGGCTTCAATCAGAAGATCACTTTGTGACCCAACGTCAATTTCGAGGAACTTTGCTTCATTCAGTGTCTCGCCGAGGTGCTTTTCTTCAATCTGCTTCAACGTGTCCGGTTGCAGTTTCAGGTTGGCCGCCAGGTTCTCCTTCCTCTCCAGCGCAAACGGGAACGCTGCCCGGGTCGGAAACACCGTAAAGTGCACAATTGTGTCGGCCAGCGCGACCATTTGAGGCAGACGAAGGCCAGATGCGGTATTCCCCATTTCAAAATTACTGTGATGCCGCCCGACGGCTTCACATATAACGACCGGCAGGTTCCACTGTTCAAGAAGGAACTGCGCCACCCGAGCGTGGTTCGTTCCCCAAACCTTCTCTTCAAGTTCAACCACCTTCTCTCCCGACTCGGCTTGCTCCCAGATCCGATTGAATTCTTCGGGGAAGGATTTCTCCAGTATCAGCAGGCCAATGTCGTGTAAAAGCCCGGACACAAAGGCCTCCTCGGCTGAGGCGTGTCCGGCGGCTTCGGCAATCATTCTGGCTCCCACCGCCACCTCGAGCGAATGTCTCCAGAACCGCAAACGGTCCATTGACGTCTGCCACTTGCCGGTCAGATCATATATAGAAGTGGAAAGAGCCACCGCCGTGACGGCCCGAATCCCTAAAGTAACCACCGCTTGCCTTACCGAGATTATCTCTCTGCCGGCCCCATAAAAGGGGGAGTTGACCACGCGCAGGATCTTGGTCGTCAGGGATGGGTCGCGCCTAAGGACGTCAGCCAGGTCATGTGCCGACGAGTTTTCGTCCTTGGCCACCCGCAACACTTCCACCAGCGTTTGTGGCAGAGACGACAGTTCCTCGTGTTCGTCAAGGATTCTTTGAAACAGGTCAGTACTCATTTGATTGTACCCTATTATTCTCTAATCGGCCAGAAGGGGTGGCAAGTTTAGGTTTGTCAAGCCGTTAGCGGCTCAGTTTGGACTGCAAACGAAGCAACCTCTTGTGCAGAAGTCGTTGCTGTCGTTGGCTAAGCGGAGCTGTCTTGTCCGCTCTTTGTGCGTACTGATAGGCCGTCTCAATATCTTTGACTCTGTGCTCGTAATACTTGGCCAGTTCAACGTTGGCCCGAAAGCCTTCTTTTGACGGGGCAGATGACAACCCTTCCCACAGCGCTACCGCCTTTTTATATGCCCCAATTCTTTTGAACGCCTGGGCGTGAAACAGGAGGACATCGCCAGCCGGTGGCTTGTTCTCCAGAGCATCGATGCGGTGGTACAGGTCGACGACGCGGTGGTTTTGCTTGCGCCACCCATATATCCGCGACAGAGAATACAGGTCATCAACCGTTTCGAGTATTCCCCCCTCGGTTTGAAAGGCACGGGCCAGGTAGGCCGCCAAATAGTACAGAGAAACGATATCGAGTCTATTGTGTTCGAGGATCATGCCCATCAGGTCCGGATTCTGCTCGGAGAGCCAGTCAAAGTAGACCGAGGGAATAATGTAGCCGGGGATATCGTTATTGCGCTGGAATCCAAACAGCTCTTTTTCGACATTGACCAGGCGGCAGTCGCCAAGCCGCCGTCGAAACAGGCGCCGGACGGGATGCAGAAGGTCTAAGTGGCGGTCTATATCAAGCTCCCGCGCCACGCGATTGATAATCATGCGGTCTTGCAGCAGGGGGAGATCAAAAGCGGCGCCGTTATAGCTGACAATCACCTTGCTGTCGTCGAACTCACTCAACAGCGCCTCCAGCATGGCGGCTTCATCGGAGTAGTCCGGGATAAGATACTGGCGCACCTCAAACCCATCATCTACAATCGAGCCACAGCCAACCAGAAAGGCCACCGTTCCGGCTCCACCGAGGCCGGTTGTCTCGGTGTCAATAAACAGCAGCGAAGCGGACTCAACAAAGCCGGGTTTATCCTCCCGTGTAAAAGCCGAGACAGGAAAGCGGCTGTCGCCTGGAATATCCCCAAGCGTCAGATGGCCATAGGAATGATGACGGGAATAGTGTGTCTTTACTAAGCAGAAACTGCCGGCCCGACCCGAAATAATCCTCCCGCCGACGGCCTTTGCCATCTGCCGGTAACGGGCCGGTACACCCTGCAAATCAGGCGTCGGCCTGTCACCGAGTATGGCACCCTGAAAGCGATTTAGTTTGCTGTGCAGACTGTTACCGGACATCTTGCGCAGAGTTTCGGGCCGACTCTATTTTCAGCCGGTTCAGCCGGTCGGCCTCGCGGTCGATCAACAACTGTCGGTAACCGCAGTTGTCCTGGGGGTCAGCTTTGATTATCGCTATGGTGGCGTGGGAGCGCCGATCAGCGTTGGGTGACACTGTTTGGGTCATCAGCAGTTCTATAGCCTCGTCGGTGCCGAATTCACCGAGGATATAGCAACCAAGGTTTCCGACAAAGCTGTTTTCCGACTCGATAGAATCGGCCAGAACTGCCATCACCTTGCCCGTGTCCATCTTGAGCAGGGCTTCCGCTGCCGCCAGCCGGGCGCCGTAGAACTCGTCCCCCAGGACATGCACCAGTTGCTCAATCGAGCCTTCAACAGTCAGTTTGCCACACGAGACCACCGCCGCTTTTCTCACCTGGCCGATAGGATCACGCAAGGCGACGACTGCTGCCTCGTCGGCCCGACGGTCGCCGATCTTGCCCAGGGCGCCAACTGCTTGATCTCGAACCTGCCAGCGCGAGTGACCGGTCACACTTATCAAAGGTTTGACGGCAGCCGTATCTTCAATATCCCCCAGCGCCCAGCAGACTCTCTGCACCACCAATCCATTGGGGCGCTTCAGGGCCGTGACAAGGTACGGCACCGCGGGCGAACCGATTTTCTCCAGTATCTTAATGATGGTCCAGCGTTCGCGGGCCGATTTGGTGGTGAACTTGTCCACCAGAATCGGCACCGCATCGGCGCCGATCGCCGCAATCGAATCCTTGGCCGGCTCTACCATATCGCGATACTTTACCTCTCCCGAGGAGGCAATAACAAACAGCGAATCAACCTTACGCTTCAACTCCGTATCAGCGGCAGCATGGCTGCACGTCATTACCAATAGTAGCAGACACCAGGTGGCGGCGGGAATCACATATTTGCAGTTCATTGCTTTTCTTCCGAACTATCGGGCGGGGTTAGTTCAATATCCATTCCCCCTCCCCATTTTGAGGCGGTCCGCCAGTAGAAGTTGTCGCGGCCATTGCCGCTGTACTGATCAGTGCCCCCTAAATCGATAAGCAAGCCGATGGAGCCAAAATCCCGGCGGGGGTTGCCGTACCCCTGTGAATTCTTTGGATTCTTGATGAAGTAGCGGTCGTCTCCCTCGTTGTCAATCAGCACCCCAACACCATTGGCCGAGCCGGCCCCCTGCGACAGATCATACGCAGTGTAGGTGTCATCGCCGTGGCGATCAAGCAGAACAGCACATGAATAATCATGACCGCAGCCGTGCATCAATCCCTTACCGAAATAGACATCCGAGCCGTAGTCGTCAATGAGGATGCCTAACGCCATGTGGGTGGCCGAACCCTGGGCATATTGAAACGATTGGTAGTTGTCGTTGCCGGATGAATCATAGATAAGCCCCAGTGACCACCAGTAGCTTGCCCCCTGGCCGAAAATGTCTGAGTAGTAGCTATCGTTTCCCTTTAGGTCAATGATGGCGCCAATCCCGCCCGACATCCAGGGCCGCACGCCATAGCCGAATCCCTGGGAGAGCGAAAGATAGTGGTCTTCATAGCGCAGGATATCCTTGTACTTGCCGCCGGCATAATAGCTGTCGGAGCCGTCCGTGTCGTAGATCAAGCCGATACCCTCGACAAAACCGAATCCCTGACAGTAGACGGCGCCGTTGTAAATGTCCCGGCCGGCCTCATCAATCAACAGCCCGATACCGAACGTGCCCGCTCCCTGGACATGAGTGTCACCGTCATAGCGGTCATCCCCGGAAGCATCGTAGAGCAGCCCAAACCCAAAATAGCCGGAGCCTAAACCGAACGATTTGGCATCATAGCGGTCATCACCTTCAAGGTCCACAAGCAGCCCCACCGAAAAACAGCCGGAACCGAGGGCAAAATCGGTATTCGCTCGGTATCTGTCATTGCCGCCCAAGTCAATGATTATCACGCCATGCAGTTTGTCGGGATCGTAGCTCAGGTCGTAGACGTCATCGCCGCCGAAATCGAAAATAAACCGGTAGTCGCCGCTGTAATAATCGTTGCCCGGCCCGCCGATTTTCCATCCGCTCTGCTTGCCCAGATACGATTCAAGATCAGCGTTATCCGGAAGGTACCCTGTTCCCTCGACTATTTTTTTTGCGGAAACCTCCCCCGCCTCCAGGCGTTGCCGGAGGTTATTGACTTCAAGCATTAGCTGGCGAAGGCAGTCAATGCCGGCGGCAACAATCGGGTCCTTGTCAATCTTTGCTCCAAACTCAACAAACCGCTCGGAGTAGCCCTCTTCCAGCTTTTCCAGAGAGTCGATTGCCTCCACCGAGAGGAACTCCTCCTCTTCGCTTATTACGATCAGTTCCTTGAATTCATCCTTCAGGAATCGGCGTTGCTCAGCGCTGAGAAGAGCCAGCGATTTCTCGGACGACTTGGGAAAAACGACATCAAGATACATAGCGGCCTTGGTCAAGAGCTGATTGAAGGCAACGTCAGTATAGTACAGATTGTAGGCGCGCTGGATTTCGGCAATATCCGGTTGATATGGGCGGGAACGTTGGTTCCGACCGTCAACGGCAAGGTCCTGGAAAAGAATCCCGGCAATAATCTCCGGTTGAGCCACGACGTGGCTGTTTTTCAAGGCAGCCACATAGTCAATCATGTCCAGCGGCTTTTGCATCAGTTCGGCCACCAGTTTCAGGCGGAACGAATCAGGCTCGGTATAGTCCGAGCGGAAACTGATGTCATCAGGCTTCAGACCCAGATACTCGGTTAGGTGCTTCAACCCGAATTGCTCCGGCGGCAGCGAGGGCGGTGCCGCTTGCTCCTGGCCAGGGGATCGAACAGCCGTCAGCAACAGCAGCAGGAGCAAAAGTGATAGACACTTGTGTCTCATTGGTAAAAAGATAAGGTGACTTAAAAGGCGGAAGCAACAACAATCAAAGCCGGGTTTCTTGCCACTTTCGGCGGCTGTAGGACACCGGCCTGCGCATCCACCCCACCTTGCTCCGAAATCCAAGAGGCCCAGGAGGGGCTTGGCGGCGTTTACAAAACCGACTGGATTGCATATATTGTAACATGACGATTATTCGAAGGACGCATGATGCGTGAAGTAGGATTACTGTGCTGGAACTGTGGCCGTACGACTGGAATCGAAGGCGGTGTGGCGCGGTCGGACAGTTGTCCGCACTGCCTGGCTGATTTGCGCTGCTGCCGGGGGTGCCGCTTTTTTGACCCGTACAGCCGGTTCAAGTGCCGGGAGCATATCGAGACCAATATCCCCAACAAGGAAAAGTCCAATTTCTGCGACTTTTTCCAGATGCGCAACGTAATCAAACGCCCGGGCGGCATAAGCACCCAGACCGACCCCAAAGACGAGCGCAAAAAACGCTTCGACGACTTGTTCGAGGACTGAGCCTTGAAAACGGGGGATCATCGCGAGTATGTCAGCGGGTCCAAAGCGCTGCGATGCGAGCCCACGATACGAACAAATCCTTTGTCAATTCTCAACGGTGAATCATATGTTCAACGCAAACTGATTTGGAGGCTCCATGAAAGAGATCATAAGAACCGATAAGGCCCCTGCTGCCATCGGCCCGTACTCGCAAGCGGTGAAAGTACCGTGCGCCACGATGCTGTTTTGCTCCGGGCAGATTCCGCTCGATCCGAAAACGATGGAAGTTGTCGGGAAAGACGCGCGTGAACAGACCAAACAGGTGATGGACAACCTCGGCGCCGTTCTCAAAGAAGCTGGAGTAAATTTTTCCAACGTGGTCAAGACAACAATCTTTCTGGCCGACATGAGCGACTTTATGGCCGTCAATGAAGTCTATGCCGCCTACTTCGACGATAATCCACCGGCTCGGGCCGCTGTGCAGGTGGCACGCCTGCCAAAAGATGTCAGAGTAGAGATCGAAGCCATCGCCGTTCAATAAGCGCCGAGCTTGACTTGGATCAAGTTTGAGTCGGCTGATAGGGCACAAATTGTTTGACACGTGGGTTATCGGTCGTTACACTGGACGCTTTGGTAAGACTGGTTGTCTGGAGGCGTAGTGGCCGAAAACAAATCAACCCGCCGGGGTTTTCTGGAACTGGTTTTGGGTGGGGGGATACTGGCTACCCTGGGTGCTATTTTCTATCCTGTCATTAAATACATTATACCTCCACAGGCTGTCGAAGCAAACCTCTCGCAGCTTAGACTTCCCTTCAAGCGTGAGGATATCGAAGCCGATCCGAAGAAAGCGAAGTACTTCAAGTATGGCAGACA
>Ga0114919_10005150_pt1 | contig 10441 bp, 11 predicted proteins | sample BlataG_FD_88682 | JGI IMG/M metagenome (GOLD analysis project Ga0114919, IMG submission 88682) | Deep subsurface microbial communities from Black Sea to uncover new lineages of life (NeLLi) - Black_00105 metaG | ecosystem: Environmental > Aquatic > Marine > Oceanic > Sediment | place: Atlantic...
CCACACAAAAAGGCCCCTTTTTCTTCCTCGGTGCCTCCTCCTTACCTCAAAAAACCCAATAAAACCCCCCCCAACACCAACCCCCCCCAACCCCCCCCCCCCCCCCCCACACACACACACACACACAGTTATGGTAGGGGTGGGCGCTCTGTACATGTTCATGAAAAGAGACGTCAGGGCCTCTGCCAGCATGATGCAGCAAAACGTCAAGCATGTTAGGAAAATGTTAGAACAAGTAGCTAAAGAGAAGGAAACATATAGCAAAGAAGTAGCAGAGAGTATAAAGACTGCAACCGCTGCTAAACAAGCCCAAGCACCTACTCCTCCTGGTAGCAAAGGTGACAACAGCGGTGATAGTAAATAGTTTCTGTATAAAAAGACAACAACACTTTTCTTAGCTCATTGGGTGTACTGTATTGATAGATATCTTTTTTAGAATGATATATATGTAATATGAGTCTGTCTACATAGTTATGGAATGCTATTCTTATTGTCAATACGTTACTATGGGAGAATGTGCTAAAGGAAAACCGAAACTGTAACCCTGCTCACACAAAGGAGCTAGACTCCAGAGCACAGGGAGTGGGATTGCTGGGTGTAGTCCTCCTGCCCAGCATGTAATATAAGTCCTTACATAGAGGGGCGCTATAAACTTCAGGTTGAACTACTTTTATTCATTCATTGAATCATCTTCAACTCCCACCTGCTGCTCCGCCACCACCACCACCTGCTGCTGCTGCTGCAGCAGCTTTATTCCCTCCCGATTGCTTCTGACTCTCTCTAAACCTTGCCAAATAAACCCTCAATGTAGGAATATATTCATCAAACCCTAATGTTCCCATAGCCCACAATAAATCATCACCATCTATAGTCTTTCGTCTGTCTCTTTGACATCTATCAGTTGCCTCGCTGGTGATGAAGGAGATGAACTCTGAGACACATGTTTGTACTGATTCCTTGGCATCCTTGGCAATCTTGGCATTACCTGGGAGGATTTGTTTCATGATTCTTCCAATGTTGGCTACGGGTAAGAAACGGTCTTGGTCCCTGGAAAGAGGTGGGAGAAGAGAGAGGTTGTGGGAGTGAGAGATGGGAAAAGGGTGGTCGGGGGTGATCAGATGTTAAAGTAATAAGGAACCTACCTAGTGGTTACCACTCCTTCATCTCCTGAATCGTTTCCAGTCATATTTATGCTAGATACAGTGGTAATGGGTACAAGAATGTATTATGAAGAGTTGATTTTGAGTGTTTATTCCATAATAAATCGTGATGAAAAGCTGTTTCTATGACGTGTAATGGCGTTGGTTAAGGCTTGATATTACTTTTAAGAGTCACAGTTTGGACAGATTGATAATTATGACAAATTGTGGCCAGAATGAATGTAGACTGTGCTTGAGGCAAGGGATCGCGCTCTATTCCGTGCGGAAGAGAGACTCTTACATCTCAAACAGCATGGCCTATGGTTTCTAACTGCCGCCTATGCTCTGGCATCTCATTGGTGAATGAAGTTATTACTATCTACAAATGACAGTTGTAGAGAGGGATAGAAAATCCATCTCTCTCGATGACTGTGAGTGAAAGAGAGAAAGAGAGCTCATGCATGGGTTTCCTGCCAGCCCGAGCGGTGCAGATCTAGGTTTTCTATAATCTAGGCGATCATGTGTAGCATCAGGAATGTATTAATGTATAAGAGGGTCATTGGGGGCATAAATACTCCAAACCATCCCAAGTTACATCAAGAACCCATAACATTCTCCCTGACATCATTAAGATGCTTGTAATTCTTTCCGGTCTTCCTTCCAAGATTCGCCTTTCAGCCACTATCTTGCTGACTTCTTTTCTCGTTTGTACGCTTTGCCAGTCAAGGTATGCATAGTTTCCCGGAATAATCGTCTCGGAGCTCTACCCTGGGAAGGTTCAGACCAAAGTGCGCTCGAGCTCGAGCTTGTCTCTCCCACTCCTTCCCAACATCCATCGATCCAACCCCAAGATATGTTTCTCACCATCTTCCCTTTATCCAATGTAGGTACACATCTGTGAGAGGGGTAAGAAGTCTTTCATCCACATGTTGTTGAAAACGGTGTTGACTACTTTGCCACCAAAGACTTGGTCTCCACCTATGCGTACTCTCCTGACGACTGCTGCTCTCAGTGCCAGGCCGACAGCGATTGTGCAGCTTACACCTACGTGACCAAAGATTGGACATTGAATTGCTACTTGAAGCATAATAATATCGCTTGGACCAACAAACCATGCTCTTACTGCATTTCAGGCACACCATTTGGTGGCACCACTGCCCCATCGTCACCATCATCCGTTCCAGCTCCCGTGCCAGCTACACCCACCGCTGGGTCTGACACCTGTGCTGGTGAAACAGGTATTGATTATTACTCTCCAGTTGATTTAGCTTCCTTGAGTACTACATCTGCAGCAGGATGCTGTGCATTGTGTTCCAGTATGCCTTCTTGCCAAGGATGGACCTTTGTCGATAAAAATTGGACACTCAACTGCTACTTGAAAGGAGCGACCGGCTGGAAGCGCAAGTCGTGCCCTGAATGCACCTCTGGAGCAATGGACAGAAGTGTCACTGGCAGTGCTGCTACTACTACTACTACTACTACTACTAACGCGCTATCATCTTCCTCTGGGTCGTGTTTACCAAGATCCGGAGTAGACTTCTACAGCCCAATCGATTTGACTTCTGTCTACACTGCGACCGCTGAAGGCTGTTGTACTCATTGCTCTCAAAACCCACTTTGCTGGGGGTGGACTTGGGTCACCCTCGACTGGAATCTCAATTGCTATAGTAAAGGAAGTTCTGGTTGGCAAGAAAAGAGGTGTGACCACTGCATCAGTGGAACCGACTCCAGAGCCTCCACTGTGGAGGAGATTTCAGGCAGCCAAGGAGAGACTGGCTACATTCCATTGGCTGCTGAATGTTCAGGAGAGGCTTGGGTTGATTTGAATGGTGGTGACCTCCAAGTTGGTGGTGTTGAATATACAGGATCTGCTCAAGCTTGTTGCGATAGGTGCAGATCAAAGGCAGTATGCTATGCATGGACCTTCCTTGCGTCAGGATACTGCTATATGAAGGGGAGCTCGGGGTACACAAGACAGTATTGCCCTGGAGGAGCTTATTGTGTTTCTGGTGAAGTTGACAGAACTATTCAATCCAGTGTTACTTTGCCACCATTGGCTACTATTCCTAAAGATCAATACATTGCAGCATTGGCAGCTGCTGGTGATTCGTCTTGGTCTGAGTTTGAAGGAGATGTGGAAGGGACTATTGATTTGACTTTTGATGAGTTTCAAGATTTCATGAGTGACAGTATGAAATTTGTCGGCAATTTGTGTGTGAATGGTTATGAGCATCCCTGCTCAGAGGCATTGAAAACAGTGGCTGGGGTTGTTACCATGGGTAAGTTGGGCGAGGGAAAAAGAGAGCTGGGTGGAGGATGCCCGGTATCCTTCCCCAACTACACCTTAAATTGATGGGGGTGATTTTTAACCAGTATAATGACTAAGCCGTTCCTTCTAATACTTCCAATTGCAGGCGCATCCTTACCACTTGAAATGTTGATAGATGCTGTTTGTGCATTGCCAACATTTGCTCAACAGTTGGAGCTCAACTTTGACTACTTGTGCGAATCTATGGAAGTCGATCCCTTGGCTGTCTTCTCCAACATCAGCACTGGTGGGTTTTTTGCTCAAGTTTCTAAACAAACACTGATGAAGATTGCTCAAGTTGGCTGCAAGAAGTTTGATCCAGGTCAGCGTATACATGATGTGGCTCACGGGCTTGGATTTGACATCTCTGCCATTGATTCTAGCAGCCGTAAATTGCTGTTTTGGGAGGAAATTGGAGATTTCTTGTATGATGTGGGAGAAGCTACATACAATACGGTCAATGCTGTTGGAGAAGGCCTGTCAGCTCTTGCCCAAGGAACAGGAGAAGTTATTGAAGGTTTCGTTCAGTCGGACATTGTTGAAGATGTTGCTGAGGCTATGGGAGACGGCATGGCTTCGGTGGGTGGAGCTATTGTGGGTGGTATGGCTAATGTTGGAGAATTTGTTGCAGAAACTGCACTGCCAGCAATTGGAGGAGAAGCACTCAGTGCAGTTGGGGCGGTTGGGCAGTCTGTGAAGCAGTTTATTTTCAATGGACTAGAGTGTGCTAAGGGGTTGGTAGAGTGGGCTGGATGAGAGAGGGAGGGAGAGCTAGCTAGCTGGGACGTTACTGTGGGCTCTACGGAGGTTGAGCAACCTTGACTTTTTACTTTATGAGTGATCATAAATAATCAAACTCTACTATGATTAGCCACTCTTACTATCCATCAATTCCCAACCTATATGCATGAAAGAAGACTGAAAATATTACAACGTGCTACAACCGTAGTTCCTCACAAGTCGACGAGGCTGGGACGGCAGAAAGGCGGCGGGGAAGTAATAAAGGAGGGGGGACGTCCATGTTTTCCTCGAAGAGAAAATGAATATATTCGCTTGTTTCTGACAATACAACCGTCCCTTAAGTAATAAATATCTTCGTAGCATAGAATTTCAAAGCAGGTTTGGTGATCACTGCATGCATCTTTAGACACAATCTTGAATAAGCTGAATAACTATGGGTGTTCCAGCCTTCTTCAGATGGTTGAGCAATAGGTACGCGACAAGATCACCATAGACGATTCCCCTATTTATTTAGACCTGCCATTCCAACAAATCTCCCATCCCCAACACTCCCTGCCCGTTACACTCACAACTCACCCTCCCCTCACACCATCCTTCACCCTCTCTCACACACAGGTATCCCAAAATTATTAGAGACTGTGTAGAAGAATTTCCAGAATACATAAATGGAGTAGAAGTCCCAATCGACACCTCCACTGTCAACCCAAACGACATGGAGTTTGACAATCTCTACCTCGACATGAACGGCATCATCCACCCCTGCTTCCACCCAGAAGACCGCCCAGCCCCCACCACTGAAAATGAAGTCTTCCAAGCCATCTTTGACTACATTGACAGACTATTCTCCATTGTGAGACCAAGAAAAGTTCTATACATGGCAATAGATGGAGTAGCTCCCAGAGCTAAGATGAATCAACAACGATCGAGAAGATTCAGAGCAGCGCAAGAAGCAGAGGAAAAGGAGGCAGAAGAGGAACGTATTCGCCAAGAATTCTTGTCACAAGGTATAGATATACCAAGGAAGGATAAATCTGATGTGTTTGACTCTAATACCATCACTCCAGGCACTCCATTCATGCATAGACTGTCAATTGCTCTGCAGTATTACATTCACCTCAAATTAAACAACGACCCTGGCTGGCCGAATTTAAAAGTAATACTGTCAGATGCAAACTCCCCAGGTGAAGGTGAACATAAGATTATGGCATACATTAGAGAACAGAGGTGCCATCCAGGCCATGATCCCAACACCAGGCACTGTGTGTATGGGCTCGATGCAGATTTGATCATGTTGGCGCTGTCAACACACGAACCCAAGTTTGCAGTATTAAGAGAAGTTGTGTTTTTGCCGGAACCAGTAGTAACTGAGAGGAATCCACCTAATGCGGTTGAAGCTGCCAAAGCCGCTGCTTTGAATGGCAGTCAAGATCCTGCTGAAGCGGCAAGGCAGGCTGCAGAAGAGGAAGAGGAGAGCAGGAAACAGGAAGTAGCCAGGAAGCCATTCCAATTCTTAATGGTTGGCCCATTGAGGGAATATCTAGCACAAGAATTGATGCCAGTGACAACTGGTGCATTCATCTCCAGTACAGACTTTATTCTAGACAAAGAAAGACTATATGATGACTTTATTTTCATGTGCTTCTTTGTTGGTAACGATTTCCTCCCCCACATGCCAACCTTGGAAATCAGAGAAGGAGCAATTGATTTGTTAATGACCACGTACAAACGGCTGATGCCTGAGATTGGCTACCTAGTGAATGGTGCTCAGGTGTATCTAGATAGAGTTGAGAAGTTTATTACAGAAATAGGAACGAATGAAGATGCAATTTTCAATAAACGTATGCGACTGCTACAGAGGCAGAAAGATAGAAGACAGGCAGATAAAGAGAGGAAGAGCAAGTGGGGAGCCAGAACGCCAGCAGCTGAAGTGGCGGTGAATGCTCAGGCTCTAGCAAAGGAAAAGGGGCATGGAGCCAAGCTGACAGCTGCATTCAAAGCTGTTGGGAGTAATAAATCGGCTGCTCAGATATTGAAGGAGCAATTGAAGGGGAAGAGAAGTATTTCTGAGGTGGAAGCTGCTGCAGAAGGAGAGGAGAAGGTTGGAGTTAAAGAGGAAGATGTAGAAGGAGGAGGAGGAGAAGCCAAGCGTCACCGACAGGAAGATGGTGGAAAAAGTAAAGATACTGCTGCTTTCTGGTCCAAATTGTCTGAACCAGAGGCAACTACTATTGTTGCTGCTGCTGATGGAGTGAAAGAAGAAGAAGAAGATGGAGATGGAGATGTCAAAATAGAAGGCAAAACAGTAGACGAAGACGATCTTGAAGTCGAGCAAGAGGAAGAAGAAGAAGAAAAGGAAGCTTCAGAGGAACTGAAAGAAATCATTGGAGATGCTGATGTGGACATCACTGCTGTAGAGAAAGAAATCAACAGGGCCAAAGTAGAGGCCTACAAGGAGAAACTCAAGGAAGACATGAGAACTAAAGCCGACAAATTCGATGAAATGGTAGAACATGAGGAGAAGATCAGGTTGGGAGAACCCGGATGGAAGGACCGCTATTACGCAGACAAATTTGGACTACAGTCCGGCTCCCTAGAAATGCAGCACACAGTGCAACAGCTGGTAAGAGCCTTTGTAGAAGGTGTTTGTTGGACCATGGCGTATTATTATGATGGCGTAGCTTCTTGGACGTGGTACTACCCTTTCCATTATGCCCCCTTTGCCTCTGATTTTGTGGGAATATCAAACCTTAAGATCAAGTTTGATGTGGGAGAGCCATTCAAGCCGTTTGACCAGCTGATGGGAGTGTTCCCAGCAGCATCTGCCCATGCCCTTCCCAAAGCATACCAACCCCTGTTCTCTTCTAAATCTTCACCCATTTTAGACTTTTATCCTACTGAATTCAAAGTTGATATGAATGGCAAGAGATTTGCCTGGCAAGGTGTGGCATTGCTGCCTTTTATCGATGAAAGTAGGCTACTGGCTGCAACCAAGTCGGTAGAACACACTCTGACTGAGGAAGAGGCACATAGGAACAGCAGACGACTGGAGCTTATGTATGTGTCCGGGAATCATCCTATGGCTCCTGAAATCTTGGAACTCGCTGAAAACCTTACATCTACAACTGATGATGGTGACGATGGTAATGGTATAACAGAAATAGACAGACTAGCTGCAGCCAGAGAAATTGACCCCGGTGTATCTCAAGGAATGCACGGCATGGTAGCCCCTCCTTCTGGCGACCCCTGTCCTGCAGTCATCCCTGCCCCCTTTGTAGGACTGGGGGAAGATATCACCACCAACTCTGTGGTGTGTGGTGTCTACTTGTTGCCTGTTCATCAGCGACATCAACCTCATCTCCTCCCTGGAGCTGAGGAAGATGATCCTGTGGTTGGGTATGGGGAGTTGGGTCCCATTGGGCCATTGTGGCATGAGGATAGGTATAATAATGGTGGAGGGAAAGGGAGAGGTGGAGGAGGGAGAGGTGGAGGTGGAGGTGGTCGTGGTAGAGGAGGCGGTGGTTATTACCACCACCACCAACAACAACAACAACAACAACAGCAACCACAATACGGCTACCAACAACAGCAGCAGCAATATTACGGATACCAACAACAACAACAACCACAATATGGATATCGACAGCCTCCACCACCACAACGACAACAACAACAAGCTCCTTACAACCTCCAAGCCCCTTACAACCCTCAACAACAGGCTCCCTACAACCCTCAGGCTCCATATAATCCACAACAACAACACCAGCAGCAGCAGTATGGTGGTAGTAGCAATAACCCTTATGCTCCTTTGCAAAGACCTGGTGGTGGTGGAAGAGGGAGAGGGAGAGGAAGGTGATACTGGTGATGATGATGGAATAGATGGAAATGTCTCATATTGTTTTCAATGAAATAAAATGTATGTCTACATAGTCCAATTAGTAGATTCACTTTACAATTATGTATAAGGAGGAGGGGAATACATACATGTATGATAAAGTAAGATACTTGCTACCATCCAACAAAATGCAAATGCAAATGTAAATCATAGACCTTGTTTGGCGAGAGACACAACCACCTTCTGTAAAGCAATATGCTGCCTAGCAGCAGCAGCAGCCTGAGCAGCATCACTCCTCATTTTCAACACTTTTTTATTATCAGGCAATTCTCTTAAATCTTTCACCAACGCCTTCCCCCGTCTCTCCCACCCTCCCACCTGGCTGGTCATCCTTTCTACATCCGCAGCTGTTGATTTCAAAGCTGACCTGGCAGCTTGATATTCAGTTTGGGCAGATTTTAGTTTTTGAAGGAGTATTTCTGTGTCTATTGTTTGTTGTTTGGTTGTTTCTATGAGTTGATCTGTGCGCTGAGCTGCGGATTGTTCCCTGGCGGCGGCGCTTTGTAATCTGCCGAATGTGGCCCGCCATAAAAGACGGCGCGGGGTTGGTAGTATTATTAGAGAAAGGGCTACACCTGCTGCTATGCTTTGTTCTTGGTGGTCTAGAGTGTATTTGATGGCAGTCTTGGCGGTGGCTAGAGCTTGATGCTCGCTGGCCTGGAAGTGAGTGATGCCTGTTTGGACGAAGAGCTCGGTTCGGTCGGAGGCGGCATCGAAATATTGTTGCCCTGAACGGAGCGCTGAAGTCAAGTTTTTGGCTGCTGCTTTAGTTTGGGTGTCTAAGAATTGGGATGCAGTGTTCGAGAGGTCTGAAATCCGTTGTTGCCAGGAATTATCACCTTGATCACTCGCCATTATTTGAATTATTGCACAATAGAGCAGTGTTATGGAAAGAAAAGGGTATGAATACGATTCTATACAAGTGCGATAATCGATAATATGTCTGAGTTTTAGAATGGAATGGCGACGAGACCCAGGATTGGCCACCGCTTCTGACACCGTCAGTGAGTGAGAGAAGAACAAAGGGTGCAATGTCTAAGTTTGTTAATTGACATTATAAAACTCTTTTGGTTTATTATTACTACAGGACAATGATTTATGTTCAAAATCAGGCATAACAGCCCCTCCAGGTATTGTCAAAACAGGCAGAGAGAAGAAGAGAGGAGATGGAAAACCTGATGAGATCTCAACGTGTTCCAATGGTGAGTTGGAAACATAACAACGGGAGAACAACAGAGACATTCTCCAATTTGCAACCATTCACATATAAGAAATGTATTTACACACCTCATGCACCAAATTTAATCGCTTCAACTCTACCAACAACAGATCAGCTTACAAATCCAGGAGATTGCCAAAGTCAGTGGCTATGTCTACACTTATTAGCTTTGATGTCGATGGGACGCTCATCAGAAGCACAGGACACAATTCCAACAAGGTAACTCGCTCGAACGAACACACAACACCTCCCACCTCCCCTTCCAACCGCCTCACCCCTCCACTCCTACAATCACACACTACGTCACAAAGCTCCACAAGGAAGCCTTCTCAGCAGCATTCAAACAAGTGTTCAATCTAGACACCGACATCGACGTTGTTCAACACCACGGTTCCACCGACCCCCTCATCCTCGTCAAAGTCCTTGTCCACCACGGCATCTCCAGACAAATCGCCATGTCAAAACTGGCCCAATTAACCACCGCAATGGTAGACCACTTCCACACCAACAAAGCTAGGGCAGGAGAAGGACTGGAAGTACTACCAGGAGTCAGAGAGTTACTAGAAGAACTATCTAAACGTGAAAATGTATGTGTATGTTTGGTGACTGGGAACATGGAGCCAATTGGGTTGGGAAAGATGGAGGCACTGGATCTGGCTGGGTATTTCAACAAACCATCATTCTTTGGTGGGTTTGGAAGTGATCATTGCAGTGGGAATTTTGAGGAGTCTTGGAAGGATAGGGCAGAATTTGTTAGAATTGCAGCACAGAAAGCAGAGAAGCTATTGAATAACAATAGTAGTGGTAGTAGTAGTAGTAGCAGTATCAAGAGGAGGGTACACGTGGGCGATGCTCCGATGGACGTCCAAGCAGCAGTGGCAGCAGGGGCCAAAGCGCTGGGGCTGACGACCGGAATATACACCAAGGATGAGTTGTTGGAAGTTGCACCTGAATCTGTGGTGTTGGATGGGCTGGAGGACATTGATAGAGTGTTGGAAGAGCTGGGGTTGGAGGTAAGAGTTGTGTGAAAGAGGAGGAGGGGGGGGGGGGGGGGGCGTGTGGGGGGGAATGGGGGAAGGGGGGGGGGGGAGGAAAAAAAAAGGCAGGGGGGGGGGGGGGGAAAAAAAAAAGGGGAGAATATA
>Ga0114919_10005153_pt1 | contig 10437 bp, 9 predicted proteins | sample BlataG_FD_88682 | JGI IMG/M metagenome (GOLD analysis project Ga0114919, IMG submission 88682) | Deep subsurface microbial communities from Black Sea to uncover new lineages of life (NeLLi) - Black_00105 metaG | ecosystem: Environmental > Aquatic > Marine > Oceanic > Sediment | place: Atlantic...
GGTGATGTGATAAAAGGCTCCAGGAAATTGTATTCTCAAAGGTCTCGCCATGTTATAATTATACCCATTCTTTTCCCCATGTCAATGATTATACAAAATGCAAAGATTTGACCCCATAAATGCCCAGCGGAAATCAATTATGCCTCAAAGCCTTTGATATTGTCGAACCAGATAATCCAGAGGAAATCGGTTATTATTATGAAACGCCAAACCGTATTTATGATTTGAGTGTGGCAAATCCCTATGTATTCCTGTCCGTATTAAATACAGGAGTAGATGCATATGAGCACATGCTATTCACAGACATCGCGGTAGATGAAATAGTCATACCAACGCCAGGTGATTCATTACAACTAGATACAATCATCATTCCACAGGTGCAACTGACAAACAACGGGAATACGCGCGGTATCTCGGATATATTCTTGACTATCGGTAGTTTCTATGCTAATTCAAAATCAGATACGCTCATACCTTATACTCCAGCAATTATTTCATTTTCACCTTGCACACTCGCCACGATTGGATGGCAAACTATTATCTGTAGTTCTTACTGTAATTTAGATACAATACCCACAAACAATATCCTCATAGATTCAATATACGTATGTGAAAACCCGGGAATAGCCGATAGCACATATGCTCACATGTTCTCGTTTTCATTGTTTCAAAACTATCCAAATCCAGTTACGAGGAATACGAATATTGTGTATTCTTTAGCACATAAGAGCTGTATGGATATAAGCATCTACGATGCGAGTGGGAAAAAAGTTGTAGTGCTATTACATGAAGAACAACAACCCGGCAATTATTGTATAAATTTGGATCTACAGGACATTTCCATGAACCAACTACCTAATGGCGTTTACTTCTATCAGATAAGAGCCGGAGACTTTGTCGAAACAAAAAAAATGTTGATTATACGATGATGCGTTGGTAATAATTAATAATTTCGAGCTATACTCCATAAAACGAGACTACACGAAGGTATAGGTAGTCTGAGGTGTGCGTGTCTACGTTTTCTGCGCCCTCCTGAGGCTTCTATGCCTTTTTTTGTTGTAGGAAAGTATTGTATATCTTGACTTTTATGGATTTTGGAGCATAATAGATCAAGGTAGAACATTAAATGAAACGGAAACACAAAACGAAACATGTTAAACAGGTTGAACTACCTCTCGAAGAAACAAAACCACTGTTTGAAACAAAAGGTATCTTTTCTGATCACTATATTAAGACAAAACTCCATACATCTAATATATGGCCAAAGCAAAATGAAGTAAAACCATTTTATGAATTCTGTTTAAATCTATGGGATAAACTACACATTACGCTTGCTCGTTCAAATGAAGAATTTACGCGGCAGGAGTTTTTGGAAAAAGTCATGCCAAAGTTGGGTTTTGCTCATATAAGGAATCAACCATTACCTGCCTCTTTTGGTCGTAAAGAACCAGATTATTTGCTATTTGGCGATTTAGAAACGAAGGAATCTGCAGTTCCTTTATCAAAACAAGATCGCTATTCTTTAGCAATTTCAGTAATGGAAGCTAAAAAAGTTAATCATCCTCTTGATGCGGTTTCAAAAACGGAAACACCCGGACGATTTCCTCATCAACAAATCCGAGATTATTTACAGGAAGCCACTAATGTTCAGGGCACACCATATTTCAACTGGGCCATTCTAACTAATGGCAATTTATGGCGCCTTTATTGTCGTAATGCGCGTCCGAGTGATTATTTTCAATTTAACCTTGAGAAATCGTTAAATTCTTTTGAAAACTTCATGATTTTCACAGCATTGTTTCGTGCTCAGTCCTTTGCTAAGAATGGTGAAGGTCGTTGTCCCCTTGATGATTTACGTGATGAGGCTCTGCAATTCCAGACGGCACTTGAAGATGACCTACGTAAGAGGATTTTTAATATTTTAGAAAACTTGGCCAATGGATTCTATCAACGGACAGACAATAAAATTACCACAGATGACCTGAATGATTTGTATCAGAACTGTTTAATCTTCTTATATCGCTTATTATTTGTTTTGTATGCTGAGGGTCGTGGTCTTTTACCAGTTAAACCGGCTTATACAACCGGAGCCAATAAAAATTATCGTGAACGCTACAGTCTACAGCGATTTGTACCTCGCTTAAAGAGTCTGCAAGAGTTTACATCTGATGAGTTTATTAGACTTTATGAAGAACTGCTTGATTTATTTCATCTAATAAACGGTGATAAGCCATCTCTTAATAAATTATGCGATGTGCCGCTTTACAATGGTAGGCTGTTTGATTCAAAAAAGTATTCCAAAATCGAAAAATGGCGGGTTGGCGAAAAAACACTTGCAGAGGTGTTACGCGATTTAATATTTAGTCCTGTGCCGGTACGACGAGGTGAACAGGATGTAATTAAATTTGGCGAGACCATCGACTATGCTGATTTAGAAATTAGGCAACTCGGTTCAATATATGAAGGCTTACTGGAAAACCACCTGGAGCCCAAGAATAATTATGTTCAATTGGTCGCTGATAAAAGAGAAAGAAAGGCAACCGGAACATATTATACCCCTGATTACATTGTGCAATACATTGTGAAGAATACACTGGAGCCTTTGTGCGAAGAAATTGATAAGAATCCTAAAGTTCAAAAGGCCAAAAATGAAAACCAGAAAAATGATTCGTATGCTAATGCGATACTTAAACTCAATATCCTCGACCCTGCAATGGGTAGTGGCCATTTTCTTGTTCGAGCAACTGAATTCCTTGCTGATAAAATTCTCAGTCATCCAACTACGGCTTTACAAGTTGACAAAGTACCAAAAGGCTTATCTCATGAACAAGCAGAAATTGCATATTGGCGCCGAAGGGTTGTTGAGTCTTGCATATATGGTGTGGACCTCAATCCATTGGCTGTTGAACTGGCAAAGTTATCACTTTGGTTGACGTGTATTTCGTCGGACCAGCCTTTGAATTTTCTTGACCATCACTTAAGACCAGGTAATTCACTCATTGGCGCAAAGTTATCGGAATTAAGTTCATTGCCAACAACAAAGAAAACACCTCAAATCAGCATTACCTTTGGGCCGGATTTACCAAAAGCAGTTAGTGACGCTATTGAAACATTGCATGGAATTGAAGAAACCGAAAGCAAAGATATCGCCACCATAAAAAACAAAGAATCGTTGTGGTATAAAGATGTGTACCAAAAACTTGAGTCTTATCGGAATATTGCTGATATATGGACTGCTACTTTCTTTGGTGCTGAATTAACTGAAGATGATTATCATCAATACGCACATATGATAATATCAAAAACAGAGCACAAACTCGATAAGAGTAGCGATTATAAAAAAACGAGAAAAACACTCAATGAACATAAAGATATTGTTTCAATGATTGTTAGAGAAAAAATGATCTTCCACTGGGAATTCGAGTTTCCTGAGGTTTTCTTCAAAGACAATGGCTCTCCAAAAGAGAATCCGGGGTTTGATGTGGTAATAGGGAATCCGCCATATATAAATGTGGAAGGTATTCTAAAAGAGGAACGGAATTACTTATTAAAATCTAGCAATCTTATAAAAGGGCGTTTTGATATCTATATTTCTTTTACCATAAAAAGCTACAATCTTCTTTCAAAAAATGGCAGGTTTGGATTTATTGTTCCGTATCCCTTTGTCTATGAGCGATACGGAGAACTCTTACGAGAACTTTTACTAAGAAATGGCAATCTCCTTCACATCGTAAACCTTTCTCAATGGAGAATTTTCCCTGACGCTGCCGTAAGAAATATTTTGCTCTTTTTTAGTAAGGGTGGTCCAGTTAACGAAATATCGGTATTGCGTCAAGACATAGATCCATTGTCATACGGAATCAAAGGGGATATAGCTACCATCAAAGTAAACCTGTTTGATTCAATATCCCATAAAATGTTCCGTTTGGATATAGACAACAAATCCGTTGGCTTGAAAAGTAAAATTGAAAGTCTATCAATAAAATTTGGGCAAATTTGCTATGTAAATTGGGGAGCAAGAAGCGGCAACATTAAAAAATATGTCACAAAAGATAAAACAGAAAAGGATATAAAGCCAATGCTTGATGGTAAAAATGTAAAGCGGTATTCAATCACATGGGATGGAACTTTTTTAATTTACAGACCTCAAGAGCTTTACAATCCTATGTTCCCGGAGCTATTTGAAAATATTAAATTAATTATACCTGATGTCACGGGAAAAAATGGTGTGCAGGCATCTATTGATACTGATGGTTTTTATACGGAACATACCGTAAGTCTAGCGGTACCGAAGCATCTCTTAAAAGATGTGTCATCAAGAAAAATAGATGTTTCAAAAAAAGATGAGAATCTATCAAAAGAGTACAATCTGTTTTTTTGTTTATCAATAATAAATTCTTCTTGCAACAAATGGTATTTTACAACATTTATTGGTGGACAACTCCACACCTATCCAGATGACATCAAATTATTCCCTATTCCTCGTATTTTTTTCACTATTCCTAAAAAAGAACGGAGTAAATTAATTGAGAATGCTGTCGGATTTTACCATACTTCAGATAACATGAATATAATAGAATGGCAAAAATATGAACTGTCGGTAAATAGGAATGATACAATTCATGATTTCCTTGCCTTTCTTGCCGCACAGATGCTTGAAATGAGTAAAGACAAGCAAAAACTTATTAATGATTTTTTAACTTGGCTCGAAAAAGAAATAATTCGAGATCAAATTAATGGTCTTAAAAATAAGACAAAAATCAAAGAATTCTATATAAATGACTTTGATGCTCTCGTCGATGTCCTAAAGCAAAATCGTATCTTACCGAAGACCATCGGTTTTGGTGATGAACGGCATGAGAAATTGGAAACAGCTTATAATGATACAATGGCAAAACTTAAGCCATTATTAGAAAAGCTCTCCAAAACCGACAACCTCATCGACCAAATCGTCTACAAACTCTACGGCTTGACTGAAGAAGAAATCAAAATTGTTGAAAAATCTTACGAGAAGAAAAAATGACTAAAATATTTAAAGGTCAACTTATCTGCCAGCATCTGGAAAAGATATCCCGAAGGCTCATTGAGGACTATCCAGAGGTTATTCGTGAATATGTTCGGGGCCGGCACGGGATATACGCACTATATCGCAAAAATCGTCTTTACTATACAATATTCGCTACTATATTTAGGTCGTGAAGAACGCGGCTCGTGGTAAGAAAGGAGGAACAGAAATGGACTCAACGCCTGATCAGAGGATTACTACAAAAATACGTGCAGAAGATAAATCTCTAAAAGATATCTTGCACGAGCAAAAATATACTATTGATTATTTCCAAAGAGAATATCGTTGGGAACGAAAGCATATTGAGCAACTTATTACAGACCTAGAAGCAGCGTTCTTTAGTAATTACAATAATACGCACGAACGGGCGCAAGTCGAGAACTACAATTCGTATTATCTCGGTCCTATAGTAATCTGTGAAAAGGGAAATACTCTTTCAATAATTGATGGACAGCAACGGCTAGCATCCTTAACACTTTTATTGATTTATATTCACAATATTCAAAAGAACTGGCTAAAACCATTTTCTATCGAATCTCTTGTTCGTTCCGAAAAATTCGGGCAGCACTCGTACAATCTGCAAATTGAGGATCGCATAAAGTGTTTGAATGCGCTCTTTGAGGAAGGTGGTTATGAACCGAATGGTGATGAAGAAAGTGTATATAATCTTGTAGAAAGATATCATGATATTGAAGAACTTTTTCCTAATGACCTAAAACAAGAAAATGTTTTGCCATTCTTCATTGATTGGATGAAAGAAAAAATTGTTTTTGTTAAGATTGTGGCCTACTCTGATGAAAATGCCTACACAATTTTTGAAACTATGAATGACCGAGGCCTTAATTTAACGCCAAGTGAAATGTTGAAGGGATATCTTTTGTCAAAGGTACCAGGTGAGCGTAAGAATCCTTTGAATGTTCTTTGGAAAAGACGTATCGGTCAACTTCACGAGTTTGACACACAAGAAGACTTGGAATTCTTTAGGGCTTGGTTAAGAGGCAAATATGCTGATACAATCAGGCCGGGAAGAAAAGGGGCTGCTAACGAAGACTTTGAGAAAATTGGAACAAGTTTTCATACCTGGGTGAAAGATAAAACCACTGCGCTAGGACTAAATAAGTCGGCTGATTTTGTGGATTTTATTGAAAGTAAATTCGATTTTTTTGCGGAAATTTATACAGGTGTATGGACTAATGCACAGGAAAAAATGCTTAACGGATTAGAGCACGTTTATTATACGCAATATTTTGGCATTGCCACTTCACTGGACTATCCGCTAATGTTTGCAGCGATAAAACCCAGCGATGATGATCGAGTAATCAGAAAGAAGTTGAATCTGGCCGCGCGATTTATTGAAACTTTTTCTGTTTTCAGAGCAATAAACTACCGTACACTTGCCCAAAGTTCTATTCGGTATACAATCTACAGCCTAGTAAAGAGAGTGCGTGATAAAAACATAGGTGATCTAGCAGAAATACTCAAGAAGGAGATAAGAGAATTAGACGTAGACTTATCTGGTGGAGAGAACTTCGCTATGCACCAACAAAACAAGAGGTTCGTTAGGTTTCTTTTGGCGAGAATCACAAGCTATATAGAAGAGTGTTCTGGTCAGCCAAACTCTTTTGAGACGTACATCTCCGATGAAATCAAAAAACCTTTTCAGGTTGAGCATATTTGGGAGGATAAATATCAAAGATTTAAAGATGAGTTTGATCAACGAGACGATTTCAATTATTATAGGAATAAACTAGGCGGCCTGCTACTTTTACCTAAAGGTACAAACCAGTCTTTTAGTGATGAGCCATTTATACGCAAATTACCCCACTATTTGAAACAAAACCTTCTGGCACAGTCGCTCCATCAGGATTGTTATAAAAGGAATCCGAATTTTACGAACTTTGTGAAACAATCTGGTCTGCCATTCAAGCCGTATAGCGAATTTTTAAAAAAGGATTTGGGAGAAAGAACTCATCTCTATCTGGATATATGCAAAAAAATATGGTCTTTAAAAGGTTTTGACATAATAACTAATGAAAAATGAGAATCTGAGTAATATTCTATATAATAAGGCTCATATAGACATCTAACCAATATGAGTTAATGTTATGACCAATCAAGAAAAATCACTCGATGAAAAAGTAGCCATTGTCTTAGAAATGCTTAAAGGAAAGTCATCGGTAGAAGACATATGCCAGCGCCACCATGTTAGCATAACCGATGCCTATCATTGGTGTGCTCTGTTTTTGGATGGCGTGAAAAAGGCATTTGAAGACGGGCGTGATGATGTGATGATTACTCAAGAAGAGATTGAAAAACTGAAGAAGATTATTGGCAAGGAGTAAATTGAGTTGTATCTTATTTGAAAAGGTGCAACAATGAGACGAATTATAGCGGCAGAAAGGAGAATATAATGATTGATCTAGGAATTTATCAAACAGTAGATGGTAAAGAATATGACTGTCATTTTTTACCAGAAGAGCGAGTTGCACATGCGATTGGTCCTTTGCCTGAAGGAAACCAGATTGGCAACCGCGATATAGCATTTGAGGTTCATGCTGAAAATGAGCAGGAAGCAAAACAAAATCTTGCGAAAGAAATTGGTTCAGGACATTGGGCATGATAAGTGAAGAAAGCAAAGCCTACTGATGAAAAAGGACAGAATGAGAAAACAATAGCATGATGAGCAAGCCGAAATGGAAGAAATTTGAAGAACTGGTAACAGAAGCACAGAGGAAATTATCTCCCAAGTCACAGGTAAAACACAATGATAAAATAAGAGGTAAAACAGGAGCATTAAGACAGATTGATGTTTCAATAAGAGATTCAATAGGCCAATTTCAAATTCTAGTAGTGATTGACTGTAAGGATCAGAAAGACCCTGTTGATTTACCAGATGTAGAAAAGTGGATAGGACTCGTTCGGGATATCGGTGCAAATAAAGGAGCTATAGTTTCATCAAGTGGGTTTACTTCACCTGCCATTAAAAAGGGAGAGAATACTGGACTGAATTTATATAAATTGATTGATGTGGGAGAACATGAATGGCAAGCATTTGTATCCATCCCAGTATTATGCGAGATCAGGAGAATCAGAAACTGTAGTTTCAAATTTACTACAGAACCATCTTATAACCAATATATAAGTAAAATAATTCAAGCAGAGAAAGACCCGCGAAATATTATTCTTTATGACAAGAATAACAAAAAAGTAGGTAAAATTACAGATTTTGTGAATAGAAAACTAGAAGAATTTAAGACATTAACATCACCAAGACAACATGATGTCATATTCCACAATGACCCAATTATGTTACGATATGGAAATTCTTTTTTTGAAGTCCGTATTGGTGCTAAATATCTTGCAGAAAAGGAACTACGTTTAGGTTTTGTACCTCTTGAGGAATTTTCCGGCTTTCATGATGTTGCAACAGGAGCAGTTATCACTAATGGATTTACTACCGGAAGTTTAGATATTAAGGAAGTTAGAGAAAAGTGGCAAAGAATTAATTCTTTGGATGAGCTTGCAATTAAACCTGTCATAACTTTAACGTCAATAAGTAGTTTATGAATATTGAGATCCGAATAACAAACATGGATCCTTCAACTCATCTTTTGCAGTCTATTGAAGAGCTTTTGGGTCACTGTATAAAAAAAATGGGATTACTTTCTACTGACATCAGGCAGGTGATACTCGCCGATCAAGAGCATTATGCATCAGCGATAAAGGATATTAGCGGTCACGTGTCTTACACAAATGATGTTCACTATGTCAGCGTAGGCAAAACAGTTTCAAAGTGGCTTAACAGTGGTCATATCGTCTCAGATTTAGTGCTCCATTCGGGTATAATCGATAAGGTCGTGAGCTGTGTGTCAAATGGATGTGATGTATCAAAGTGGGATGATATTGGACAACAAACATTATATATGATATTTCATGAACTCGGACATTGCAAAGATGGAAAGATTCGACAGGATATTAAAAATCCAAATATAGTAAATTCTACTAAAGAATTTAAAATCAGGCATATATGTGATTATTACAGGAATATTCTTCTGGGTGAATTTTCTGCCAGTGTTCATTCTGGATTATTCATGACGCCAACCGTGTATGATCTTGAACTTTCGAGCACACTGGCGACAGTCGAAGAACAACTAACCTATATCGACAGCCTTAAGAACAAGTACTCAGAAGATAACTCGCTTCTATATGAATTGGCCTTTACCGTAGGGGGGCTTTTTTGGTTTATTCTCATCCAATATTCTAAACTTATAGGAGTAAGAATTAGTAACAAGGAACTATGTGATCGTGGACTCAGTTTATGGAAAGAAGCAAATTCCGAAGCGAGTTCAATTATCTCGAAATATGATCAGTTAATTTCAAATGCATGGCGTGCGTATCCTAATTGGAGTGGCGACTTATTTCATAATCTCGATAGCACTTGGGAATCATTATCACTATCATGTGGTTATAAATTTGTTCATACTAATCAAGGCGATGCTCTATACTGGTAATAAGAAATTATTTACCATCGAGATCCACGGAATAGCCATTTGACAAAAAGGTGAGATTTGTTGAGTAATAGAATTCAGGTATATTCAGACGAAACGTTTTGTAACAGAAAAACTTTTATAATATATGCTGCTATTTGGGGGCAACTTAAAGATTGCCTACACTATAAAGAAGAAATAAAAAGAATTGTTGATGATAACCGGACAATTCTTGGCAAAACTTTTAAAGGATTCCATGCTTATAAGTTGAATGAAAAAAATTGGCCTTCGCTTGGTAGTATATATATGGAAACGTTGCAAAAGCTTTTTAGCTATTTATCTTCAGGAAAATTAAATTTGCTTATATCTCTGGAATCTATGAAAAAATATGAAGCAAATGCGGGTTTTTTGAAAACACAAATCAAGGCATTACTAGAGGACAGAAAAGGTGTTATTGGAGAGATATTCAAGTCACTCAAGGATGAGGATCTACCTGCATTATACCACCGTATGGATCAACTCATTGTATACCTTAAATATAAAGACAAGATGGGCGACGATGGCAGCATCATTGAGTTTTACCCAGATTCGAGCGGTAAGATATTAAGCTATGAAGATAAGAAATTCAGAGTCTCAGGTAATCTGCCATTCGAATATCCGTTGGATTTCTATGAATTAATCAGGATTTTGGGAGATGTTATTGCCAGAACACTTCTACCGCCTGACTGGTCAAAAAAGCAACAAAAATTGGGAAAATTCCAATATGGGATATGGGGTCAGCCCTCGAATTTCGAAGCTAATCGTGGCAGATATAAGGAGCCCGAAAATGAATCTAACTGGCAGGAGTTAAGACTATGACAAATCAAGAAAAGTCAGTAGATGAGA